>FWPV01016603.1_pt1 | contig 10341 bp, 10 predicted proteins | sample 2228371 | NCBI WGS metagenome assembly FWPV01 (sample SAMEA103939776, study PRJEB20133) | metagenome
TCCTTCTTCTCTGGGGGTGCAGGGGTGACGCTGGGCGCGAGAGGCTTCCAGATGGCTTCCTTGAGTTGACGGGGAGAAGGAGGAAGCCTCATTGCCTTAATTTTCGGCAGGGGGGTAGCAAGAATCGTCTCCACGACCACTTTTTTTTCCTCTATTTTTATCGGCGGAGGGGCCGGAATTTCTTCTTTTTTGGGGACAGGCAATTTCTTTTCCCCGACTAGCTCGACAGCTGATTCATGGATAAACCCGGAGATACGGCTGCCGAGCCGAGACGATTGGAAGCTCACATAGTACCACACATTGCGGACTTTTCTTTCCTGGAAAAGATTGAGGACTGTTCCTTTTTCGACCGTCTCGATCCGGGCGCTGGTCCGGCTCGGTTCAGCGTAAATATTGGCCCGGTCGACAATCACCCGGACTTGCTTGACGGCCGCGGAAAGTGAAAGGGAAAAACAAAAACACGCCTGGACGACTAAGCAAACGAGAAAGGCAGCTCTATTTTTCATTGTGCCTCGCTCTCTAATTTATATTAGTTCGGCCAGAATAATCAAGCGAACCATTCCTGCTGCCTACGCGGAAAGCTGAGTTAACCTTGATTGGCCCGAAGGGGGAAGCTATAATCTTTAGCCTTAAAGAAGCATCCTTTGCCCTGCTCAATCTCTTGTCCATGCTGGTCAGAATGAGGAGGGAGTCAAAGTGGCCATATAAAACAAGGACGAAAAGAATGCTTTTAATGAAGCGCAGAAATAAGCTGGAGCTAAGAGCCTAACAGAGGGATGAACCGGACCGAAGCTTTCTGGAACAGGAATTTTTGGCTGGCCCTTCTCGGCTATTTTTTCTTGTTCATGAGTATCGGTCTTTTTTTTCTTTTTCCCCTTTTCCTTAAGCAATTCCATCCTTCAGAAAGCCGCGTGGGGATGATTATGGGAATCCACAGCCTGATGGCTATTTTTATCCGGCCCATCTTTGGCCGTCTCATCGATATCCGTGGCCGGAAAGAGATTTCTCTTTCCGGCATCGGTTTGCTTCTCCTCACCTTGCCCTTTTTTCATCTCGTCCGCGATGCGGGTCTACTTCCGCTTGCTTTGAGAGCCCTAACAGGGCTTGGGTGGGGGATTTCCATGACCGCCACGATCACCATCTGCTCGGATTTGGCACCGGTGGATAGACTGGCCCATTCTATGGGCATCGTTGGAGTTGCCGGGCTCGTTGCGAGCGCCCTGGCGCCCGTCGTGGCCGAGGAAATCGTTCGCTCGTTCGGGTTTCGCGCTCTTTTCCTGGCGAGCTCTGTTTTCTCGGTGTTAGCTTTTGTTTGCGTCCTGGCAACGAAAGAGGTCAGGCGAGGGGCCCCGGCCGAAAAAAAACCAAGCCTCAACCTCTTGCGGATGTTTTCTTTCTTTTCCCTGCTTCTCATTGGTTCTCTGCCCGTTTTCCACGGTGCGGTAAGGAGCGCGGTTGTCTATTTTATTGCACTTTTCGGCAAGTCTATTCCCGTCGAGAGGGTAGGACCCTTCTTTTTCATTTTTTCGGCCGCGGCCATCATGACGCGGCTTTGGATAGGGGACCTTTCAGACCGCTACGGTCGGAAACAGGTGATTTTTCCGGCCGCGCTCATCATCAGCTTGAATTGTCTTCTTCTCTCCCAGGTTCGCAATTCCACGATGTTCCTGGTGGCCGGCTTTATAGGCGGGTTTGGACAGGGGCTAATTTTTCCTGCTCTGAGCACCTACGTCATCGATATCTTCGGCCGTGAGAACAAAGGCTTCGCCTTGAGTCTTTATCTTTCCCTTTTCGACGTCGGGATGGGAGTCGGCTCACCGTTTTATGGCTGGGTCTCTGACCTCTTCGGTTACCGGACGATGTACATGGTAGCAGGGGGAATGCTCTTCTTTTTTAACCTCCTTTTTACCGTTAAGGCTCCTTCTCCATCGAAACCTCAAGCCAGCCGGTAAAATTACGTTACCGGCGTTGTCGGGATTAATTCCGTCTTCCGACGCGGTTTATCTTCTTCATCAATCAAAAATATGGGTGGCGTAAAGCGTTCGTCCAAAGAAAATTTCCAACAGGCTCCCCTACCCATCATCGCGCTCGCTGCCTGTCATTCTGGTTTTATGGATAATTATGCATTTTGATGAAGAAACTATTTTGTTTCTAACCTTTGCTGGCAGGCTGAGGTTGCCGGGAGAGGAAAGGAGTGCTAAAATCGTTGCTCTGAGGCAAGAAAAAAATAAGGAAAGAAAAAAAGAAAGGAAAAGACGATGCTTTATAAACGACGAGAATTTCTCAAAACTTCTTTGACCGGCCTGGCCGTCATCGGCGGGATGCGTTTGAAATCGCTGTCTCCGGGCGCCCAGGAAAAGAAAAGAGCGCGAGTTGCCCTTCTTCGGACCAAAGATAGGAAAAAGGCAGTTCACGAGGCGCTCCAGCTTCTTGATTTCCCGTCCCTAAAGAATAAAAGGGTCATGGTCAAGCCGAATTTCAACACGGCCGACCCTTTTCCTGCTTCCACTCACAACGATACCCTGGCTGCCTTAGTCCAGGAAATCAAGGCCAGGGGAGCAGCCTCGACGACAGTTGGCGAGCGGAGTGGGCCGCCGCCAACCGCAAAGGTCATGGAAGAAAAAGGAATTTTCTCTTTGGCTCGCGAATTGGGCTTTGACGTTCTCAATTTTGAGGACCTTTCAGAGGAGCAGTGGGTTTCTTTCAGCCTCCCCGAGCATCACTGGCCGGAGGGGTTTGCCATTCCGAGAGCGGTCGTCGATACAGATGTCCTTATCTCAACCTGCTGCCTGAAGACCCACCAATTCGGCGGTGTCTTCACCATGTCTTTGAAGCTGGCCGTCGGGTTGACCCCGAAGAAGCTGATGCGCACCCTTCATCGTTCGCCTGACATGAGAAAGATGATTGCTGAAATCAACGCCGCTTACGCCCCGCAGCTCATTGTCATGGACGGGCTTGAAGCTTTTGTCGATGGCGGTCCTTCGAGCGGGAAGAAAGTCTCGGCGGATGTTTTCGTCGCCGGCACCGACCGAGTTGCCGTCGATGCGGTTGGCTTAGCAATCCTAAAAGAGCTTGGTTCTAACGACGCCATCATGGGGACAAAAATCTTTGCCCAGGAGCAGATTCAGCGGGCGGTCGAGCTCGGCTTGGGAATTTCTGACCCAGAGCAGGTCGAATTTGTCACCCCTGACCGCGAAAGCAGGCTTTACGCTGATAAGCTCAAGGAAATCCTGGCTGAAGGTTAATTCGAATGAGCCCCTATGAGACCATCGTTCGCCGTCGGACGATAAGGCAATTCCAGCCCATCCCTGTCTCTCGGTCGCTTCTTGAGAAAATCGTCAACGCCGGGAGGTTGGCTCCCTCGGCTGGAAACCTCCAGCCGCTGGAGTTTCTCGTCGTCGACGATGAGGAGAAGCGAAAGGAGGTTTTGGCTTGCCTTCGCTGGGCGTCCTACATCGCGCCTGAGGGAAATCCTCAACCCGGCCATGAACCCATGGCCTATATCATCACTTTGGTTAACCTCAAAATAAGAGAAAAAGGTTACGAGTACGATGTTGGAGCGGCCATGGAAAACATGATTTTAGCTGCCTGCGAAGAAGGCTTAGGCTCGTGCTGGCTTATTTCTGTTGACCGAAAAAGAATGGCCGAGATTTTCTCTATTCCCGGGGTTTACAGAGTGGATTGCGTCCTGGCCCTCGGCTATCCCGCCGAAACTCCAGTCGTTGAAGAATTTCAAGGGTCAGTGAGATACTGGAAGGATGAAGGAGGGGTGCTCCACGTTCCCAAGCGAAACTTAAAGGACATTCTTCATTTTAACGGCTTCACGCTCCGGCAATAGTCAGCCCGCTGACCTTGATGGTTGGGCCGCAGACAGGGGTGCGGAAATCCAGGTCGTTGCCCACCTGCTCAATATTCTTCAGGATATCCTCGAGGTTGCCGGAGATTGTCACTTCAGAAACTGGATAAGCGATTTCGCCATCCTCAATCCACAGTCCGAAAGCTCCCCTGGAAATATCCCCCGTAACGGGATTAAGCCCGTGGCCAATAGTCCGGGTTAGGAGCAAGCCCCGCTTGGTCGAGGCAATGATTTCATCAGGGCTTGACGAACCAGGAACCAGATAGAAATTGTTCGGGCTGACGCCCGTGCCGTCGGCATTGCCCGTAGAGCGGAGCTTCAGCTTGCGGGCAGCGTAAGTGTTCAGGAGAAATGAGCGAAGGATTCCCTTTTCTACGACTATCGTTCGCTGGGACGGGACTCCCTCCGTATCAAAAGGCCGACTGCCCAACCTCCCCGGAAGGAGGCCATCATCGATGACCGTGACCTTCTCGTTGCCAATGCGGGAACCCAGCCGACCGGCGAGAAAAGTCGCCTTTTGATACACAGCAACCCCGGAAATACAGGCGAAAAGAAATCCCAGTAACCAAGCCGTCATCTGGGGCTCAAAAATGACGGGCACTGTTTGCGTCTTTACTTTTCGGGGACGGAGCTGTCGCACTGTCCGCTCGACAGCTTTTCGGGCGATGGTTTCAGGCGGTTCGAGCTTTCGGAAAAAACGGTCGGCCGAAAACCAGTAATCCTCGACCAGGTCATCTGTTTTCCCAGCTTGAAGGCCGACACTCAAGCTGCAGAAGGTTTGCTCGTAGGAACCAAGGAACCCCCTGGAATTGGCCAAAACCGTAAGGCCCTCATTAGTGACCAAACTTGCCCCATGGGAGTTGGTGATGCGCTTGTCTTCGAGGGCGAGGCGTTCTGTCTCCAGAGCGAGCCGGATTTTATCATCCGGGTTGATGGTTCTCATTTCCGGGTCAAAAAGCTCCAACTGGGAAGGTTCTATTCTTGGAGCGAAAGAGGAGGGGAGACCGGCGCATTTATCCCGGCTGCCAAGTCGGGCGCGTTCAACGGCTTGTTTGGTCAAGCGCCTCAGGGTATCCAGGGCAAGGTCGGAGGAAGAAGCAAAGGCTGTCTTCTTATCCTTGATTACTTTAAGGCCTATAGCTCGCGTGCCAGCCTCGACCAAGTTCTCGATTTTGCCCAGGCGCACATCGACGCTGAATTCGCGGCTATCGCCGATTGTGACCTCGACTTCATCCGCTCCATTGCGGAGGGCAATAGCGATGATTCTTTCAGCCAGGGAGCTGAGCTCTTCGAGCGGACGCCTTTTTGGCTTCACTTCCGGCCTCCCACGGTCATCTTTGATATCTTGAGCGTTGGGCACCCGTCTGACACTGGAACCTCCTGGCCTTCCTTGCTGCAAGTTCCCGTCTGGAGACCAAAAGCGAGGTCGGAGCCAACCATCACGACTTTACTCAGAATATCGACATTGGTTCCAATCAGGGTGGCCTGTTTGATGGGAGCGGTTAGACGCCCTCTTTCGATGAGGTGTCCGGAGCTAATGGTAAACGTAAATTTCCCCGAATCCTCGACCTGGCCGCCGTCGAATTTTTCAGCATAAATCCCGCGGCGGACCGAGCGGATGATTTCCTCGGGGTCATCTTTTCCTCTGTCGATAAAAGTATTCGACATCCTCGGAAGAGGGGGACAGGTATAGTCCTGGCGCCGGCCATGGCCATTCAGAGGCTTCCCCATCAGTCGGGCTGAAAGCCTGTCCTGGAGGAAGGAGACCACGCGGCCCTTATCAATCAGGAGAGTCTTCTTGGGAGCGACACCTTCATCGTCCAGGGCATAAGATCCACGGAAAGAAGGAATGGTCGGGTCGTCGTAGATGGTAAGCAGCTCCGTTGCCACCTTTTTTCCTTGTTTGTTCCAGAAAATGGAGGTTTTTTTCCGGACAAAATCTGCCTCGAGGAGATGACCGACTGCCTCGTGGACGAGCACGCCGCTGTGTCCTGGGGCAAGGACGACGGGCATTTCGCCTGCTGGCGCCTCTACGGCCTCAAGGAGGCTTATCGCTTCCTCGGCTGCCTCTCGGCCGATATCCTCTGGCTTCAGGACCTGGGAGAAATATTCGAGCCCCACCCGACCCCCTCCTCCAGAATACCCGAATTCCCGGCGTTTCCCTTTTTCTGCCACGGCTGTGCAGATAAGCCTCACCTGGGGACGAACGTCGCGGGCGACGTTGCCCTCCGAGTTGACGATGCAAACATACTGGATATTGTCCATCAGAACCGACTTTACCTTCTTGATTTGGGGATGGAATTTCTGGCAGGCAAGATAAGCCTTTTTGACGAGCTCGATTTTTCGGGAGAGCTCAGCTGGGGTGGCGGGTTCTTGGACTGAGTAAGGTGTTTCGACGACTCGGACTGGCTTGAAAAGGATGTTTTTCTTTCTGGCAACGCCAGAAGCAATAGCCGCAGCGGTTCGAGCGCAGCGCAAGACCTCAGAAAGCTCGGGGGTGTTTGTGTACGCATAACCGGTTTGGTCTCCGGAGATAACGCGGACGCCGATGCCGAGGCTGACGCTCGAGGCGGTTTCCTTGATAATGTCTTCTTCCATGTTGATGAGGCTAAAAAGGCGATATTCCTGGTAGATTTCGGCAAAATCGCCGCCCCGGCTGAGGGCACCAGCAATGACCTTCCTCCAGGCCGAAGGGCCCAGCGCGAAATGGTCCTCAAAAGGAAGCATCTTTTTTTCGCTTTCGCACCAACGGCCAGGCCAGAATGCCAATCGAGGCCAGGCCGAGAGTATACTCGAAGACATTGGTCAGAAAATGGACCCCTATGCCCGAGACAATGGCCAGGCTGGAATCGAAACCAAGAAGACGAAAGGTCAGAGCCCAGGCGGATTCCCAGGTGCCAAACCCTGCCAGCCCCTTGATGGGTAATGCTGAGGTTAACTCCGCGCCGCTGAGCCCGAGAATGAATGTCGGGAAGCTCAAGTCGCTGAGGGCGTAGCCATGGCTTCGCAGGAGTCCGAAAAAAAGAGAAAAAATGGAGATATACTTGGCCAGCCGGATGAGGAATGAGAGGAGGAAAACTAAACCGGCTTTTTTCGTCTTCCGAATTTGAGTTAGGCTATCGATGGTCAGGCGGAATTTTTCGGCCACGAGGAGGGTCGTTTTTCTGTTTTCAGCCTTGAAGACAGCCGCCAATCGCTCGAAAAGGCGAAGAATTAACCGAGCGACTGGCTGAATCTGCCAGAAAATAAACAAAACGAGCCCAAAAAAAAGAACGGCCGCCCAGAGGAGGGCCGAGGTTGAAATCATCGTCTTGCCGACCCCGACAGCCAATATGGAAAGAACGAGAAACGGACTGAGAGTGAGAAAATCGAGGAGAAAACAGGTAACGAAGGTGGAGGTGGCCAGCTCAAAAGAGAAAGATAGCCGCTTATTGAGAACATAGATAAAGGAAAGAGAGCCAATCCGGGCCGGGAAAAGGTCGATGAGGCTGTTGCGGATAAAAGTGACGAGGAGGATGTTCGGCCAGCTTATTTTTTGGGGAAGGAGAAGAAGCTTATAGCGCCAGGCTCGAAGCCAGGCGGCCGTGAGTGCCGTGAGCATATAAAGGAAAACTGCCGGCAGGTAGATTCGCGAAAATGTTTCGACAACCTCTTCAGTTTCGATGCGGGAAATGAGCAGCCAGAGAAGGATGACCGAAACTGCCGCTGAGAGAAGAACATAGACAACTTTATTTTTCAGCATGCGTGCTTATTCTAACGGAGAGGGGAGGATTGTCAATGGTGGCCGATTTTCAATTTCCATCAGGAGCCGCGAATTACACTATTTAACGTTGGTTAAAAGACCAATTGGACTGAATTTTGTATGGATCAATAAAATGCTGGAGCCATTGTTCGAATCAGAAATTAAAGAATAAATTCTCTTGTATCTCTAAACGAATGGCGAATCCTATCCAAGAGAAATGGCCAAAGCGTATAATTTCAATCTCCATGCGGTCAAAAAACTAATTAATCAAAGTAGAAAGAGGCGGCGTTATCTACAGCAAACTCAAGGGCAAAGTGAGGCTGTTCGGATTTAATCCCAGAAATCTTTTCAAAAAAGAATTAGAAACCCTTCTAGAAAAGGCATTGAAATTTATTCCCAATGAAGAGATGGAAAAGTTCTATCTAAAAAGACTCAGGCCTCACTGCTCTGGAAAGCGGCTCTAAATGAAAATCAAAAATATTTCGCTAAAGGACCTAGGCCATTACGTTGTCGACTACTGGAATGACAGGCAATCCTTGGAACAGGCTGTTCTTGTGTGTGAAAATAATCCTATCGATTTTAGAGAATTGGAAAGATGGTCAAAGAATGAAGGAATGAGGGCTAAGTTTAATAAATTTAGAAGACTCCTCAGTAAATAGAGTTAGTATGAAAAAAAATAGAGCCTTAATCCTCCTCACTTTGTCGGCGATCGTAGTCTGGCTGGCTCTGTATTTCGTCTGGATCCGGCCCGCCTTCCTGAATTGGGGAGCGACCGACGAAGAAGCCGTCCGGGTCCTTCCCGGTGATGAGCGCATCCCTGTCTCGGGTTACCAGTGCACTCGGGCTCTGACCATCGACGCACCGCCCGAAAAAGTCTGGCCCTGGTTTGCCCAGCTTGGCGTGGGCCGGGCCGGCTTTTACAGCTATTCTTGGCTCGAAAACCTGCTTTTGGCCTCGATTCATAACACATATCGGCTCGTCCCGAGCTGGCAGCGTGACACTTCTGGCGACTTTGTCCGGTCCATCCAGTTCGGCAAGGACAAGCCAGGGATCAACGGCTGGAGTTTCGAGATTCTCGAAGACGGCCGGGTGTTCTACTTGAGTCCGGGGTGGGGCCCGTTCGTCCTCGATCCCTGCGGCGATTCACAGACTCGGCTCCTGGTCCGCAGCCGAGGCAATCCGTCCCAACCCGTGTTAAAGACCATCATGGCTACGTTTTTCGATCCAGTCCACTTCACCATGGAAAAACGGATGATCGTCGAGGTAAAGCGCCTGGCGGAAGGCCGCCCCGCAGCGCCCGGATGGCTCTCGGCAGTGGCCACGGCTGGTTTTTCTCTCGCTGGTCTCATCGCCGCCGGTGTCATCGTGATGAATAAGCGGAAGAAGCTCTGGATTCTTCTCCCAATCATCTACGCCGCACTTGTCCTCTTCCTTGCCGATGATCCTATAGCAAGCCTGGTGGCATTTACGGCCCTGAGCATTATCGTCGCCGTTTTTCGGGCTTTTGGCCGCTGGGGCTGGACCTGGATCGCAGCTTTCTGGATTTATGTGGATTTGGTTCTTATCTACGCGAACGACGCCTACCCGGTCTTCGGGATCATCTTCTTGGCTGCCTCCGGCGTTTTTTTAAGCGCTCTCGCCCTCTGTAAGAAGAAAGCGGCGGCGTAGCCAGGAACCAACTTCCCCCAGAGATGATATAAATTCAACTTTTCAGGTTGTTAGAGGCCTAGGAATCAGACAGCCAGGCCCAAGAGTAAAACGACGGCTTCCGCTTCAGGCAGCTTTCGGCGCAGCGACGGACGGTCTGTAAATCGCAGCCGCCAGGATGCCCGCGATGAGCATTTCAAGGAGTGAGAAAAGAATCCACCATAAGGCCAGCTTAAAGGGAATTGGAAACATGATCCAGAAGCCCAGGGACATAGGAACAGAGACAAACAACCAGATGATGATGCCATAACGCACACCCTCGGCGATCCCCTTCCCTTCTCGGCCTTTGATGAAGATGTACGTAAAAAGAAAAGCTACCAAAAGTCCTATGAGGTACATTATCCACATCTTCGACTCCATGTCCGGCCGCCACAGGTCTTTCAACAGCTCATACTGCGACATTAAGATTACGTTGTTAATAAGGAAATCCATGGACTGGATAACCACAAAAACGACCAAAGAGGCAACAAGAAAACGCTTCCAGTTCATCACTTCCTCCTTTCCCGGAACGGAGAACCGTGCCTCGAAGGCAGCAGGAGTCTCAGGAACTCCCTTTTCCCCGAACCAGACACGTGGCTGAAGAATAGCACTGAATCCTTAGGCAAGTCAAATAGAACGAGAAATTATCCTTTGAGGTGGATTTTCTTCTTTAGGTCGGCGGCGTAGGCCTGGCTGACGATGACCTCTTTCCCCCTTTGATTTTCACTACCAGCCTTCCCCCGGACCATTTATGAATAATAATTATGCTCTCGTTATTCACGATATAGGACTTATGATCGCGCAAAAACTTCGTCGTCCAGCCGCGCCTCCAGCTCTTTTAGTGTGAAAGGAATGATGTAGTCCTTGTCCTCCGAGTGCAAGAACGTGTATTTGTCCCTGGCTTCGAAACAGGTGATCTCGCTGTCAGGCACGATTAGCATCATCTCCCCGAGTCTCAAGGAAGACCGCTTAATGACCTTTTTCGTCTTCCGAATTTGAGTTAGGCTATCGATGGTCAGGCGGAATTTTTCGGCCACGAGGAGGGTCGTTTTTCTGT
>FWPV01015342.1_pt1 | contig 10340 bp, 8 predicted proteins | sample 2228371 | NCBI WGS metagenome assembly FWPV01 (sample SAMEA103939776, study PRJEB20133) | metagenome
ACACCTTGTACTGCTTGCCACCTGTTTCAATTACAGCATACATCGTTTTCTCCTGGGATCAAAGGGTCATTCTCTTGCCGTCCTTGAGGCGGCAGGTGACTTGGACTTGTCCTGGCTTGAACTCGTGTCGGCCGATGATGGCGACAGAGGCGCGGGCCTGGTCCTCGAGTCGGGCGATGTCGCGGCGCTTGGCGTTGGAGAGTTGCTCGGCGACGGCCGGGTGCGCGGCGACCTCGACGGCCTCGACGTCCTTCTTGGAGAGCGCGAGGCGGATCTGGCGCATGACGTGCGGGACCATGCTCTGAAGGCTTCGGACGAGGCCGGCGCCACCGCAGGTTGGGCAGCGGTCGTAGAGGGCCTGCTTGGTGCCCTGGCGGACGCGCTGTCGGGTTATTTGCATGAGGCCGAAGCGCGACATGCGGAGGACTCGGCTGCGTGCGCGGTCGCGCCGCAGCTCGTTGGCCATGGTCTTCTCGACCTCGCGGCGGTGCTTCTCGAGGCGCATGTCTATGAAGTCGATGACGATGACTCCGCCCATGTCGCGGAGGCGGAGCTGGCGCGCGGCCTCGCGCGCTGCCTCGACGTTTGTGCGGAACGCCGTCTCCTCGATGTCGGCCTCGTGGGTGTAGCGCCCAGAGTTCACGTCTATCGCCACCAGCGCCTCGGCCTGGTCAATGACGATGGAGCCGCCGCTTGGGAGGGGGACGATGTTGTTGAAGGTCTTCTGGAGCTCGGCCTCGATGTTGTAGTGATCGAAGATGGGTGCTGCGCCGCGATAGTGCTTGACGATCTTACGGTGGGTGGGGGAGACCATTCCGAGGAACTCGGAGACCTGGCGGCAGACCTCCTCGGAGTCAATGACGATCTCCTCGATGTCGGAGGAGAAGACGTCGCGCATGCAGCGGAGCACGATGTCGCTCTCCTGGTAGACCAGGGCGGGGGCCTGGGAGGAGCGGATGCGGTCTTCGACGGTGGCCCAGAGGCGGGTGAGGTAGCGGAGGTCGCGCTGGAGGTCGGCCTTGCGCGCGTTGACGCCCGCGGTGCGGACGATGAAGCCGACATCCTTGGGAAGCTGAAGCTCGGTGAGGAGCTTTCGGAGGCGGTCGCGCTCCGCCTCGTCGTCAATCTTGCGCGAGACGCCGTAGTGGACGACCCCTGGCATCATGACGAGGGAGCGGCCTGGGATGCTGATGTAGGTGGTGACGCTGGGGCCCTTGTTGCCGATGGCCTCCTTGATGACCTGGACGACGACCTCCTGGCCCTTCTGGAGGAGGTTCTGAATGGGGGTGTCGTCCTTGCGGCGTTTGGGGGTGGGGCTGTCGGTCGGCATCCAGTTGTCGGCGTCAGCGCCGCGGACATCGGAGACGTGGAGGAAGGCGTTCTTGGGCAGGCCGATGTCCACGAAGGCGGCCTGGAAGCTGCGCTCGACGTTGACGACGCGGGCCTTGTAGATATTGCCGAGGCACTGCTCGGTGGCCGTGGGCTGGATGTAGAGCTCCTGGAGCACGTTGTCCTCCAGGAGCGCTATCCGGCTCTCCTCGGGCTCGAGTGCGTTGATGATCATCTTCCGCTGCATCCCAAAGTCCTCTCAGGCCCCCTCGTGCCGCTGCCGTGTCGCTGAGCGGTGGGGCCGGGCCAGGAGGAGGTTCACGCGGGTCCGTCGCAGGCGCGTCTGGTGCAGGGCCTCCGCATCGGCGCCGAGGAGCGCAGCGAGCACCTCGGTGGGCCTGGGCGTGCCGGCATCGGAGACGGCGAGCTCGAAGCGCAGCCGGCCTTCCTCGACGCTCAGGGCGCGCAGGGCTGGGCGCATGTCGAGCTCGCGCCCTGGTCGGCCCGCGCGGCCCCGCTGCACAGGGATGGCCTCGCGCCTCATGAGGCGTTCGACGTCGGCGGGCGTCGCCGCGCAGCCGGGCGGCAGCTCGGCCTCGTAGGCCACGCTTTCGACCCGCGCCCTGGCGCCCTCGGGGAGCGCCAGCGCAGAGCGCAGGCTCAGGCCGCCTGGCAACTGGGCGCCCAGCCGCTCCAACGCCGCGGCCGCGCCGATGCCGGAGGCGAACTCGACCTCTAGGACCTCGTCGCTCGCCTCCACGCCGACGGGCAGCGCGGCCGGGATGCTGAGCTTCGGGTGGGGGTTGAAGCCCTCGGTCATCCGCACGGGCAGGCCGGCCCGCCGCAGCGCCCGCTCGAAGGCACGCATCAGGTCACGATGCGACAGGAACCTTGCTTCTCCCTCCTTGGCAAAACGGAACAGAATGCGCGAAAAACCCATAAGACCCCAGGAAGCGGACCGCGCGATGGCCCGCGGCCTCTACTCCTTGTCGGGAAGCACCTTCTCAGTGACCTCTTTGAGGTAGGCCAGGGTGTCCTCGGCGTCCTCGAAGGTGAGGGCCTTGGCAGCGACCTGGCGCGCGTCGTCGTAGGACACGGAACGGACGAGCTCCTTGATCTGTGGGAGGACCGCGGGGCTGACGCTGAACTCGGCGAGGCCGAGGCCAACGAGGAGAATGGTGTAGACGAGGTCGCCGGACATCTCGCCGCACATGGCGACGCGGGTGCCGAGTCGGCGCCCTGTCTCAATGACGCTGCGGATGAGGCGCAGGATGGCTGGGTGCGCAGGCTGGTAGAGGGCCGACACGCGCTCGTTGCCGCGGTCCACCGCCAGAGTGTACTGCACCAGGTCGTTCGTGCCGATCGAGAAGTAGTCCACCTCTTTCGCCAACAGGTCGGCGATGTGCGCCGCGCTGGGCACCTCGATCATGATGCCGATCTCGAGGTTGCGGTCGAAGGGCACCCCCCGGCCGTCGAGCTCGGCCATGGTCTCGCGCACGATGCGCTTGGCGAGGCGCAGCTCGCGGAGGTTGCAGACCATGGGGAAGAGGATGCTGACGCGCGCTCCTGCCGATGCGCGGAGGATCGCGCGCAACTGTGTGCGGAAGAGGTCCATCCGCTGGAAGCACAGGCGCAGCGAGCGGCAGCCGAGGAAGGGGTTCTTCTCGGCCCACGCGCCCCCGGGCTCGAGCTTGTCGCCGCCCATGTCGAACGTGCGGATGGCCAGCGGCCTGGTGCCGAGGGCCTCCGCAACGCTGCGGTAGGCCGCGTAGTGCTCCTCCTCGGTGGGCGGCGCGCCCTTCTGGAAGAAGAGGAACTCGGTGCGGTAGAGGCCAACTCCCTCGGCGCCGCGCTGGAGCGCAATGGCGATCTCCTCCGGCGACTCGATGTTGGCGTAGAGGTGCACGCGGCGCCCGTCGGGCGTCTCGGCCGGGAGACGCCGGATGCGCGCCAGCCGCACCTCGCGCTCGTGGATGTTGCGGGCCTTCGCGTGGTAGCGGTCCAGCGTCCGCGCGTCGGGGTTCACCACCACCCGCCCAGCCGTGCCGTCCACCACCAGCAGGTCGCCGGCCACGACCTCGGCGGTGAGTGTGCCGAGGCCGACCACTGCAGGGATGCCGAGCGCCCGCGCAATGATCGCAGTGTGCGATGTCCGGCCCCCGGCGTCGGTCGCCAGAGCCACCACCTGGTTCTTGTCCAGCGTCACCGTCTGCGACGGCGTCAGGTCGTGCGCCACGACGACGACCTTGGACTCCAGGTGGCTGAGGTCCTCGCGCTTCATGCCCTGGAGGTGGCGGTGGATGGCGTGCTCGATGTCGTAGAGGTCGCGCACGCGGTCCTTGAGGAACTCGGCCGAGAGGAGGACCCGGGCGTGCTTCTTGATGATGGTGGAGACGGCGAGCTCGGCGGTGCACAGGGTAGACTCGATGGCCTCGAGGACCTCGCGGCGCAGCTCGGGGTCGCGGAGCATCGAGATGTGTGCGTCGAAGATACGCAGGTACTCGCCGCCGGCCTTCTCGGCGGCCATCTTCTGGATGGCCTGGACCTCGGCGATGGCGCCCTGGACGGCCTTCTCGAAGCGCTGCTTCTCCGCAGGCACCTCGCTGGGGGCGAGCTTGCGATGCGAAATGGGGAACTCGCGGCTGTCGAGCACCAGTGCCTCGGCAATCGCCACCCCAGGGCTCGCTGCTACGCCATCCTTCTCGACCATACCTCACACCGCCTGCCTTGTGCAATGTAGCCGCAAGCGTCCCGCTTGCGGGCTTCGCCGCCCCCGGACAAGCGGGACGCTTGTCGCTACAGGAATCACATCTCGTCGAAGCCGCGGCGCACGAGCGCCACAAGGGCCTCCACGGCCTCCTGGGCGTCCTCGCCGCACGCCCGCACGACCAGCCGCGCGCCCTTCTCGGCCACAAGCGTGAGCACCTGGAGCGTGCTCTTGGCGTTCACGACCGTATTATCGCGGGCGACAGTGACCTGCGACTTGAAGGCGCCAGCGACCTTGGCAATCAGGGTGGCCGGCCGCGCGTGGATGCCCTGCGGGTTCGGCACCTCGACCTCCTGCTCCCAGGACGTTGGTGTCGCGACGGCGGGTTGTTCTTGCGTCTGGGCCATGGCGCTCGCGCTCTGCATCAGTCCTGCGGGCTACTCCGCCGGGGGCTCCTCCCCGGATTCGGCCTAGGGCGCCCCCGCGGGCAGGGAGCCGCCCCGCTCGCGCGAGCGGTGGTCGCGCAGCCTGTCCTTGTGCTTGCGGAGCTGCGCCTCCACCTTGTCGAAGGCCAGCTCCACCGCCTCGCCGAGGTCCTGAGTCGTCACCCGCGCCACCACCGGCGCCCCATGGCTCACCTTGGCCACCACCTCCACCAGCCGACGCTCCTTCTCGGCGTCCAGGGTCACGTGCACCGTCAGCACCCCGTCGAAGATGCGCCGGATGTGCTCGGCCTTCTCGGTAACTCGCCGCCGCGTCGCTTCCGTCAACTGCATGTGGTGCGCAAACACCTGGACTGGCACTTGCTGCCTCCTGGGGCCATCGAGCCACGCCCTAACCCGAACCGCCCGCCGGCGGGGAAAAGACTCCCGTGAAACACCTTATTTTACCCATCCTTGCCCTTGCGGTCAAAGTTTTTTTGGCGCTCGACTTGACAGTGCGCCCACCCGGCGAATATCATGCGAGCGCCCGAGCATGGCCTGACCGCGAGGACATAACCGTGCATTACCCCTCCTTCGCAGACTTCCAACGGCTTGCTGACACCGCAAACCTCGTCCCTGTTTATCGCCAGCTCCTTGCCGACACCCTGACGCCGGTGTCGGCCTTCCAGAAGCTCGACGTGGCGGACCACGGCTTCCTCCTCGAGAGCGTCACGGGCGGCGAGCGGGTAGGGCGCTTCTCGTTCCTCGGCGGCCAGCCCACCGCCGTCCTCCGCGTCCGACGCAACCACGTGGAGATTCTCCGCGGCGGCCACGTCAAGCAATACCAATCCCCCGACCCCCTCCGCGAAATCCAGGAGTTCCTCGCCCACACCCATCCCGCCCGCGTGCAGGGGCTCGACGCCTTCAGCGGCGGCCTTGTGGGCTACCTGGCCTACGACGTGGTGCGCTACATCGAGAACCTGCCGAACGCCCCAGCCGACGACCTCGGGCTGCCCGACATCTATCTGCTTGCCTGCGAGACCCTGCTGGTCTTTGACCATGCCTTCAAGACCCTCAAGGTGGTGCACAACGCGCGGCTGGGCGGCCGCTCGGCACGCGAGGCATACGACGAGGCCGTGGCACGCATTGACGCCGTCGTCGAATGCCTGCGAACCCCCGTCACCCAACTGAGCGACGACATACGCCCGACCGGCGAGATAACCCTGCCCTTCCGCTCGAACTTCGAGAAGGCCGACTTCGAGCGCGCCGTCGAGCGCTGCCTCGAATACATCCGAGCCGGCGACGTCATACAGGTCGTCCCCTCCCAGCGCCTCGCCGTAGAGACCCAGGCCGACCCCTTCGACGTCTACCGCACCCTGCGCGTGGTGAACCCGTCCCCCTACATGTTCTACCTGCGCCTCGGCGACATCACGCTCGTGGGGGCTTCCCCCGAGGTGATGGTGAAGCTTGAGGGCGACAAGGTGACCGTGCGCCCCATCGCGGGCACCCGACCGCGCGGCGCCTCGCCCGAGGAGGACGCCGCACTTGCCGCAGAGCTCCTCGCCGACCCCAAGGAGCGCGCCGAGCACGTCATGCTCCTCGACCTCGGCCGCAACGATGTCGGGAGGGTCTCCCGCTACGGCTCCGTGGTCGTGGACGAGGAGATGATCGTCGAGCGCTACTCCCACGTCATGCACATCACCTCCAACGTTACTGGCCGCCTGGCGCCGGGCAAGAACGCCTTCGACGTGCTCCGCGCCTGCCTCCCTGCCGGCACGGTGTCGGGCGCGCCAAAGGTCCGCGCGATGCAGATTATAGACGAGCTGGAGCCGACCCGTCGCGGCCCCTACGCCGGCGCAGTGGGCACCATTGACTTCCACGGCAACCTCAACACCTGCATCACCCTCCGCACCATCGTCTTCTGCGGCGGCAAGGCATACGTGCAGGCGGGGGCCGGCATCGTGGCCGACTCGGTGCCCGAGCGGGAGTACGCCGAGACCATCAACAAGGCCAAAGCCCTCCTCCGCGCCATCGAGGTCGCCGAACGGCAGATGAGCGGAGAACACGACCCGTGACGCGTGATCAGAGGGGAAACCTCCTTCTCTTTCCTGTCACGCGTCAGCCGCTGTCCTTCGCCTTGGCGCATGCCGTCACCCCCTCGTAGAGCTCCGCCATTCCCTTGAGGAAGCGCTCCTCGGTGAACTCGGCCGCCACCCGCTCTCGGGCCGCCGCTCCGATGCGCGCCCGCAACTCCGCGTCCCTCAGCAGTCCCAGCGTCGCGCGCACGAAGCCACTAACATCGCCCGACGCCACCAGCAGCCCGCTGGACCCGTCCTCAATCACATCGCGGTTCCCAGTCACATCCGAGGCCACCACCGCCACCCGGTGGACCATCGCCTCCAGGAGAGAGTAGGGGAGCCCCTCGTAGAGCGACGGGAGGATGACGACATCAAAGGCGGCCACAAGCTCGGCGGCATCGGCCCTGTGGCCTAGCACCTCGACGGGAAGCTCTGGCGACCAGAGGGGCCATTGCCGATTGGCGATTGCCGATTGCCGATTGGCATCTGGAATCTGGAATGTGGAATCTGGGATTCGGCTCCTGGGCACCAGGCGGCGAAGGTAGCGGAGGTTGTCCGCCCCACCCACAAGGAACACCCGCACCGCGGGGATTGCTCGGAAAAGCTCGGCTGCCGTGGAGAGAAAGGTCTGCACATCCTTCTGGGGCGTGAGCCGCCCGATGAAGGCCACGGCCAGGTCCGATTCGCCTAAGCCTAGTTCTGACCGATACTTGTGGCGGGCCTCTTCGGGCGGCTGGTCGGGCAGCCGGATGCCATTGGGGACGACTGCGAGGCGGTCCGGGGCGCCGATGCCGGCGCGCTCGGCAATCTGCCGTTGGCTTGGCGAGACAAGCACTATCCTGTCCGCCCACCCCGCCGCCAAACGCTCAAGCACCCTGTAAAGTGGCACCAGAGGGGTATCGCGCCGCTGGAAGGGAAAGGTGTGGGGGGTATGAATGACAGCCCGTATGCCCGCCCGCCTGGCGGCCAGGCGCCCGAGGAAGCCAGCCTTGGAGGCGTGGGTGTGCACAATGTCGTAGCGTTCCGCGCGCATCAGGCGGGTGAGTGTCCGCAGCGCGGCGAGGTCTGACAGTGGGGCAGGGCGCCGGAGCATCGGCACTTCGAAGACCTTGTGCCCTTGCGCACACAGGTCATGCATTTCTGTGCACTCCGCACTTCGCACTCCGCATTCCCGCGCAAACGAGCAAGCGAGGTGCACCTCAAACCTCCCGCGGTCCAGCCCCCGGAGGAGCTGGAGCACATGCTTGCGCGCCCCGCCAACGTTGGCCTCAAGAACCTGGAGCACCCTCAACGGCGGCATCAAACCAGCCTCATCCGTCGCCCTGGCCTGGACTAGTCCCCCCCTCCCTGCGAATCGTAGCAGATGCCCGCAAGCCCTGCAAGACACATCTACCCCCAAATTGCGGGTTTTTTCGACCATGAGTGGGAGACGCTGACGTGTCCTGGCGACCGCCAGGCCGACCGCCCGAGGTGTAACCTGCTGCCAACTATACACTTACGCCTGAAGGCCAGCCCCATGCCGGATTAGAAGTTGGCCGGCACACCTTTTGCTTGAACCAGGAACGAGACCAGGGCATACTAGGGCGTGAGAACCGTTTCAGGAAAGGAGGCCGGCCATGAAATGGGCAGCGGGGCGAAACGGCAAAGGGTTCGTGCTCATCGAGCTCCTGGCGGTCATCGCCATCATCGCGGTGCTCCTCGGGCTCGGCTACAGCATCTACAAGGGCGCAAGGGCTTCCGCCCGCATCGCCGTCGCAGAAAACAACCTCAAACAGGTCGGCACTGCCTTCGAGCTCTACTTCCGCAAGTGGGGCGCCTACCCGCCTGAGGGCTCGGACCTCGCCTATGTCCTCAAGCCCTATGTCCAGAACCCAGGCGTCTTCGCCAATCCCCTCAAGGACGAAACGCAACCCGGCCAGAGCCTCAGCGACCTCTACATCGAGCCGAGCGTCGGCGACATTGACCGACCAAACGTCTATGTCACCTGCTTCCCCTCTGATGACGGCTCCACTGTCGTAGTGCTCAAGACCGGCGGTATAGTGGAGCGACGCGACGGCCTGTCCTTCAACCCCAACGACCCCGACAGCATCATCGCCGCGCTCACCAACCCGCAGGGAACCGCTGGGGGCAGCAGCGGCGGCGACACTGGCGGCGGCACCGGTGGCGACACTGGGGGCAGCAGCGGCGGCGACACTGGCGGCGGCACCGGTGGCGACACTGGGGGCAGCAGCGGCGGCGATGCGCCGCCCGCCATCGAGGGCGACGTCAATCTCAACCCCAACAACAAGGACGACTTCGAGTTCGAGATGGACGGCTTCGACGCCAACGGGAATCCGATGAAAGTCACCCGCGACGACCTTCTTGCCTCGAATGGCAAGTTCACCTATCAAGGCACGGCGAGCCAAATCCGCTTCCGCCCGAAGGGCAACGGCAACCAGAATGGCATCATCCTCAACGGCAAGCCCTATCGCCTCTCCAACTCCAACACCTACCTCATCGTGGTGCTGAGAGACCCGACCACGGGGGAGCTCTACCAAATTGTGGTGAAGATCTACAACAGGAAACAGAAGGGCAACGCGATGGGGCAGTGGTGGATGTCGCTCAAGACGCCTCCGGGGCCCACGGTGGAGCTCTACATTGTGGAGCCAGGTCCTGCCGGCAGCGGCGACAAGCTGATCAAGGTCAATCCCGACTGATGGCCTGGCCGCAGGCCAGCATCGTGCACGCCGGCGCCTGTCGCAACAACGGGTGCCGGCGTGCCCGCATGATGGGGAAGGGGACTCGGCCCCGGATTGCGGGTTTTGCCAGCGCCCCGCGGCGGTCCCCACAAGGGCCGCAGTTCTCGGCGGCAGTCCCGGCCCGCCCCCCACGGACACGCAAGCCCCCCAAGCCTCGCCACTTACGCCTCCTGGCGGCCGGCCGGGGGCTCCGCCTCAGCAACCGGCATATCTTTTGCTGACCTGACAACGGAAAAGGCGGGGTCCTTTGATGGCCTTGAAGGCTTGAAAGGAGGCCCGCCATGAAACAGGGGGCACCAAGGCACCGCAAGGCATTCGCCGTCGTCGAACTCCTCGCCGTCGTCGCGATCATCGCCATTCTCCTGTCGCTCGGCTTCAGCATCTACCGCGGCGCAAAGCTCTCAGCGCGTGTGACCCTTGCCGAGAACAATCTCAAACAGGTCAGCACCGCCCTCGAGCTCTACTTCCGCAAATGGGGCACCTACCCGCCTGAGGGCGTGGACCTCGACTACGTCCTCAAGCCATACGTCCGGAACCCCGATGTGTTCACCAATCCCCTCAAGGACGAGGAGAAGCCCGGCCAGAGCCTCAGCGACCTCTATATCGAGCCGAGCATCGGCGACATTGACAGGCCCGGCGTCTACATCACCGCCTTCCCCTCCGACAACGGCTCCACCGTCGTTGTCCTCAAGACCGGCGGCATCGTGGAGCGGCTCGACGGCCTGTCGTTCAACCCCGATGACACCGAGGGCATCATCGCCATGCTCACTAACCCCCAGGGAAGCACAACCGGCGACACTTCGGGCAACACGACCAGCGGCGACACCTGGGGCTCTTCTGGCGGCGACAGCGGCGGCAGCGGCGATTCCTCCGGCGACGCGCCGCCGGCCATCGAGGGCGAGGTCAACCTCAACCCAAACAACAAGGACGACTTCGAGTTCGAGATGAATGGCTTCGACGCCGACGGGAATCCGCTCCTAGTCACCCGCGACACCCTGCACGACTCGAATGGCAAGTTCACCTATCAAGGCACGGCGAGCCAAATCCGCTTCCGCCCGAAGGGCAA
>FWPV01016606.1_pt1 | contig 10339 bp, 7 predicted proteins | sample 2228371 | NCBI WGS metagenome assembly FWPV01 (sample SAMEA103939776, study PRJEB20133) | metagenome
TGTGTAAATACAATAAAATACAAAAAGAAGTTGGTATTAAATCATAATCCTTTAGCTTAGAAATTACGCTCTCTAACGTCAGTTAATGTACCAGAATCATGCGATATTGTCGCGCTTGGGCGCGCTTCTTGACCTTTGGGGTATTCAATAAGTCTGGCGGTTGGTCACCAAAAATGGGGGAGAGTCCCAAGATTTATCGTCTTAAATTATTTATAATAAACTAGTTATAAGTTTACAGCAGTCTTTATCTATTAATAAACAGCAGAATTTCTTGAGAAATGGCACATTTATTGCTGATAAAAATGTGAAAGTTATTTAATAAAAACATGGAGGTACAAAAATGAAGATCATGGGCGGCGGGATAAGGGAGATTGCAAGCGCCGAAGATTTTCCCTGCTTCGAAGATTGCGCAGGAGTTTGTCAGTGCTCATGCTTGAATTGGGACATCCACGCTGGCATGGTTTGTATGGTGTATTCGGGGACATATACCGGAGTTTATTGTTTGCAGCAATAGAATTTCTCTTCCAATTAATATTTATATTTTAGGATAAAGAAGGGTCTTACCCATACAAATGAAACCATTTGTATACCGTTTCGAGACAGATAATTTTAGGTATGTTTACGATGTGATAACAAATAATATTGTTCAAGTGGAAGACGTTATCTACGACATTTTGCCGGAGGTCTATGATTTGAATATTGAAGATATAGTCTCAAAATATGGCCGCAAATATCCTGCGGATGAAATACGAAAAGCCTATACTCAGATAGAGCTCCAAAGAGATAAGTTTGGAATGTTCAGACCTAACGATTTGCTTAAAATGTTTCTCCCTTATTCGGAAAAAGATATTGTACTCAAATTAGAGAATAGTCTAGATCAATTGATTCTCAACGTCACTGAAAAGTGTAATCTGAGATGCAAGTATTGTGTCTATTCAGGAAACTATTATTATGAAAGAAAACACTCGGAAAGACATATGCAATATAGCGTTGCCGAGCGTGCGGTAAAGTTTTTTCTGGATCGATGTAAGCGGCTTATTTACGGAGGAATGTCAATCTATAATAGCATCTCTTTTTATGGTGGAGAACCGCTGATTAGCTTTGATCTTGTAAAAAAAATATGTGAATTTGCAAAAAAAACCCCCAAAGAAGAAATTCTTTTTTCCATGACGACGAATGGGACTTTATTAAGTGAAGAAAAAATAAAGTATTTGATGGGAAATAAGTTTTTTCTACTGGTAAGCTTAGATGGCCCCAAAAAAATAAATGACCGATATAGAATTACAAGAAACGGCAAAGGAACATTTGATCTTGTGAGTAGAAATCTTAAAATGATTCGCGAAAAGAATGAAAAATATTATAAGGCGAATGTCCACTTTTCGATTGTATTGGCTCCGCCTTTTAGAATTAAAGAAGTTATTGATTTCTTTAGCGCTAGGAATGATCTTATTGCGGGGAATGGGACAATCATCAATCTTATGGGACGGGAAGATAATAGGTATTCTAGCCTCTTTAACTTATATAAGAAGAATCTGGAGGAAGAATTCAATAAAGCTAAGCAACGCTATGTCGACCTTGCAACTCAAGGAGATAAGCAATCCTGCGTTCTAAATAACCTAAAAAAAATATTTGACCCTTTTTTGTATAGAATACATATGAGAAAATTAACACCGATAGGTAAAGAGATTAGGGCAAATGGGATTTGTGTCCCGGGAACTCGAAGGCTGTTCGTAAGTATAGATGGCAATTTTTATCCTTGTGAAAGGATGGGCGAGTCCACATATTTGGGAAATATCTATGACGGTTTTGACTACAAAGCAATATTTGGTTTAATTCGAAGTTATATTGATATTAGTGAAGAAATGTGCCTGAAATGTTGGGCATGTAGAATATGTGGGCTCTGCTATTTGAGCGCGAGAAACGGGAGCACCCTAGATAAAAAAAGAAAAGCACAAAATTGCCGTAATGCCCTTATTAATTATAGCTTATTCTTGAAGTTATATTGCGAGATATTAGAAAAAAATCCAGAATTCTTCAGATATATGTATGATTATGTTCCCCGAAAATTAGAAGCCGAGATTTTGTGCCAATCGTAAAAAAGCCAGCGCCATAAAAAAAGCTATAAGAAACGGGTCAGAAGAGAGTGCTCATCAATTTCCGAATATAAGTTCATCAAAAAGGGTGAAGAGAAATTTTCATGCATTTTCATATGCTTGTAACCCCCTTTGGGGGATGAATCCCAATTCACGTCGGGGAATAATATCCATATTCTTCTGTATTATTAGTGGAAGATAAGGAAGACATATTGAAAGGGAAAATGAATGAATAAGCAAATTAACTTGAGCTTGTTTTTAGTGTTCCTGATTTATGGATCATTCGTGGACCGCGGGGGAGAGGCAATCGTGTTGGCAAAGATCTACAGAATGTTGCCAATTCAAGGAGAGGTTTTGGCAAGCGCTGATGAAAGGGGAATAACAACGAGTAAGATGTTAGGAGCTCAAGTTACTGCCTCGTTTCCCAAGGGAATAGTAGTGCTGGATGGGGGAGTTAAAAATGATCTTCCTGATGACCGGATAAGAGAAACGATTAAGAACAAAATTTCGTGGAGGGGTGCCGAATACTTGAAAAAGGGGGTTAGCATTGATTTTATCGGTCAGAATGAGTTTGCTATTAATCGGAAACAAGTCTTTGATAAGAAAGTCGGATATCGAGTCGGCTCGAATGACGCCACAAGCAATGGCCCCAGCGATAGTTATCGGCTGAGAATCATTCCTGAAAAAATCTATGTTGATAAATTGATTATTCGAGTTCAGTTTTGGTGTTCATCCAAAGAGGTCAAGAATTACCAAGAAGAAAGGTTTCTATTGGATATGGCCTTGCAGCTGGATCGGTTCCGGATCTTCCTTGTTGGCTTTTGCGATGAGGACCGCGGTCCCAGAAAGGGCGTCGTCTATTGGTTGGCGTTATTGGCCAGATAATAAGAATTGCTCTCGATCTTAATCGGGCTCAATTGGTGGAAAATTGGGGCGAGAATAAATAGCCCAATAGTTAGGTCTAAGGACGATAATCGGATTCCTCCTTGAAATATCCCCAAGCCTAAGAATGAGAATTACAAATTGAGATTACCGCATCGAACAATCTATTAGAGGGCCGATGTTTTTCTCTTTCCCACCCCGCCAGGGTGCTCTGGTCGACCCCTAGCAGCTCGGCCAGCTTTTTCTGTGTCAGCCCATGAACCCGCCGATATTCCCGAATCCTTTCTCTCAAACTCTCTGGTTTCTTCTCGAACGGGTCGCGGCCCAGGAACTCGATAATCTTCGGAATTTGAGCCAAGGACGGCTTGACCCGGTTCTTCTCCCAAAGGTAGACAGTAATGTCCGAAACATTAAGCTTGAGGGAAAGTTGGCGTTTGGTGAGCTTCAAATCCAGCCTCCGGCACCTGATCCAGTCGCCCCACGTGCGGCAAATATCAGGGTATTTCTCCCTGTGAATCGGCTTTTTTGCCTTTAAGGTCAAATGGCAAAAAGGCAACACAAGGGTGCGAAGACGTTTTTCGCGGGCTGGGCCGAGCGGAAACAGATTGCAGCGAGGCGCAGCGCAGCCGGTATTATGCGAAGATTTCCGGCCCTCTCCTCGACCGCATCGATATCCAGGTGGACGTCCCCGCCGTGAAGTTCCGGGAAATCATCTCGCGGGAAGCGGGTGAGGGCTCGAGCGAAATCCGGGAGAGAGTCTGCCGGGCAAGGGAACGGCAGATGGAGCGGTTTAAGGGGAAGAAAATCTACGCCAACTCGCAGATGGGCCCGCGGGAAATCAAAGCGCACTGCGCTGTCGGACCTGAAGCGCAGAAGCTATTAGAGACGGCGGTCATCCGGCTGAGCTTGAGCGCCCGCGCCTATGATCGGATCCTCAAGGTCGCGAGGACAATTGCGGACTTGGCGGGGGAGGAGTCGATTAGCACCGTTCATGTCTCCGAAGCCATCCAGTACCGCATGATCGACCGGTATTATTGACGATTTCTATTTAGGCAGAACGCAAATAGGGCAAACACGGCGGCTCTGATACCAGGGAACCTCAATTTTTTTGTTAATTTTTGGGCAGGAGTGAGAAAAAATCTGGCTTTCGAGCGTCTATATTATTGGAACGTGAATTTGGGTGATTTTTCTACAAGAGGGGATTTTCTCGCTATCCGACAGAAACTAACGATAATCTTATAGAGCCGAAGGTCTGCATGCAGGAACCAGTAATTATCGGAAAGAGCGTGGCCATTAAGAATCTTCTGGCTTTTATAAATAAAGCTGCCAAGTCTGATGCGAATGTCTTGTTGCTCGGCGAAACGGGAGTCGGAAAAGAATTGGCAGCCAGAGCCATCCATAACCTCAGCCTTAGAAAAAAGAGTCCATTTATTCAGATAAATTGTGCTAACCTTAATGATAGTTTACTGGAAAGCGAGTTATTTGGGCATAAAAAAGGTGCTTTCACAGGAGCCTTTTTTGACAAGCCTGGGTTGATCGAAGAAGCAGAAGGAGGCACATTCTTCTTAGACGAAATAGCAGATATTTCAGCGTATCTTCAGGCAAAACTGCTTGCAGTCATAGAGAAAAAAGAAACCAGAAGATTAGGAGATAATAAATATAGGCACCTAAACGTAAGATTTATATGTGCTACCAATAGCGATCTTCTTGACTTGATAGCAAAGGACAAATTCAGAAAAGATCTATTCTATAGGATAAATATTCTATCATTTCATATTCAACCCTTGAGAGAAAGAAAAGAGGATATACCACTATTAGCAACATATTTTCTTATGCAGAATAATAAAAAAAAATATAATGAAAAAAAGATCAAAAAGGCTGCGCAAGAAATTCTGATGTCATATGATTTTCCAGGAAATATTAGAGAGCTTGAAAACATAATAACCAGAGCTTACGTCCTATCAAGCACAAGACATATTAGCCAAGAAGACATAATTTTTGAAAGCCACACAGAAAGCGGTAATTCTGATGCCGGTCAGATACTATTCGAAAAAATTTTGAAAAATAGCTCCAATTTTTGGGAGAAGGTGCACAAGCCCTTTCTGAATCGGGAACTAAATCGAAATGAGGTAAAATATATCATTGTGAAAGGCCTCTCTCTTACCAAGGGCTCTTACATCAAGTTACTACCTCTTTTTAATACCGCTGCGGATATAAAGACTTACAGAAGATTCATGAGGTTCTTAAGAACCCATAAATTACAGCCAAAGTAGCGATAGCTATAGGAGAGGAGCCTTCGCATATTCTCTAGATCCATTGTATGATAGCTGGATTTTTCCTTCGATGCCTCTTGCCTAATAGCAATTTTCGAGCACCTAAAGCTTCCTTACTACTCTAACTTGTAAACAGCGTTACTCAGGATTTATTATTTCCTTTATTTTCCCCTTGTTTAGCACGACTATTTTAGTAACACTATCCAGTTCTATATCTTCATGAGATGTAATTAAGCATATCTTGTCTTTAAACTTCCCGTTTAGTAGATGCTTTATTCCAGATGCGGATTCGACATCTAAGTTTGATGAAAACTCATCTAGAATGATTAGGTCGGAATCTTTTATTATCGCTCGAGCAATAGATACTTTTTGTTTTTCTCCTCCCGAAAGCTTCTTTCCAGACTCTCCTATTACTGTTTCTAGGCCGTCAGCTAATGAGGCGACGAAATTAGATAATCCTGACAATTTGATTGCCTCCTCAATTTCTTGAATTGTGGCTTGGGGGTTGCCATAGGTAATGTTGTTTAAGAGCGTGTCGTTAAAAAGAAAGATGTCCTGTGAAACTGCGCTAATCCTATTTCTTAGAGAATTTAGTGAGATATAATTAATGTTTTGGTTGTCTATGTTTATAGTTCCATGTGTAGGTTTATAAAGACCCATAATCAATTTCATTATAGTGGTCTTTCCTGCGCCATTTGGACCTTTTAACAACACGTTTTCATTCCTATTGATTGAAAAAGAGATATTACTTAAAACCTCTTTTTGTCCATAAGAAAAAGACACATTATCAAATTCTATTTTCTCCATTTTTGACAAGTTTATCTTCCTGGTGTTGATTTCACTCTCATCCGCGAGTCTTAATATATCGGTAATCCTATTTAGAGCTACAAAACCTGATTGAAGAGACAACCCCATTATCGCGAGGTTAAAAGTCGGCGTATAAAGATTTATCAGATATGCTGCAAAAGCCATATAAGTGCCAATAGAGAAGCTGCCCTTTATGATATGAAATCCTGAGTACCAAAGAACCGTTAGGCTCCCTGCAGCACCCACAAGACTTAGGAGCTCAGATGAGAAGCTAGAAATTATGCTGTTCCTAATGTCTATTTTTTTGAGTTCTTTCAAGTAATTATAAATCCTCTCAGTCTCTTTTTTTTCAGCTGTGAACATTTTAACAGTATCGACACCTGATATAGCTTCCTGAGCGTGTCTAGAAAGAAAGGCAGTCCTTTCCATTCTCTCCTTGCTTGTGAACCTTAGCGCCCGTGTATTTAGTCTGCCAGCAAAATAAAAGACCGGGAGAAACATGGCAGATATAATGGTCAGTTTCCAGCTAAGCTGCGAAAGGATGATTAGAGAAAATATGATCTCAAATAATCCAATAATAAGTCTTATCGACGAGCTTGAAAAGAAGATATTCATTGCATCTACTTCTCCAATTCTTGAGACTATATAGCCAGATTGGTGATCGTTAAAAAAAGAAACTGGCAGGCTTAGTATTTTTTCAAATATATCTTTCTTAATAGAAAGCATGATTTCTCTATTCATCAAATTGAAAACATATGTATTGAAGAAAGACAATTTCACTTTGATTAATTGAATTGTCAGGAGCAGCAGGAGAATTATATGAAGTAGTTTGATGTTTTTTGCCAAAAATACCTTATCTACAAGGTATCTTAAAAGAAGAGGAGAAGGCAGAGAAATAAGTGACAATGATATCATCAAAACAAAGCCAATTATCAACTTTCTTTTTTGCATTCTTACATACGGACATAACGTTCTTGTTACGACATGATAGGCAATTTTTGGGCTTTGCCCTTTTTGCCTTATGCTTTTCAACGCCTCTTTGATGTCGAGTAATACTTTCATTTCAAGGATTCTTTATTAAGCTTGCAGGTAATAAGCCTTGCCTAGTTTCTTCTTGTCGGGCGTTTTTCATGAAATGCAACATTGCAGGCCATTTCAGTATCTAAAAAAAGCAAGATCGAGAGAATCTCTATTCCTGCCATATCATCCTATATACCACCAGTTCCCTATAACCGGTTATTTTCTCTTCAAGACAATAAAGACGAGAGCCCCTGACTATGATGGGGTAAGGATACCATTGCTCTCCTCTATTTGCTAATTGCGTTTTAGAAAAATAGATTCCTTCTGAATTGAATATTTCATAAACATAATTCCCGGTACTTTTCTCTTTTTGGTATGTCATAACAAAAAGATTCCCAGTTTCATCAAGAAAAAAGTATTGAAATGCAGGCATGTGATTAGGAAAATTAATTTTCAAATTTGGATTATATGGGTACATCTTTTTAAGAGCATTCATTTCCTCCTGTGTGATTCTCACAGGCTCGTATTCTTTTCTTATTATTTTTCTAAGAGCTCCGTCCCAATCAAAGACTGATATTTCATATCCTTTGTCAGAGTTTCCTATATAAATATTATCTTCCGTTCCTGTGCCGACTAATCTTCCGGGTTTGATGTCTATTTTGCTCGCCCTTAGTGGGATGGGTATCTTGATTGAATCGAGCTTCTTGATCTCTTCGAATTCACCTCCGCATAGAAGTAAACTATGTCTTGCGCTTTCTTCTGCAGGATCGAATTGAATAAGTCTAATTAAATATTTGGATCTCGATATTGCTTCAATCGAAAAGAAAGAATACCATTCTACTTTTATTTCCTTATTCAAGTCTCCTTCTGAACTAAAGAATACCACCTTCCTATTCTGCTGATCTGAAATTAAAACCTCGTCCTTGGAGCTAACTCTTATTGACGACGGAGCCCCAAGTTCGCCGGGGCCTTGTCCACTTCTGCCGAATGATTTAAGATAGTTCCCTCGATTATCAAATTTGAATACGAAGAACTCGTAGGCTTGAGCAGTTCTGAGATATATGTTTCCTTGCGAATCAACGTCAAAATCAACAATGTCAGTCAAACCCATTTTTGCGCTCTCTTCGGCCTCTGTATTGATCGAGAACTCTTTCTTGATCATAAGTGTGCTTGGAAGTCCTTTGATCTTCGTAGGTAGCAAATGATTTGTCACGATTTTCTCTTCATGCTCTTTCGGCTTCTCAATCTCTGGGAAGAGGTCTGCAAAGAAAAGAACAAACAAGGCATAGAATAACCAGGCGGAAATAATCATTTTCCCCCTCCTTGTATTGGTTTCAAAGAATTCATATAGACTGCCCTTTTTTCGATTATTCGGGCATTATTTTTTTACACAGAAAAATGTGCATTCGGCTGTTTTTCCATTATTTCCGAGTAGATCCTTAATAAAAGGTCTAAATGAGATCGAGTAGCCAGGCAATTCTTTTTTTTCATATCTTTATCTAGGGCAGCACCTTTAGAACAGCTTGCAAAACAATCTGTGCATAGGCGGACAGCCCAACAAATAATGCAATTTTGTTCACTTAAACCGATATATTCTTTTATCAATGAAAAGATTGACTCGTGATTGAAACCACTCCATATATCTCCTATCACTATTGATTCTCCAATTTTTTCACACGGATAGAATTTGCCTTCTGTCGTAACAAAAAGTCTGTTTTTTCCCGGGAGGCAGCAGCCATTTGTGAAAATGAACTCTGGCAATGCCTGTTTTTGTCTTGAATGAATTTTCAGTAAGCTAGAGCCGATAAAATTATTAAGAACTTTTAATTTGCCAGGGCCCTCTTTTTCATTCAATTTCAACAATATAAATTCTTCCGCCAGTTGCCCAATTTGATTTTCGTAATCCTTAGGATCGTGGGCTGGGAGAAAGGTTTTAAAAAAACAATTTTCTTCAGGGGATATACCGCGGATTACAGTTCGATTTCCACAGACAATTTCATTATATTCACTAAAAAAATCAAAAACTGAATTCAGGTTATAAGGTGGCACCAATACCACAGAAAATCCAACTCGATTTTGGTAATAATGTTCGTTGATCTTTCTGATACTTTTTAGATTGTTCGCCACAAGATCAAATGTTCCTTTGCCGTTTCTTGTTATTCTATATCGGTCATTGATCTGTTTGGGGCCGTCAAGGCTCACCAACAAAGAAAAATCATTCTTTATTAGGAAACCTATCGTCTTTTCGTCCAGAAGAATTCCATTCGTTGTGATAGAGAAAGCTGGTTTATTATTGAGGTTGCTGCAAGCTTTTGCCGTAAAATTGACACAGTCTAAAATCAGATTTTTTGCGAGTAATGGCTCCCCTCCATAGAAGCCAATATGGATAAAATTCTTTTTGCTGCACCTATCAAAAAAAAAGCTTAGCGCTTTCTTGGCGATGTCCAAGGACATGCGCCTTTTTGAATGTCTCCTATGATGAAGATAGCGGCCAGAATATATGCAATAGCTACAATCCAAATTGCATTCCTCTGTAACATTTAGGATAAGTTGCTCAAGGTCAGTTTCTAAGTATTCCTTGATCTCGTCTGTTGAATAGGGGAATATCATTTTCTCTAAAGGCTTACACCTAAACATTCCTTCCCTCTTGTGAAACAATTCGATTTCGTTATATGCTTTAAGAATTTCTTCCTCCGAATATTTGTCCTCTAGTCTTTTAATCAACTCAGAAATTTTCAAAGATTTGTAGCTCTCAATAATATCGAATATAACATTATTTGTTTTAATTATATTATTTGTATTAGTATCGTATATGTAAAGATTTTTTTGAGTGCGAAATTTATGGACTAGTGGCTTCATATCATCAAGGCACGAATTTAATCCTTTACCTCCGGCTGCTCCACTTTTCTACAAGAAATTAGAATTGAGGCGGCTCTTTTGCTCCCTGAGTGTTTTTATCTCCTGCAGGACCGCAAAAGGTTTCTGGATTTGTGCATTGACAAGTGCACCTACAGCAAGGATCGCCCGGCAAGCACGCCAGCGTGAATTCTGATGCGATCGGTTCTCCCCAATCCATTATTTTTATCATTTTTCACCTCCCTTGGTTGTTTAGCAATATTTATGCCAAATCTCCATTTTTATTATTAGATAACTTCAACTAGGCCTGTAACTTCGGTAAATACAATAAAATACAAAAAGAAGTTGGTATTAAATCATAATCCTTTAGCTTAGAAATTACGCTCTCTAACGTCAGTTAATGTACCA
>FWPV01011165.1_pt1 | contig 10336 bp, 11 predicted proteins | sample 2228371 | NCBI WGS metagenome assembly FWPV01 (sample SAMEA103939776, study PRJEB20133) | metagenome
CGCACACCGTACAGACACAGGCCGGCCAGCGCCAGCCACAGCCAGTGCCACAGGCCAAACGGTTGTTGGAAGGCCACGACGATCGAGACCACAATGCAGATCAGCCCCAGCAGGGCCAGTCCGGCGCGCAGATAGACAGGCGACATTGCGAATTCCTTAACGCACGACAAAGAAGGCCAGGGCGAGCAGGGCAACTGCGCCGAATAACAGCAACGAGAAGGCCAGATTGCCGGTGGCGCTGATCAGAAAGATGGTCAGCGCGATGACGATAATCGCCATCATCACGCAGCCACGGCGTACCCGGCGAATGCTGACCGCTACTTCAGGGTCTTCAGGTGTTTGAGTCATAGTCGTGTCACCGGTGGTCAAGGTTCCGGCTCATCTTACCATATTCTGCCGCGCGCAGCATGCGTCCAGGTGTCCCCAGTCGCTTCAGATCAACGTCATTGCATTTGCGTCAGTCGCTCTCTCGTGCTAGAATCAAGCTACGTTCAGAAGCCAGTAACACGCTTATCGGGTGAGGTTATGCCAGAGCCGACGACGAATCAGCGCCAATCTGCTCTGCCCGGTCTCGATGCCGCTGCAACGCCCGTTGTCGGCATCGGCCTCGGTCTGACCGGTCTTGCGCTTGGATTACGGCCACGACTGGCGCCAGCGGCGCTGGCGCTAACCGCGCTGGCGGCGGCGCTCTTCCGCAATCCGCGCCGTATTCCGCCCGATGAGCCACGCGCGGTTTTCGCAATCGCTGATGGTCGCGTGCAGGGGATCACCGAAGTCTACGAACATCGCTTTGTGCATAGCGATTGTCTGCGCCTGACCACCATCGTCGGCCCGCTGGATGTGCCCATCTGCCGGGCGCCCATCGCCGGACGGGTAGCTTATCTTGAGCACATCCGGGGCGATCATCGTCCGTTGCGCGATCCAAAGGCGGCTGAACGCAACGAACGTCTCTATATCGGCCTGGATACGGAGTGGGGGCCGGTGTTGCTGACAATCATTGCCGCGCCGCTGGGGCGCTGGCTGCGCTGTGAAACAGAACGGGGAGCGACGGTGATCGCCGGCACGCGCCTGGCCAGCACGCGCTTTGGCGGGCAGGTTGATCTCTTCATCCAGCGCGATGTGATCGACCCAACCGTGTTGCCTGGTGATCGCGCGCTGGCAGCGCGCAGTCGGCTTGGTGTGGTCGTTGCCTGACGCATGATCACGCCATTTTCGCTGTTATTTGACGAAGATCCCTTCGCCGGGCCTGGATTGCCCGCGCCGATCCGCGCGATTTACGGCGGTGACTGGCGCTTGCCGCCAATTCCTGTCGATCGTCCCGCTGTCTGGACAAACTTTGTGGTGTCGCACGATGGCCGGATCTCTTTTCAGCAACCCGGCTGGAATGGCGGCCATGCGATCAGTCGGCGCAATCAGCACGATCACTGGCTGATGGAACTGGTGCGGGCGCGCGCCGATGCCATTCTGGTTGGAACGACCACGCTCCGTGTGGCGCGACGGCATCGCTGGGCGCCGGGAGAACTGATCGATTGGCCAGCGTTTGCCGCGTTGCGCGCGCAGGAAGCTCGGCCACCGTTGCCGGCGCTGGTGATACTGTCGGCGCAGGGCGATCTGCCGGATGCCGTCGCTTTGCAGGAGGATCGCGCGCTCTTTCTGATTACGACTGCGGCAGGGGCGCAGCGGGCCGGAGCGCGCTGGTCTCGTCTCCGCTGCCTGGTAGGCGCTGATGGTCAGATCGACCTTGCAGCGGCACTGGTTACATTGCGGCAAGAGTATGGCATCCGCACGCTGCTCAGTGAGGGCGGCGGACGCACGTATGGCACACTGCTCGCGCACCGTGTGATCGATGAAGTGTTCCTCACCATCAGTCCGATCATTGTTGGCAATCCTGCTCCTCCTGATCCGCCGCGACCCGGATTGGTGGAAGGAGTTGGCTTCTCGCCTCATCATCCGCCCCGGTTGCGCCTGATCAGCTTGCGCCGCGCCGGTGATTTTCTCTTTCAACGCGCTCAGATCATGTTTGACTCTGGCGATCCGCCGCATGGGTGACTGATCGTATAATGAAGCGGAGTCGGCAAGAAAGCGATCGACGCAATGACCCATGAAGAGCAGCGACTGATTAGCGCAGCCCAATCAGGGGATTTGGAGGCGTTCAACCAGATCGTGCGGTTGTACGAAACGCGCGTCTACAACCTGTGCTACCGTATGTTGGGCGATGCCGACGCCGCAGCCGATGCTACCCAGGATACGTTCATTGCTGCGTTTCGCAACGCGCGCCATTTTCGCGGTGGCGTGTTCAAATCATGGCTGCTGCGGATCGCGACCAATGCCTGCTACGATGCGCTCCGCGCGCGCAAGCGGCGCCCTTCAGTCTCGCTGGAATCTGCCGATGATGCGGAGGACGGAAACAGAATTGACGTCGCCGATCAGGCGGAAAGTCCTGATGAGTTTGTTCTGCGTCAGGAATTGAGCGCAGTGATTCAGGCGGGTTTGGCTGAGCTGCCGGAAGATCAACGCATTGTCTTGATCCTGAGCGATATTCAGGGGCTGACCTACGACGAGATTGCCCAGATCGTCGGGATCAATCTGGGCACAGTGAAATCACGGCTGAGTCGCGCGCGGGCGAAATTGCGCGACATTTTGCGCGCCGGGGAACTCTTACCGCAGAAATTTCGTCTGGATGATGAGACAATGAGATCATAATGCACGGTTCCTGATAGCCGGGCGGGCAGATTGATGAAGACACCACCCTCGCCACAACCAGCATTGCCTGAGCGCGACCGCGAATTGCTCTCGGCTTACCTTGATAACGAAGTAACGCCGACAGAACGCGCGGAGCTAGAGCGTCGCCTGGAACAAGAACCTGTCCTGCGTCAGGAACTGGCAGAGTTGCGCGCGACGCGCGCGATCGTGCGTGAGCAGCCGTGGCTATCGCCGCCGCGTTCGTTTACGCTGACGCCGGAGATGGTCGGCCAGCGCCGCCGCCGCTGGTTGCTGGCGGGATGGTGGCAACCGCTGAGCGGGCTGGCTGCGCTGGTGCTGGTCATGCTGATCGGGTGGCAGGTCTTCCAGCCCTTGAATGATTCGTCGTCGCCTGCGGCAATCTCACAGATGACGGCGCGCGAAGAAGCCGTGGCGCCTACTGCCGAAGCAGCGATGCAGCCAGAGGAACGGCGTGACCTGATGCTCGCTCCGGCGGCAGCCAGTGTCCAGAGCGATGGTTCCGATGAGCCTTCGACCAATAGTGTCACCGCAACCGTTCCACCTGCGCAGGCTTTTGGGATGCTGGAAGCGACTCCAGAAGCCGCGCCGGATAAGGACGTGAACGCCGCTCAGCCTGCGACTGCGCCATCGTCATCGCCAGCGCCGCCGCCGCTGCCGCTCGCCATTGCGCTGGCGGTGCTCTTGCTGATTGGCGCCGGGATCTGGCTGGCGCGCCGCGCGCGGGAATCCTGACATCCGCGCAGAGACGACAGGTTATGGCGCTGATACTCAGGAGAGACGTTGCCTTGCAACGTCTCTCCTTTATTGCCGGTTGCCGAATTGATCCCGCTCTGCAATTCTCACCCCTGCGCAAACGTGGTACGCTCAAACTGGACACGCTCGCGCATAGGCGTGAGAAAGGAGTCGGCGATGGCGACAACAACTACTGAGCGTCAGGCAGATGTCCCATGCTGGCATACCCTGGAGCTGTTCGAGCTGTATGCAGCGCTGGAAACTTCCCCTGAAGGATTGACCGGCGCTGAAGCCGAGCGTCGCTTGCTGGTCAGCGGGCCGAATGAGATGCAGATGGCGGCTCGTATCTCGCCATGGGCAATCCTGCTGGCCCAGTTCAAAAACGTTTTGATCATCATTCTGCTGGTAGCTACTGGTCTCTCGTTGTTGCTCGGCCACGGCATCGAGTCGCTGGCGATCATTGTGATCGTGTTCTTTGCCGTAATGCTCGGCTTCGTGCAGGAATATCGCGCCGAGCGCGCGCTCGATGCGCTGCGCCGATTGGCTGCGCCGCAGGCGACGGTGATCCGCGATGGTATCGAGCAGACCATTCCGGCTCGCAATCTGGCGCCGGGTGATCTGGTGGCGCTGCGGGCGGGTGATCGTGTTCCTGCCGATCTACGCCTGATCGAGGCGATCAATCTGCGCATTGAGGAGGCATCGTTGACCGGCGAGTCGCTGCCGGTTGAAAAACACGCGCGACCGCTGCCATCGCCTGATCTGCCGGTGGCCGATCGGCTCAATATGGCCTACGCTGGCACGACGGTCAGTTATGGGCGCGGGCGCGGGATTGTGGTCGCTACCGGCATGCAAACGCAGTTCGGAACCATCGCGACGATGTTGCAGACCATTGAAACCGGACGCACGCCGTTGCAGATGAATCTTGATCGGGTGGGGCGGACGTTAGCGCAGGCTGCGCTGGTGATTGTGGCCCTGATTACCGTCTTGGGCTTCTGGCGCGGTCAGCCGCTGATCGAGATGCTTATCTTCGGGATTGCCCTGGCCGTGGCCGTGGTGCCCGAAGCGCTCCCGGCGGTTGTGACCATCTCGCTGGCCATCGGCGTGCAGCGGATGGTGAAGCGTCATGCGCTGGTGCGACGATTGCCGGCAGTTGAGACGCTGGGATGCACGTCGGTGATCTGCACCGACAAGACCGGCACGCTGACCAGAGATGAGATGACGGTACGACAGCTCTTTGTTGCCGGTCAGTGGTGGGAGATCACCGGTTCTGGCTATGAGCCGACCGGCGCATTCTTGCGCGATGGTCAGGAGATGCCACCCGATCCGATGATACAACAGCTTTTGCGGGGCGCGGCGCTGGCTTCCGATGCGCGAGTGCGTTTTCAGGCTGAGCGCTGGCAGGCCCAGGGCGATCCCACCGAGGCGGCGCTGATTGTGGCCGCGCTCAAGGCCGGGCTGTCAGTTGACGAACTGCGGGCGCGCGTTCCCCGGCTGGGTGAGCTACCGTTCTCCTCGGAAACGAAACGCATGATCACCCTGCACGCCGACGGGACGATCACGGTGGCTTATGCCAAGGGCGCGCCGGAAGTGATCGTGCCGGCGTGCAGCTACTGGCTGACCCCAGCCGGCATTGTTCCGCTCTCGGCATCTGCGCAGGCAGAGGTTTTGCGCGCGGCGCAGACGATGGCTGCCTCAGCGTTGCGCGTGCTGGCGATTGCTAGTAAGGTGCCGGCCACGCTGGCTGACGCTGAACGTGATCTAACCTTGCTCGGCCTGGTTGGCATGATCGATCCGCCGCGACCAGAGGCGAAGCAAGCGATCGCTACCTGCCAGCAGGCGGGCATTCGCGTCGTGATGATCACGGGTGATCATCCGCTCACTGCAACTGCTATTGCCCGCGAGCTGGGCTTACTGGTGGGAGGAAGAGTCATGACCGGCAGCGAACTCGATGCGCTCAGCGATGATGCCTTTGCCGCCATCGTTGAGCGCGTCGATGTCTATGCGCGGGTAGCGCCCGTTCACAAATTGCGAGTGGTGACGACCTTGCAGCAGCGCGGCTACGTGGTTGCAATGACGGGCGATGGCGTCAATGATGCGCCAGCATTGAAAAAGGCCGACATCGGGATTGCGATGGGCATCACTGGCACCGATGTGACCAAAGAGGCTGCGGCGATGACCATCACCGACGACAACTTTGCCTCCATCGTGGCCGCAGTGGAAGAGGGACGGCATATCTTTGGCAACATCAAGAAGTATCTGATGTATCTGCTCTCGTCGAACATCGGTGAAATCACGCTGATGGCGGCGGCAACTCTGGCCGGATTGCCCTTGCCGCTCACCGCGGTGCAAATCCTGTACGTCAATCTGGCTACCGATGGTTTGCCGGCGCTGGCGCTGGCGGTTGATCCGCCCGACGATGATCTGATGCGGCAGCCGCCTCGCGATCCGCAGCAAGGTGTCTTCACCCGGCCAGTCATCTGGTTGATGCTGATGGGTGGATTGTGGTCGGCGTTTGTCAATATCACCCTGTTTAGTTGGGCCTGGCAGAGTGGCCGAAGTCTGGCCGAAGCGATGACCATGACCTTTGTGTCGCTGGTGCTGATCCAGTTTTTCAAAGCCTATAACTTCCGCTCTGATCACCGCTCGGTCTTCCATCGCCCCTTTGCTAACCGCTGGTTGAATCTGGCTATCGGCTGGGAATTGCTCTTGCTGGCAGCAGTCATCTATCTTCCCTTCCTGCACGAACCGTTCGGCACCTTCGCCCTGCCGTTGCTTGACTGGCTGATCGTGCTGGGGGTGTCATTGACGGTGGTGCCAGTGCTCGAACTGGCCAAATGGTGGTTGCGTCGGCAACAGCCGCCTGCTGGCGCGTCATAAGCTGATCTGGCGGCGTTCACAAGGCATTCAGGCCAGGCTGGCTAACGGAGTCAAACAGCGCGCGGGCCAGCGGCAGGTATGCGGTGGCGCGGCGAAGGTAGTCGCGCGCCGTAGGGTTGGCCTGAATGACCACCGGGTCAACGATCCCCTGATTGTGCCAGGCTGCCAGCGTGCGCCAGGTGATCGGCTGATCTTCCAGCGCTGCGCGCAGTATGCCGCGTTCGAGGTTGGCGGCAAGATAGTTGACGGCCAGCTCGTCATTCATGATCTCGTCCGTCAGCGCGGCGAAGAAGGCGCGTTGGTCACTAAACTGATCGGGATTAATCTGACTGCCCTGCACCCGCAGCGGCGCATGGGTGAGGCGACCATCGGCCAGCGGGATTTCACCGGCCAGAATCTCGGCGGCTACCGATGGGCGCAGATTCGCTGGCCAGACGCTCAGGTTGGCGCCCATGCCGAGCAGGTTGAGCTGTTGCTGCAACGATTGGTACCATGGCGTCACGGCGCGCAATGGCGGCGCCAGCTCTTCGGCCCAGCCAAAGTTCTCGTTGTATAGAATGGTGGCAATCACGACCGCGAACTCCTGATCGCTCATGCCCGATAGCTGTGGATGATTGTGCTGAGCGGCGGCGCGCAGGATCACGCTGCGCAGACGCCGCATACGGACGGCAAATGCCGGTCGCACATACGCCTCGATTGTTGGGCCGGGGCGCGCCGGCGGCGCTGCGCGAGCATGGTGGTTCAGCCAGGCCGGTGGAGACGGCGTCGTGTTGAGATGATCCTGATGCCAGAGCAGCAGCGCCAGCGCCGCCAGACAGAGCAGAGCAGTGAAAGAGTGTAGTCGATATGATACCGACATCCTGACGTTCATAGCGGTGATGGCATCTTGCAGAGCGACGGATGCGCAAACTCGCGCAATCCCATTATAGCGGGGCGTTGATGCAGTTGTTGGGTTGGCCGGTTGCGGTGTCGCCAGTTCACAATCTCACCAACAAAAAACACCGGCGGGTGCCGGTGTCTCACTGGTGGGCCCCGTGGGACTCGAACCCACAACCGATTGATTAAGAGTCAACTGCTCTGCCAATTGAGCTAGAGGCCCGCTGGAAATATACAACAACCCGGCCAAACTGTCAAACTGGTTGCGCGTCAGGTCTGTTCACGCTGTCTGCTGGCGTTCTCCCCAATTCTGCGCGCCAACATTTGCCAACTTGTCGTAACCGGCGAGGTTTTGTACAATGCCAAAGAGTGTCGCAGTAGTGATTGCATTGCTATGCCAAACGAGCGTTACTACCAGGAATACGGCCCAATCCATCGTCGCCGGGCCGCGCAGCAGGAATCGCCGCCGGTGGATGAACCGCCTCCTGAACGTCATCGGCGGCGGTCTGCGCGCCGTCGGCGTCGAATGCCGGGCTGGCTGCGGGTCGGGCTGATCATGCTGATGGTCATTATCATACCGGTTAGCGCGCTGTATGCGGTTGATCTGCTCTACCCCAACACAATTCTGCCCGGTGTTTCGCTCAATGGCGAGCCGATTGGCGGTCGCGCGCGGACGGATCTGATCATCGAACTCCGTCAGCGTTATCAGGCGTTCGAGCAACAGCCGGTAACGCTGGTTTTTCGCGATCGGGTCTGGCAACCTTCGTTGAGCGAGCTAGGCGTCAATTTCGATATTGAACGGCTGGTCAATAGCGCATTTGCGCTGGGGCGCAGCGGTGATCCGGTGACGCGCGCGGTGCAGCTCTGGCAGCTCTGGCGCGCGGGCATCGATCTGCCATCCCGGTTGACGGTTGATCTGAGCCAGACCCAGCGTTACCTGCTTAGTCTGGCACCGCAGATCGAGCAGATGCCGGTCGATGCCGCGCTGAGTCTGGCCGATGCCCGTGTGCTTGGCCAGCCCAGCGTGCCGGGGACTCAACTGCTGGTCGATGCGACCGCCAACGATGTACTGCTTGCGTTGCAGCGCCTGCAACCGCAGACGGTGCCGATTCGGACACGCCAGATCGCGCCCCAAATCGATGATACCGATTTGGTGCTGGCGCAGCAGGTAGCGGTGCAACTCCTCCGCAGCCCGCTGGAACTGGTGGTTGAGGATCAGGTCATTGTCTGGCCGCCGGAACGACTGGCCGAATTGCTTCAGGCAGTTGCTGTTGATGGTCAACTCATTGTGCAGGTTGACAACGATCGGCTGAGTCGGGCCGTGGAAGGGTTAGCGCAGCAGATCGATACCGGGACGGCTGAACCGCGGCTGCGGTTTAGTGAAGGGCGAGTGCGCATTGTGGCCGAAGGCCAGCCTGGTCGTCGTCTTCGCCAGGCCGACGCAACGGCAGCGATTGCCGAGCGTCTGATGCAGCCATCACCCCTGACCCGCACCCTGACCCTGCCGGTCGATCGGATCGAGCCGCAGATCACGGCAGCTACGCTTGACAGTCTCGGCATTGTTGAGCTAGTGGCAGAGGGGCGCAGCAGCTTTGTCGGTTCGGCGCCCTACCGGATCACCAATATTCGCGTCGGCGCAGCGCGGATGAACGGCGTGCTGATCGCTCCCGGCGAAGAGTTTTCCTTCAACCGTCAGTTGGGTGAAGTCAATGCTGACAATGGTTTTGTTGAAGGCTATGCCATCATTGGCAACCGCACTCAGCTCGAATGGGGCGGCGGTGTTTGTCAGGTCAGCACCACCGTCTTTCGGGCCGCTTTCTGGGCCGGGTTGCCGATCACCGAGCGTCACGCCCATTCGTTTTACATCAGTTGGTACGATCGTTTTGGTCTCGGTCCCAACGGTGACGGTCAAGGGCTTGACGCGGCAATCTTCACCGGTGTGCAGGATCTGAAGTTTGTCAACGATACCGGGCACTGGCTGCTGATGCAAACCACAATTGACGAGCAGGCGCAGGTGTTGGCGGTGCAGCTCTACGGCACGCGCCCCAACCGTCAGGTGCGAATCGAGGGTCCGCGCATTGCCAACGAAGTGCGCGCGCCGAGCGAGCCGGTGTATGTCGATGATCCAACCCTGCCGCGCGGGACGATCCGTCAGACTGATGTCGCGCGCAGTGGCCGCGACATCTCAATCTACCGGATCGTCATTGATGCGAATGGCAACGAGCGGCGTGAACTCTTCTTCACCCGGTTTCGCCCCTGGCCGAACATCTTTGTGCGCGGCGCCGGCTGAGCGATGGCCGACGCGGAATGCGCGACCGCTTATCGGTATGAGCCGACGTTCCGCATCGGCGACAACTTCGCGGTCGGCGTGTCACTGGGATCTATCCGACAAACCGTCTTGCTGCTCGATGCACAGCGCGGTCGCTGTTCCGCAACGTGATCTGGCGCCCCAGGCTGCGAAACGCCATTTCTACCCCGTTTTGCAGGTTCGCGCCAACCTGGATGCCGCGCAAATCGACGCCTAGATGAACAATCGTTTGGGCGATTTCCGGCCCAATGCCGACCAGCATGACCTGGGCGCCGATCAGTTGCGCGGCGCGGGCGGTTTGCAAAAGGTAATTGGCAACGGCGGTATCGATCACCGGAACGCCAGTGATGTCGATAATGACAATGTCGGCCTGATACTCGGCAATCGCCGTCAGCAGCCGTTCCATCAACTGGCTGGCGCGGAAGCTGTCGATGGCGCCGATCAGCGGCATGACCAGCATCCCGGCATAGAGCGGCAGAATTGGCGTGCTTAACTCGCGGATCACGCGCTGCTGCGACTCGATCTGCTCAGACTGATCGCGCAACTGGCGATGGATCTGTAGATAGGTCTGATTAAAACTCACTATCATGGCGCGCTTGAATTGACCCAGCAAATCCTCGATCAAGCGCGCCTCTTTGATCGTGCAATCGGGATGTTGGGCAGCGAACTCGATCAATGCCTCCCACGTCAGATCGCGCAGATGGGCAAAGGCGATCAAGACATCGCTCACCTCAAAACCGATCATTGCCCGCATCTCGCCAATTGCTTCGGCATGAGCCAGAAATGGCAACAAATCATTGGTTGCGATGGCTTCAGCCA
>FWPV01015687.1_pt1 | contig 10336 bp, 7 predicted proteins | sample 2228371 | NCBI WGS metagenome assembly FWPV01 (sample SAMEA103939776, study PRJEB20133) | metagenome
GCGCCAGGCGCGCGGGTATAGCTTAGTGGTAAAGCTCCAGCCTTCCAAGCTGGCTAGGCGGGTTCGATTCCCGCTACCCGCTCCAAGGCCTCTCTCAGGGGGTCCGAAAACGGCTCGTAAGCAGCTGTTTTACAGCGCTTTTTTGTGATATGCTTTCTTAGCAGTTCCAGTAATGTTCCCCTACACATTGCCCATTTGATGGGGTTTTTGATGGACCTGCAGCCAAACTTGCTGGTGAGAGGTCCATCACAATGGCTGGAAGTGCTAGAAAACCCGGGCTTACAGCGGCAACAGTTGCTCGCGCGAAGCCCAAAACCACCGATTATAAGCTATCTGACCGGGATGGAATGTACCTGCTGGTGAAGCCCAGCGGTACTAAATATTGGCGGATGAACTACCGCCATTTCGGCAGCCAGCGGACGGTGTCGTTCGGTCGCTACCCTGAAGTCAGTCTGGCAGAAGCCAGGCAGCGCCTCATTGAGGCCCGGCGGCTGATCGCGGACGGTATCGACCCCGTCGACCAGGCCAAGCTGGACAAAATCGCCGATAGCGTTGCGGCGTCCAACTCCTTCGAATTGGTGGCCGCCGAATGGTTGGAGAAGGTCAGGCTCGAGGATAGGGCGGCAGCATCGATCAAGAAGTACGAGTGGCAGCTTAGTCTGGTGACGCCCACCATCGGGCGGCGACCGATCTCAAAGATCACTGCCCATGAGGTTCTGGTGGCGCTCAAGAAAATCGAACGGACCAAGCGGTTCTATACCGCCACCAGCGTACGGACCACCTGCAGCCAGATTTTCCGTTTCGCGATCGCAACTGCGCGGGCCGAGCGCGATGTGTGCGCTGATCTTCGTGGCGCGCTGGTGACGCCCAAGGTTGTACACCGTGCTGCAATTACCACGCCTAACGAAGCAGGAGCCTTGCTGCGCTCAATTGAAGGCTACGAGGGCGACGTTCTTACTCGGATCGCGATGCAATTCCTCGCAAACGTTTTTGTTCGCCCTGGCGAGCTCCGGCATGCTGAATGGGCTGAGTTCGACTTTAGTCGCAAGGTTTGGACGATTCCTGCGCACAAGATGAAGATGCGAAGGCCTCACGCCGTGCCCCTGTCACGCCAGGCTTTGGAAATCTTGCGCCAGATCGAGCATGACGCAGCTTACAGCATCTATCTCTTTCCGTCATTGCGGTCAGTAAACCGACCGATGTCGGATAACACCATCAACGGCGCGCTGCGCAGAATGGGGTATACCAAGGACGAAATGACCGCGCATGGGTTCCGCGCCATGGCAGCAACGCTGCTGAATGAGATGGGTATCTGGAACAGCGATGCCATCGAACGGCAACTTGCCCACGTAGAAGCCAACGCCGTGCGCAGAGCCTATACTCGCGGGCAGTATTGGGAAGAGCGGGTCCGCATGATGCAGCATTGGTCTGATTATCTCGATCAGCTCAAAGGTGGCGCCAACGTTCTCCGGCCTAAGTTTCCGCAGGCTGCTCGGAGATAAAGGCTGGAGTTGGCCAGTTTGTTGAATGGCGGGTAAGGGGGTGATTGGCGGAAAGCTACCGTCAGATCTGCCCCTCACCAACGGCAGGTCTCGACAATCAGGCGTCGCGCACGCAATGACCGCAAAGTCCCAGAACCTTCCGGCGGCTGCCGACCCAGATTTGGTCGCTCACGGCTTTCACAGCAAACGTCCGCTCCCGACAGAAGCCGCCGAATTGAGGTTGCGCGGTCAAATGCATGATAGACGCCCCCATCCAAGCGTTCGTCAAAATGTCTGGCACGCAATATCGGTGGTCGCACCATCGAAAACGACTATGTGCGGGTTCCATCTTCCCCGGAAATCCTGAGAACGAGCATCGCATCATTAGTTTATGGCGCTAGGCAAGGTCAGGTACCCAGAAGTAATCTCAGGAACCGCCGGTCGGACCAGCCGCTCGGCTTTCCGCTTAGCATATCCGCCATGTTGAGTTTTGCCTGCCGCACGATGGTCAGTTTGCGCGAGGGGATGACGTACAGCCGCTGGTCGCCTGCCCCTGCTGCCACCACCATGTCACGGGGAAACTCGGGGCCTGCCTTCGTAATGTCGGTAGCGGCGGTAATGGCGTCCTGGGCAGGGGTGGCGCGCGGAAGCCACCAGGTGAGGCCATAGGCAGGGTTGGGCGTGCTGCCGTCGAACAGTGCGCGCAGGGCAGCTTCGTCGACCAGCCTCTTTCCATCCTGCATGCCGCCTGCGCGCACGAACTCGCCAAGCTTTGCCCATTGCTCGGCGCACATCACAACGCCCTGCGGCATCAGCGGCTGGCCGTCCGGTCCATTGCGCCAATCAGCTACCATCACGCCCAGAGGTTGCAGCAGGCGCCGCTCGGCATAGGCGCGGGGGTCGTCACTCTGGCCTGTAGCGGCAAGCTTGCGCTTCAAAATCTCGCCGAAGATCTGCAGCGGTGTCGGTCCGTATTGAAAGGCTGCGCCCGGTTGCTGGGTCAGCGGCACATTCAACGATTCAGTATAGCTCAGCGGCCGACCGACGGCAGAAGGGTGCCCGCTGGTCATCGACAGCAGGTGCCGGATCGTGATTGCGCTCTTTTGCGGGACGCCGCGCCATTCGGTGATCGTGGCGGCGGCTGGCTCGTCGAGGGTAATGAGGCCGTCCTGCACGGCCGCGGCTGCCACCAACCCAATCAAGCTCTTGGTGCCGGACCACAATTCGTGCGGCAGGTCCACGCCAGGCGAGGCGCAAACAGCGCGACCGTCTGCCAGCACCAGCACCGCGACGCCACCATGCGCTTTTGAGTAGGCGATGGCAGCATCGCAGCCAGGGATGGTCGGCGCTGAGGCTGCCGCTTCCTGCGGAGCAAGCCATACGGCTGTCACCAATGCCAGTGCGCGCCAATGCCTCATCACAGGAAACTCCTCTGTCAGTTGCTCTTGTCATTATTTATATTATCGATAATAATATGTTTGACAACGATCGATTGCCAGCCGTTTCAGCATGGCTAGGATGTTGCTGTCGTTTGCTTCCTGAATTGCTCCAGCTTGAAAGCCATGACCGCCCGCATGACCGATGAGGAAACCACCCCTACCCAGGACCGGGTCATTGCGCGACTGCTGACCAACGACATCGTCGAATGGCGCATCGCGCCGGGCACCTGGCTGCGGGAGCGCGAAATCGCGGCGAGATTCGATGTCTCGCATGCCCCGGTACGCGAGGCGTTCCGCCATCTGGCGCGCATCGGCCTGGTCAAGGTGGTGCCGTGGAGGGGCACGTTCGTGATCGATGTCGACGACCATGCCGCCAACGAGGTGTACGAGCTGTGGAAGGCTCTTTTCGGTGTGGTCTGCCGGTTGGCAAGCCAGACAATGAGCGACCGTGATGGCCGCGAACTGATGCACCGGCTGGTCGAGTACAAGGACATCACCCAGCGGTCGAACAACACGTTCGAACATATCCGAGTCTCCAATCGCATCGGTCGATTCATTGCCCGGCGCTGCAACGCGCCGCTGGCCCTGGAACTGCTCGACCGGGTCGCGTTGCTCGCGCGCTGGCAGCACAATGTCTACACCGAAACCTACCTGACCGAGCATGCCAGTGAGGCCGGAAAGCAATCGGCGGTATTGTACGAAAAACTCTGTCGCCATATCGTGGCGCATGAGGCGGATGCGGCCGACGCGACCGCGCGTGAGTTGATCGGCGTTACACAGGCGAGCTTTGCCGAGGCACTACAGGAATACAAGGACCGCAGGAGTAAGGCCAGGCCCGCGCGGCGCCGGAGCAAACCGGCATGAGCCATAGCGACATGCGTCGGCGAGCCGTGTTGAAGGCAGGGCTTGCCGCCCCGCTTGCAGCTCCCCTCGCCGTGCCAGCCGCCGAGACGCTGAGCAGTGCGCCGCTATCCGTCGAACGGCTGATGGAAGATGTGCGCACTTATGCCGCGGCAGGCAACAAGCAGTCTGGCGGCGCGGGGGATCGCTCGACAGCGGACTGGACGGCAGAGCGGCTGGCAGCATCCGGCTTTGCGGTTCAGCGGCAGGCGTTTGATGCACCGTTCTTTGAGCCTGGGCGCTGCGAGCTATTGCTAGGCAATGCCGCGATCCCGCTGATTGCGCAACCGCTCGTCGTGGCCACGCCGCCAGCGGGAACCAGTGCACCTTTGAGGCTGACGGATATTGGCGGCACGCTTGAAGGCAGCATCGCAGTGGTCCGTCTGCCCTATCGGCGCTGGTCGTCGCTGATCGATGCTGGGGTACGCAAGCCGGTTGCCGACGCGGTGGCGCGCGGGGCGGTGGCAGTCATCGTCGTCACCACCGGGCCGACCGGCGAGGCCCTGCTGCTCAATGCGCGTGGTGATTCCCCCTTCGCACCGGTCCCGATCGCGCTGCTTGCGCCGCGCGAGGCAGGACCGGTCGTGGAAGCCGCGCAGGCCGGGCGTGCGGCGCTGCTGCACATTCAGGGGCAGGCGGGCCAGCGTCTGGCAGAGAATATCATCGGCCAGCGCACCGGTCCGCGCGCGCCTTGGGTCGTGGTTTCGACCCCGCGTTCGGGCTGGACCGATTGCGTCGGCGAGCGTGGGCCGGGGGTGGCTATCTGGCTGGCGCTGGCGCAGTGGCTGCCGCGCTACTTCGGATCATACAACATCCTGATGGTCAACAACTCGGGTCACGAGTACGAAAATCTGGGTGCCAGGCGCATGATCGAGACTTTTGGTCCCCCACCACAGCAGACTGCCCTTTGGCTGCACCTGGGCGCAAATGTCGCCACGCGCGACTGGCATGAATTGCCGGATCGGCTGCTGCCTCTGGCCAGCGCCGATCCTTTCCGCTTCCTGATGACATCGGACGATCTGGTCGCAAATGCGCGCGCAGCATTCCGCAAGCAGCCGGGGCTTGAGACGGCCTATTCGTCGGCAGAAGGTGCCGCTGGCGAGTTGCAGGAAATCGTCAAGGCCGGCTATCCGCGCCACGCAGGCATTTTTGGCGCGCATCGCCAGCACCATGCGGTATCGGACACGCTAGACACGATCCTGCCTGATGCACTGCACGCTGCTGCGAGAGGTTGCTGCGCGCTAATCGCGTCTGCTCTCCAACCCAGGATCTAAGGCTTAAGCACGGCCATGCGGTTTTGGCCTTGACACCGACGCGCCTTATGCAGAGAATTATCGATAATAATCGCTGGAAAAATGGAGAGGAATCTATGAGGGGCACCGCGCACCTGCTTTACTGCTCGGCGGCAGTCTGGACGGCGATGGCAACTCCGGCCTTTGCTCAGGCGGTGGATGATGAAGCCGAGACAGCCACCCAGGACAGCGCGGCAGATACGAATGACGGCTCGATCGTGGTGACCGCGCGCCGCCGCGAGGAGCGGCTGGCCGATGTGCCGAGCGCCGCTTCGGTGATCGATGCTGCATCGCTGTACGACCGGGGCGGTGCGACCGGCAGCGGCGAACTGCTCGCCGATCAGCCCAGCGTACGCTTCAACAACCTCAATTCGTCGATCACGTCGGAAATCTCGATCCGCGCATCATCGACCGCGCGTGCCACAAACGGCGATCCCAGCATCGGCCTGTACCGCAATGGCGCGTATATCGGTGGCGGCGCGATCGGCGGGCGCAACTTCACCCGGCTCGACTTTCTCGACATTGGGCGCGTCGAGGTGCTGCGCGGGACACAGGGCGCGCTGTATGGCCGCAATGCGGTGGGCGGCGCGATCAACATCATCTCGGCTGCGCCCGAGTTCGACCTGTCCGGCTGGGGCAGCGTACGCTATACATTTGAAAACAACGCCCTGCAGGTGCAGGGCGCGGTGAATGTGCCGGTGGCCGATGGGCTTGCGTTCCGACTGAGCGGTGAGTTGGTCGAGCAGGACGATGGCTTTTTCTACAACCCCGACAACGATGTCTATTTCGACCAGCAAAAGGGCCATGGTCTTCGCGGCCAGTTGCGGCTCAACCGGGGACCAGTCGATCTGACCATCATGGCGGAAACCCAGTCCTTCACCGTCCCCACGATCCATTACCAGATTTTCATTCCGGCGGGTACGCCCGGTTTCCCAGGCGGATATGCGCAGGACCGGTTCAATTACCCATGGAACACCGCGCCGCGCGCTACCCAGGATGTTGATGGCCTGCAGGCGTTGCTGAAGATCGACCTGGGCGGGGCAGAATTGAGCGGGACGACGTCTTACCGCAGGCGTCATTCGGAGTACGACCTCGATAATGACGCGATCAGCCCTGCCGAACTCGCCAGGGCGCGCGCGGCCGGGCAGATCGGTGCGGCCACGCCGCTGGACCCCAGCAGCGCCAGCTTCATTGTCGATACCACCGATATATTCTCGCAGGATCTGCATATCAGCGGCAAATCCGGGCGGCTGACCTGGCTTGCAGGGGCCGACGCCTATATCCTCGACAGCGACTTTTCGGTTACCACCACCCGCACGCCGACGCCTGCCAATCCTTCGCCCGGCAACATTGCGCCCGCGCGGCTGAATTTTGAAAGCTACGCCGCGTATGGGTCGCTGGGCTATGACCTGACCGACAGCCTGAACCTTACCGGCGAACTGCGCTACACGCGCGACAGCCGCACGATCACCGCCAGGCTGTTCGATCTGGCGACATTGCTGCCCACCGGTGGTCCGTCCCGGATCATCGACGACAGTATCACGGCGGACAACCTGTCGTACAACGCAACGCTTGCGTACAAGGTCACGCCCGATATCCTCGCTTATGGCAAGGTCGGTAGCAGCTATCGCGCGGGCGGCTTCAACACCCGCCTGTCCGATCCGCGCGCGCCGCGCCCGGTCGAGGTTCTGTTCGGCAACGAGAAAAGCACGAGCTACGAGCTTGGCTTCAAAGGATCGCCGGTGCGGCGTGGATATTTCGCGATCGCCGGATATTTCACCAAGCTGGAAGACCTGATTGCACAGGTCGATGATGGCTGCGCGCTGACCAATGCGGCTTGCCCGGTGGCCGCAGTCGCATATCTCACCAATGCCGGCGACGCCGAAAGCTGGGGCATCGAGGCAGAATACAGCCAGGGCTTCGATCTGGGGGACGGCTCCGGTCGGCTTGCGCTTAGCGGATCGCATCAGGGCGGGGAGGTGAAATCGGGCCGCTTTGTCGGGCTTGATCTGGCGCAGGTGCCCGACTGGCTGGCGTCGGCCAACCTCAACTTGCGCTATCCGGTCAGCCGCGATGTCACGCTGATCAGCAACGTGCTGGTGAACGGCCAATGGGGCGGCAAGCAGGAACTGACCGCGACCTCGGTCGATCTGGACGATTATGTTTTGGTCAACTTGCGCCTGGGCGTCGATGTCGGCGGCTTCAGCATCAGCGCCTTTGCCAACAACGTGTTTGACAAGGTGTACTTCGTCGCACAGGCACCCACGATCAACCGCTACAGCCAGCCGCGCGTGTTCGGCGTGGAGGCCCGCGCCCGGTTCTGATCGCGACAGTTGATCGTCCGGTGGAAAGCCGGTCCAACATCAAGGCATGCACTTATGCGCCGTTTTACCTTCATCGCTGCGGCCCTGGCATGGCTTGTGCCGACCGGTGCCATGGCACAGCAGCCGACCGAGGGGCCGGTGGTCAACGTGGAGCAAGGCCAGCTGGCAGGGGATCGCGATGGGGAACTGGAGCGGTTCCACGCTATCCCGTTCGCCGCGCCGCCGGTCGGCCCGTTGCGCTGGCGTGCGCCGCAGCCTGCGCCGCGCTGGACGGGCATGCGCGATTCGTCCCGGCTGGGGCCGGCATGTCCGCAGACGATCCGGCCTGCGGTGGTGGCAGGGGGCGTTGCCGATAATCAATCCGAAGACTGCCTGCAGCTCAACATCTGGCGGCCTGCAGGCGCGCGCAAGCTGCCGGTGATGGTGTGGATCCACGGCGGTGCACACGTCATCGGGTCGGGAACATTCCCTGCATTCTATGGCACTGCGCTGGCTCAGCAGGGGGTCATCGTGGTGACGGTGAACTACCGCCTGGGCGCGCACCCCGCGCTCACACGTGCGGCCCCGGCTGGTGAGCCGACTGGCAATTACGGGCTGATGGACCAGTTGGCGGCCTTGCGATGGGTGCAGGCAAACATTGCCGCATTTGGTGGCGACCCGCGCCAGGTCACGTTGTTCGGCGAATCCGCCGGGGCGATCGCGGTCTCGACCCTGCTCGCCAATCCGCAAGCCAAAGGGCTTTTTGCGCGCGCCATCGTCCAGTCCGGGGTGGGTCTGGCGGATATGAAGACGCTGGCGGATGAAGAAGCGCGCGGGCTGGCGATAGCCGCGCGGGCCGGGGCAGATTCTTCCGCAACTGCGGACGATCTGCGCGCGCTGCCGGTCGAGGCGCTGGTAAAGGCTGGCGAGGTCCGCAAACCCGGGGGGTTGGCCGGGCCGTTCATCGATGGCCGCCTGGTCCGCGAATCGCCGTGGCGGGTCTTTGCCCGTAGTGAGCTGATCGACGTGCCGCTGCTGGTTGGCGCCAATAGCAACGAGGCCAGCGTCATCCTCGCTATGGGCGTGCCGCTTGAGGCTGCGCTGTTATACCTTGGCGATGATCCCGCCGTCGGGCGCGCTGCGTATGGGGCGGGATTGGCCGACGAGGAACTGGCGAGGCAGGTGCTGGGTGATGCCTGGTTCGTCGCCCCAGCGCGCTGGTTGGCGCAGCGTTCCGCCGAGGGCGCAGCAAGCTACCTCTACCATTTCGATTACGTGGCTGAAGAGCGGCAGGCGCGGGCCAAGGGCGCGGCGCACGGGTCTGAAATCCCATATGTGTTCGGCACTCTCGATTATCTCGCGTCTGTCGCCGGGCCGGTCAGTGCCGCCGATCGCAGCTTTAGCGAAAGCATATCCGCCTGCTGGGTGGCATTTGCCAAGACCGGCGCGCCGGATTGCCCGCTGGCTCCTCACTGGCCGCGATACGACAGCGCAAGTGACCGCGCCGCCGTGTTCGGCCCGCAAACGGCTATCGTGCCCCAATTTCGCAAGGCTCAGCTCGACCATCTGCTCAAGGTGCATGCGCAGCGAACGGGGGTGAACCCCTGACCGCAGCGGCCAGCTTCGCCTGCCAGCTATCGATAAATCCAAGCAAGCAAGGAGAGACGGACATGGCAAGGTTGAAGACGGGAGTGTGGTTGGCAGCAGCCGCGGCGAGCGGTGCGTTGGCGCTGGCGGCACAATCGCAGCAGGACGGGTCGGCAGGGTCCGGCGAGTTTCTGGTCCAGCTGCCGCCTACATCGCCGCAGCGATCGTCTGTTCCCCTGGTCGCCTCTTCCGCTTCCGCGCCGGCAGGTGTGTTCAAGACAGTCGGCGGTTTCAATTATGATTGGACCGCGCTTGAAGAGGCGATCATGGATGATGCGCAGGTCGACAATGCCTACATCATCGTCGGCAATGCTACGGACTCGGAATATCTGTACGAGTTCGAGAAAGGCAGTTTCAGCATCGATCGGGTGACCCCCATTGCCTCGGCCTCCAAATGGTTCACCGGCGCGCTGGCGATGCGGATGGTGCAGGCGGGGCTGGCAACGCTGGACGATCCGATGCGTCCACCGCTGGCATTCTGGACGACGACCGGAACCAAAAAAGACGTCAAATTGAAGCACACGCTGTCGATGACATCGGGCTTCAACGCCAATCCGCTCGTGGGCGGCTGCCAGCTGCTGCCCACCATGTCGCTATATAACTGTGCCAAAAGCATTCATGATCTCCGGTATGATGCCTTGCGCCCCGGCAATGCGCCAGGCGCTCAGTTCAGCTATGGACCCCACGGGCTGCAGGTCGCCGCAGCATATCTTGAGGCCAAGGACACGAGCATTGCGCCGGGTACATCCCCTGCACGACAGCGCAACATTCACGAGCTGTTTGCCCAGCACATCACGACGCCGCTCGGCATGACCAGCACGGCCTTGTACGATCCTGCAGGGAGCGCGCCGACCAACCCTTGGATTGCAGGCGGAGGCCACTCCACCGCCCGCGATTATGCCAAGCTGCTGCGCGCGTTCCTGGGAGGTGCCTTCATCGTCGACATGGACACCTTCACGCAGCAGCGGACCGCCGGATTGACGCGCCTGTTCGTCCCCGGCAGCGCCTCGACCTGGGAATATGCTCTGGGCTCGTTTGTCGAATGCGACACGCCTGCGGCGTGCGCAACCTCGAAGATCAATTCGTCTCCGGGCGCTTTTGGCTGGACCGGCTGGATCGACCGGCAGACTGGTTACTACGCGCTGATCGCCACCGAAATATCCAGCGGCGGTGATGCTAAGGGCGTGGAGCTGGAACAGCAGATGCAAAGGTTGATCGAAACTGCAATCGAAAGCCGAGTACCAACGTCTTAAAGCGTACACTAGCCCCCACCT
>FWPV01016609.1_pt1 | contig 10336 bp, 11 predicted proteins | sample 2228371 | NCBI WGS metagenome assembly FWPV01 (sample SAMEA103939776, study PRJEB20133) | metagenome
GGCGGTTCTTCACTTGTACCTCCAGCGGACCAGAGGTTGCGCCAGGCCGAACGCGCCGCAGAACACCGGGAAGGCCAGATAGGTGGGCATATGCGCGACCAGGCCGAAGTTCTCGAGAAAGCCCCAGACCGTCGCCGCGGCCAGCGTGATCCCCATGCCCCACAGCAGGGCCTGAGCGGACATCCCGCGCTGGAACTCGTCGGTCTCCTCCACAAGGTAGAGACCCATGATCGCGATCACCGCGATGATCGGCAGCGCGGGCGCCACGGCGACAGCCCACAGCAACGGGCCGGTCGGTCGCAAATGCTCGAAGGTCAGGATCGAGCCGGTCAAAGCCACCACATAGGCCAGCATCGCGGGGATGAAGCGGAGCATGTAGCGGCGCATCGCCGGCGACATCTTCTGAGCCATGATCAGTCTCCTTGTGATTGGGATCCGCTCTCGATCAGCGCTGGCGCAGCCACCAGATGGCCCACGCCACCCCGTAGCCGGTCATCTGCGCGATCGTCAGCGAGTTCACGCCGAACAACACCCATTCGGACGGCGACCGCTGCCCCATCCAAGCGACAAGACGGGCGTCGCCGGCCAGGAAAGCCAGGGGCAAAACCAGCAGCGTTGCGCAGGAGGCCCCCCAGAACCACGCGAACTTGTGCGCCTCGCGAGCGGCCTCATCGATGTTGCGCCAGTAGATGATGCTGGGGATCAGGGCCGCTGGGACGAGCACCGCGCAGGCCACCGCGATCAGAGCGGATGGAACCTTCAGGTCCATTTCTTGGACCAGCGCGTAGCCGGCGCCGCAGATCGCGCCGACGATACAGCAGCCGACCAGAGCTTGCTGAGCGATGGTTTGGCGGCGCGCCTGGCGTCCCGATTGATCGGTCATCGTCGTAACTTCCTACTTATTTTGCTTAGCGACCGGCCAGCGCTTCGACGGCGCCGTCCTGCTCGGTCTTTGCGGTGTCCTTGGGGCCCTTCGAGGGGCGCTCGCGCAGAACCAGGAACAAGGTCGCCCACAGCGTGGCGATCCCCAGGGCCAGGCCGACCGCCAGCAGCGGCCCGCCCATCTCACGCGCAGCGCTGGTGGCCACCACCAAAGACCCGGAACTGGCCGCCATGCCGATCGCCAGCTTCTGGGCGCGGGTGGCGGGGGTGCGTTGAGCGGTCTTCTTCATGACAAGCCTCCTCGTCGAAATGACAAGGATGTTTGTCATGCATTTTCGCAACCATGTCAAGCGTGGTTGTCATTTTGTCGTGCAAGCAAGACTAAATGACGGATCTGCTTGATGTTTTAGGCGGCGCGACGGCCCAGGAAGGGATCTTCTCGAAGGGCTCCGCCCGTCAGACCGCGCCAATGGACCGCCACGAGTCGCCGCCGCGCCAAGGCGCGCCCCAGGACGCCGGGCGCCGGCAACGCCATCACCTCCCAGCCATAGCGTGAGAAGCGATCGCCAAAATCGGACCAGCGGATGACACGTCCCTCGGCGTCCTGACGCCAGACAGACTTGTCGCAGCCGGGGATCCGCGCGCAGCGATCCCAGGCCTCGACGCGGCCTTGAAGGATCAGGAACGGGTCATGGACGATGCGGGCCAAGAAGGGCCTCCGTAGGAACCTGCGCCACCCTCCGCTCGGAACGGGACTGAGTCGCGCCCCCGGAGAACGACGACTAGGATTTGTGTAACCGCACAGAGTGTCCACTAGATGTGGTTGCGGCGCGTTGACGCGCGACACCCCCTGCGACAGGTCATCGGACACGGCGCGCCGCTGTTCCCGTCCGAGGGCGTGCGCCGACGGCTGATCCGATCGTCCCTGCGGAGCGTCACGCGACATCGCCAAAAGGCCCGTGTAAAAGCACGCGCCCAGCAAACCGCATCTCGGTTACCCGGCCCGTAACCCGGGCCGCGACCTATCGCCCCAAGTCAGAAGACTTTAGCGCCAAGCCTTGAAGTGCTTGGACAATTTGAGGCCTTGCCGCTGGTAGTGCGACCCGCCCTCACCGTACAGCCGCGCCGGGCGAGCGGTCAGCGGCTCGTAGACGAGACGCGCAACCGTCTGGCCGTCCTCCAGCAGGAACGGCGTTTCGTGGCTGCGCACCTCCAGCACGCCCTTGGAGCCGACGGCGGCGGCCTCCTCGGTGCCAAAGCCGGGATCAAAGAAGCCGGCGTAGTGGACGCGGAACTCGCCGACCGAGGGATCGATCGGCGTCATCTCGGCCGCCTCCATCACCGGGATCTCGATGTCGTCCTTGCTGGCCAGAATGTAGAATTCGCCTGGATCCAGCAGCAATTCGCCGTGGCGGGCCTCAAGCGGCTCCCAGTAGTCGCGCGGATCGTGGCCATCCTCGTGGTCCAGGTCGACGACGCCGGCGTGGCGACGCCCGCGGAAGCCGACGATTCCGGTGTCAGACAGCAGATCGACCCCAACGCTGCGGGTGGCCAGCTTGGCCGGCTCGCCACGCTTCAGGCGCAGCTGGTTCAGGCGCGTGCCGGCGCGAACCAGCACCGAAAAGGTCTGTGGCGCGATCTCCATGTACAGCGGCCCGGTGTAGCCCGCGTCCACGTCGTCAAAGGCGCGGCTGTGGTCGGTGAGCAGGCGCACGAAGACATCCACCCGGCCGGTCGAGCTCTTGGGATTGCCGCGCGCCGACACGGTCATCGGCAGGGCCAGGCGTTCCTGGATCTCGGCGATGTAGACGCAGCCCTTCTCCAGCACCGCGCCCTTCGTCAGGTCCAGCTCGTGCATGGCCACGTCCTTCAGACGCTCGGGCACCTTGCGAGCGAGGCCCGGCAGGAACGAGGCGCGCACCCGCCAGGCGCGGGCGCCCAGCCGCAGGTCGAGGCTGGCGGGCTGCACCTGGTCGACGTCGAACGGCGTAGCTGAGGTGATGGCCTCCTGGGCGATCAGCTCTTCAATGGTCTGGCAGGGTAGAATCCCTGCGGCGTGGGCGTCGGTCATCGGCGCGACACTCGCCAAACCCGGCCGCAAACGCAAGGTGAGAGCGAATGGCGCTCGCCTGTGACACCGCACTTTTCCCCTATGACAATTCTCTGACGCTCTGGCAGGCGTTCTGGCTTGACCCCGCCCCCTCCCCCGCTCCTTATGCGCGCGTTTTTGCGTAGGAGGCGGGGCCGTGGCCGAGGATCCAAAGGACTGGGATGTCGCGACGAAATTGATCCGTGGGGGGATCGCGCGCTCGCAGTTCATGGAGACCGCCGAGGCGCTCTACCTGACCCAGGGCTTCACCTACGACAGCGCCGAAGGCGCCGACCGCCGCTTCGCCGGCGAGGATCCGGGCTTTGTCTATTCGCGGTTCAACAATCCGACCGTGAAGATGTTCGAGGATCGCCTGGCGTTGCTGGAAGGCGCCGAGGTCTGCCGCGCCCAGGCCACCGGCATGGCCTCGATCCACGCCGCCCTGATGGGCCTGGTTCGCGCCGGCGACCATGTCGTGGCCGGCCGCGCGCTCTTTGGCTCGTGCCGCTGGATCGTCAGCGAGTGGCTGCCGCGTTTTGGCGTCGAGACCACCTTCGTCGACGCCACCGATCCTAAGGCCTGGGAAGCGGCGATGCGCCCCAACACCAAGGCGGTGCTGGTCGAAACGCCGTCGAACCCGGTGCTGGAGATCACCGACATCCGCGCCGTGTCGGAACTGGCCCATGCCGTGGGCGCCAAGGTCATCGTCGACAACGTGTTCGCCACGCCGATCTTCCAGAAGCCGCTGGAACTGGGCGCGGACGTCGTCGTCTATTCGGCCACCAAGCACATCGACGGCCAGGGACGCGTGCTGGGCGGGGCCATCCTGACCAGCGAGGCGATCAACGAGGAATTCTACCGCGACGCCCTGCGCCACACCGGCCCCTCGCTGTCGCCGTTCAACGCCTGGGTCATGCTGAAGGGCCTCGAGACGCTGGACCTGCGCGTCCGCCGTCAGGCCGACAGCGCCTTCGCCCTGGCCAACGTGATCGCCGAGCACAAGAAGGTGCAGACGGTCCTCTATCCGTTCCGCCCCGACCACCCGGGCCACAACGTCGCCAAGGCGCAGATGACCGGCGGCGGCACGGTGATCGCTCTGGATCTGGGCAGCCGCGAGGCGGCCTTCAAGTTCCTGAACGCGCTGGAGATCGTCGATATCTCCAACAACCTCGGCGACGCCAAGTCGATGGCCACCCACCCGCCGACCACCACCCACCGCTCGGTGCCCGAGGCCGAACGCCCGTCGCTGGGCGTCACCGAAGGCGGCGTGCGCCTGTCGGTGGGCCTGGAGAGCGTCGAAGATCTCAAGCGGGATGTGATCCGTGCGCTCGATCAGGCGTGAGACCTCCCCGCCCATGCAACGGATGAGACGCCGCCGGGGCGGCGACAGCGCCGCCTACGAAGCCCGTACGCGTGACATCGTCGTGCGCGTGTTCCCCACCTATGCGGCCGAGGAGTCCTCGCCCGAGCAGGGCCTGTATCTGTGGTCCTACACCGTCGAGATCGAGAACCACGGCGACGAGACGGTCACTCTGATCGCGCGCCGCTGGACGATCACCGACGCCTTCAACCGCGTGAACGAGGTCGAAGGCAGCGGCGTGGTCGGCGAGCAGCCCGAACTGAAGCCGCGCGAGGCGTTCCGCTACGTCTCCAACTGCCCGCTCCCCACGCCGTCGGGCGCGATGCGGGGCAGCTATCAGATGGTCACCCACGAGGGAGATCTGTTCGACGCAGAGATTCCCGAGTTCTCGCTGCACCTGCCCGGCGCGGCGATGAAGCTGAACTGAGATCGCGAGGCGTGCCGTATTGACGCAACCCAGGGTTTGTGATGACCCTGTGCCTCTAGCCAAGAACCACGAGGGAATTGGGAAATGCGTCTGGTCACGATTCTCAGCGCCGCGGCGCTGACGGCGGGTCTCGTCGCTCCGGCGGCGATGGCCCAGAGCTCGGTCGCCGGCTATATCAGCCCGACCTACGGGGCGCAGCCGCTCACCGCAAACCCAGCTTCCCCGATCAGCGGTTCGGGCCGGTTTGGCCCGACGACGGCGCGCAAGATCGACACGGGCCTGCTGGTTTCGGCCGACGCGCAGACCCGTTCGGCCGCCTACGCCATACTGCCGCGCGTGCAACAGGCAGTGGCGGTAGCGATGAACGCCGACCAGCCCCGGTTGAGCGCCCTGCGCGTGGGTCAGTACGTGACGCCCCGCGCCAGCGCGATGGTGATCTGCGGTGTCGCTGAGCGAGGTCAGGGTTCGGCCCGCTTCCTGGCCCGGCCGAACCGTGGCAACGCTGGAAACCGACGCCAATCGCCCGGCCTTCGAGGCCGGCTGGCGTCGCGCCGGCTGCAACGGCTGATCGCCTCAGCGGCTCGGAAAGCAGAATGGCCGGCGTCACGACGCCGGCCTTTTCTTTGTCTCCTGAGGTCTTCGTGCTCGCGGTGTCGCGGGCCGGCCCGGCTCAGTCCGCCGCTGGCGGCTCCAGCTTGTAAACCCGCGAGCAGTATTCGCAGGTCACGTGGATCTTGCCGTCCGGCTCGATCATCTCGGCGACTTCCTCGGCCGAGAACGAGTCCATCACCACGCCGATCCGGTCTTCCGAGCAGCGGCAGAAGGCTCGCAGCGGCTTTTCGTCGAGCAGGCGCACGCCGTCCTCGTTGAACAGGCGCCAGAGCAGCGTGGGGGTCGAAACGGTGGGGTCGATCAGCTCGTCCTCGCCGATCGTCTCGAAGAACGCCTGCACGTGCGTCCAGGCGTCCTGAGTTTCGCCGCGCGTCTGATCGCCGGCGATGACCTGGATCAGCATGCCGCCCGCGCGCCAGCTAGCGCCCTCGCCGGTGTCAACCTGACCGACCGCCAGGCGGACGCGTGTCGGCGTTTGCTCCGACTGGGCGAAGTACTGCTCAGCGCACAGGGCCAGGGTTTCGCCCTCGATCGGCGTCACGCCCTGATAGCGGTCCATGTCTGGCCCCTGATCCAGGGTCATGATGAAGACGCCGCCGCCCAACAGGGTCTTGGCCCCCGGTCGCGCGAACCCTTCCGAGACAGCCGCCACTTCCTCGGGATCAAACCGGCAATAGCCGCGCAGGCCGCCGCTGGTGTCGTAGTCGACCACGACATAGCGCACCGGGCCGTCGCCCTGGGCCTGAACGATCAGGCGGCCCTCGAACTTCAGGCTCGACCCGACCAGGGCCGCCAGGGCGCAGGCCTCGCCCAGCAGGTTGGCCACCGGCTCGGGATAGTCGTGGCGTGTCAGCACCTCGTCGATCGCCGCGCCAAGGCGCACGACCCGGCCGCGAACGGGCAGGTTCTCGATCTGAAACGCGGAAACGACGTCGTCTAGGACGCCGGTGTCGGATGCGATGTCGGTCATGGGGAGGCTAGATAGGCGGTTCTGACGAAATTGCGAGCCCGATCAGCGCCAGCGTGGCGCGGCGCCTCGCCCCAGGCATCCCGAGATCGGGCGCCTGCGACCGAACGCCTCGTTGCGATAACAGGGGAGTCGGACTCACTTGGGCGCGCCGCCGCTTCTGCCCATACGCGACGGCGACACCGGCCAGCGTTTACCAACCGGCGCTGGCCGGTAACCCTATCCGATCGCGCCGAAGCACCAAGCCAGGACGGACTTCTGGGCGTGGATCCGGTTTTCGGCCTCATCCCAGACCAGCGAGCGCGGGCCGTCCAGCACGGCGTCGGTGACTTCTTCCCCGCGGTGCGCGGGCAGGCAGTGCAGGAACACGCCGTTGGCGGCGGCCAGATCCATCAGCCTGTCGTCGACCTGATAGGGCTCGAGCGCGGCCAAGCGCTGGTCATGGTCAGTGTCGCCCATCGAGACCCAGGTGTCGGCCACGACCACATCGGCGCCGCTGACGGCGGCCTTGGGATCGGTGGTCATGCTGACCCGTCCCTGCAGCCCTTCGGCGCGGGCCAGATCGTGCAGGTCGGCGTGATAGACCGCCGGACAGGCGATCTTCAGCTCAAAGCCCAGCAGAGGCGCGGCGTGGATGAAGCTGGAGCAGACATTGTTGCCGTCGCCCACCCAGGCGATGGTCTTGCCGGCGATCGGGCCGCGATGCTCCTCGATGGTGAGGATGTCAGCCATGATCTGGCAGGGGTGGCTCTTGTCGGTCAGGCCGTTGATCACCGGCACGGTCGAGACCTGGGCGAAGCGCTCGACGTCGGCGTGGCTGTTGGCGCGGATCATCACCGCGTCGACCATGCGCGAGAGCACCTTGGCGGTGTCTTCGATGGTCTCGCCCCGGCCCAACTGCATGTCGTTGGACGTCGAGATGATCGCGCTGCCGCCCAGCTGCCGCATGGCCGCGTCGAACGAGAAGCGGGTGCGGGTCGAGTTCTTCTGGAAGATCATCGACAGCACGCGGTCCTTGGCCGGCGCGTCGGCGTCGACCTTGCCCTGCGGCCAGCCCTTTCGGGCTGTCTTGCGGGCTTGGGCGTCGTCCAGCATCAGGCGCAGGGTGGCGCCGTCCAGCTTCCACAGGTCGATGAAGTGGCGGGGTTGAGTCATCGGACTATCCCTATCCCCGCCTCCCCGTCGAATGCCGGGGCCCAGATCCATCCTGGGATTAAGCGGGCTTGATCTGGGTCCCGGCGTTCGCCGGGGAGGTCGGAAATGAGGGGTTCTTACCCGGCGGCCTTAGCTCGAGCGGCCTCGCAAGCTTTCTCGAGCTTGGCGATCGCCTCGCTGGCCTCTTCGATGGTCAGGTTCAACGGCGGCAGCAGGCGCACGCAGTTGTCGCCGCCGCCGGCGATGAGAAGCTTCTGATCACGCGCCAGGACCATGAACTCGCGGTTGTTCGGGATCAGCTTGACGCCGATCAGCATGCCCTTACCCCGAACGTCGACGATGATGTCGGGGAAGCGGTCCTTGAGACCGTTCAACTGCTGGGTGAAGAAGCCCGAAACGGTCTTCACGTTCTCCAGCGTCTCGGGCGACTTGATGATGTCCAGCGCCGCCTTGCCCACGGCCATGGCCAGCGGGTTGCCGCCGAAGGTCGAGCCGTGGGCCGCAACCGTCATGCCCTTGGCCGCTTCGGTGGTGGCCAGGCAGGCGCCGATCGGGAAACCACCGCCCAGGGCCTTGGCCACCGCCATGATGTGCGGCTCGCCGCCCTCGGCCCACTCATAGGCGAAGAGCTTGCCCGTCCGGCCCATACCGCACTGGACTTCGTCATAGATCAGCAGCACGCCGTGCTCGTCGCACAGCTGACGCAGGCCCACCAGGCACTGGGTCGGGATCGAGCGCGCACCGCCCTCGCCCTGCACCGGCTCGACGATGATCGCCGCCGTGGTCGGGCTGGCGATCGCGGCCTTGATCGCGTCGTGATCGCCGAAGGTCAGCTGGCTGTAGCCCGGCAAGCGCGGACCAAAGCCGTCGACATAGCTCGGGTTGCCCGACGCATTCACCGCGGCGTAGGTGCGGCCGTGGAACGAGCCGTCGAAGCCATAGATGTCGATCCGCTCGGGCTGGCCGTTGGCCGAGTGATACTTGCGGGCCGTCTTCAGCGCGCACTCCACGGCTTCCGTGCCTGAGTTGGTGAAGAACACCACATCGGCGAACGAGTTGGCGCACAGGGCGTCGGCCAGCTCTTCCTGCTCAGGGATCCGGTAGATGTTGGAGACGTGCCAGAGCTTATCGGCCTGGGCTTTGAGCACCTCGACCAGAGCCGGATGGGCGTGGCCCAGACCGTTGGTGGCGATGCCCGCCACGCAGTCGAGATACTCCTCGCCCTCGGTCGAAATCAGGCGCGCGCCTCGGCCTCGGTCGAACGCCAGCGGAGCGCGGTTGTACACGCCCATGATGTGGTGCTGCGAGGTGTTGGACGACGTCGCGGTGCTCAAGACCGGCCTCCCAAAAAGGAAACAAGCCCCCGCGCTGTTCGCGCGGGGACCGGAAGGCCGCAGGTTGTCGCCGTGGAACACCGTCGTGTCAATGAAAGCCCCCTCAAAAAGGCCCTGAAACGCCAGCGAAACTCCGGCCTATGGCGTGGGCGCCTCAGCTCTTCAGACGGTAACCGGTGACGAAGAGCCTCCAGCACCACAGGAACAGCGCCACGGTGAGCAGACCGCTGGTCACCACGCCGATCGCAATCGAGCCGTCGGCATGGCCGATGAAGCCGTAGCGGAAGCCGTCGATCAGATAGAAGAACGGGTTGAAATGGCTGGCCGACCGGAACGGCTCGGGCAGCTTGTCCACCAGATAGAACGTGCCCGACAGGAAGGTCATGGGCATGATCAGGAAGTTGGTCACCGCCGCCAGCTGGTCGAATTTCTCGGCCCAGAGACCCGCCAGAACGCCCGCCAGACCCAGGATCAGCGAGGCGGTCAGTCCGAAATAGAGCACCGCCCAGAGGTGGGCGACCGACAGGCCCGCGCCCGGCAGGACGCCGATGACGATCGCCGTCACCGCGCCCACCACCACGCCGCGCGTGGCCGCGCCGAGCGCGAAGGCCGAGACCTGCTCCAGCGCCGACAGCGGCGGCGTCAGGAAGTCCGGCGTCAGGCCCATCATCTTGGCCTGGATCAGCGAGGACGAGGAGTTGGCGAAGGCGTTGTTGAGGATCGCCATCATGATCAGGCCCGGGGCCACGAAATGGCCGAAGGTTACGCCGCCGACCGCCGGGCGGCTGGCGCCGACCGCGACCACGAAAACCAGCATGTAGAGCAGCGTCGTGACCACCGGCGCGGCGACCGTCTGGGTGCCGACCTTCCAGAACCGGCGGATTTCGCGCTGGTAGAGCGTGATGAAGCCGGACCAGTTCCAACCGCGATAGTCGCGGGGCTGCGGCGGAATGACGCTCTCGGCCGTATCTCTCATCAGCTCAACCCTTTGAATCTCAGGCGCATGTGCGCCTTGCGGCCCTATTTCGCAAGCGCGGGCTTGCCGGAATCAACATCTTGTTTCTGTGGACAGAGTCGATGGCGCCCATTGTGCGTTTTAACGCATTCTTTACGATATCTAGTAGGACGACCGTCGGCGGGGCGGTTTGATCACCAGATATGGGGTGACGGGCGTGGGGACGCCCCCACCCTCTCTCGAATGGCGGAGACGGGTTTATGAGCTGGACCGACGAACGGGTTTCCACCCTGAAGAAGCTTTGGCTGGACGGCCTTTCGGCGAGCCAGATCGCCAAGCAGCTGGGCGGCGTGACGCGCAACGCCGTGATCGGCAAGGTGCACCGCCTGGGCCTTTCGGGCCGTGCGGCCCCCTCGCAGCCGGCGCGTCCGGCCTTCAAGGCGCCGCGCCCGGCCCGTCCGGCCGCGCAGGCCATGCCCTCGGCGCCGCGCCGCGTGACCCCGGTCGAGGCCCCCTCGTCGGTTCCGGTCGCCGCAGCGCCCGCGCCCCTGCCGG
>FWPV01016610.1_pt1 | contig 10336 bp, 11 predicted proteins | sample 2228371 | NCBI WGS metagenome assembly FWPV01 (sample SAMEA103939776, study PRJEB20133) | metagenome
GATCCGACCACTCGTGCCACACCGATGGGCACCCGACCCGAGGCGATCGGCCGTTTGGACTTGATGGGGTGGGCCCGGTCGGCCTCGACGTCGAGCAGGTCGTTCCAGTAGTAGGTGCCGCTCGCCGCGAAGCTGAACGCCGCGAACATCACGAGTGTGCGCAGCAGCTGGCCGCCATTGTCCAGCACCCCGGCCGCTCCCGGGGCCGCGAACACCAGCACGTTCTTGGCCCACTGCTTGGGCCGGGCCTCGGCCACGAGGGCCCGGATCACGGCGCTGCTCCCGTGGGCACGGGCTCGAGCCGGAGTCGGCGCACCCACACGGGGTGATCCGCCATGGCCAACATGGCATCGTCGCCAGCGGAGTCGCCGTACGCCCACAGCACCGCACCCTCGGGGTGCTGCTCGTCGAGCCAGGCGCGCAGACGTCGGGCCTTTTCGGCGCCGCGGCAGTTCGCCTCGATGAGTCGGCCGGTGCAACGGCCGTGCCCGTCGACCTCGAGGCGGGTGCACAGCACGCCGTCCAGCCCGAGGTCCCGGGCGAGGGGTTCGAGGTACACGTCGAGGGAGGCCGACACCAGCACGATGCGGTGGCCCATGGCACGGTGCCACTCCAGTCGGGCGACGGCGTCGGGGCGCACTCGACGACGACGAATCTCGGTCGCCCACGCCTGGCCGGCCCTGACCAGCTCGGCGTGAGGAGCACCGGTGACGGCGGCGGCGACCGCGACGGCCTTCAGGGCGTCTCGATCGCGCCGCGACAGGCCCCCCACGAGATGGCGGGCCCGTCGAACCAGGCCGAGCACCCAGCCCAGACCGCCCACACGCCACAGGAACGGCAGCACCGAATCGCGGCGCGTCAAGGTGCCGTCGACGTCGAAGGCTGCGACCACGGTGGAGGGCATGCGAACGCGCAAGGCTAGCCGTCAGAGTGCTTGGAGCCCGCGGACCCCTGGAGCCGGTCCAGCACCTCCCACCACCCGGGCCAGCTCTTGGACACCACCTCCGGGTCGTCGATCGCCACCCCGGGTACCGCCAGCCCCACCAGCGAAAATGCCATGGCCAGCCGATGGTCGTGGTGGGTGCCGACCAGGGCGCCTCGTGGGTGGCCAGCCCGCACCGTGAGCCCATCACCCTCTTCGACGGCGTCGACGCCCAGGCGCCGCAGCTCGGCGACCAGGTCGCCGATGCGGTCGCTCTCTTTCCGTCGGATGAAGCCGACCCCCGTGATCCGCGTGGGCCCGACCGCGAACGCCGCGACCACCGCCAACGTCGGCACCAGGTCGGAGAGGTCCGCCATGTCGACGGTGATGCCGCGCAGCGCCACGGCAGGGTGCCGTCGCACGGTGGTGTGGTCGGTGGTGCGCTCGATCTCGCAGCCCATCTCGGCCAGCAGATCGGCGAAGCGGGCGTCGCCTTGCAGTGCGTCGCAGCCCAGGCCCGGGACGGTCACCTGGCCGCCGCAGATCGCGGCGGCGGCCAGTGGGTACGACGCGGAGGACGCGTCAGGCTCCACCCACAGCTCGGTGGCCGTGTACCCGCCGGGCTCCACCCGGACGGCGTGTTCGCCCACGGCGATCCCCTCGGCGCCGAACGCCGCCATCACGGCGGCGGTGACGGCGACGTACGGGCGCGAAACCAAGGGGGTCGCCAGCTCGATCGTGAGGCCGCCGTCGAGCAGGGGGGCGATCAGCATGAGTGCGGTCACGTACTGGCTGCTCACGTCACCGGGCAAGGCGACGGTGCCCCCGCACAGTTGGCGGCGCGAGACGCGCACGGGCAGGTGCCCGGGCTCTGCGAGGGCCTCCACCTCGGCCCCGAGCGATCCGAGCGCATCGTGGAGTGGGGCCATCGGGCGGCGCCGCAGCGGCGCGTCACCGTCGACGATGACGGTCCCCTCCGCCAAGGCGCCGACCGCCGTGAGGAACCGGGACGTCGTGCCGGCCAGGCCGGTCGGAATCGTGACGTCACGGGTGGTGAGGCGACCCCGACTTCCGATGACCAGGGCCGTCGAGCCGTCGACGTGCACCTCGACACCGAGGGTGCGCAACCCCTCCACCATCACCGTGGTGTCGTCGCCGGGAGCGATGCGGTGGAGCCGGCTCGTTCCCGACGCGAGCGCGGCGCACACCAGCGCGCGGTTGGCGATCGACTTCGAACCCGGCACCTCGACGACCGCGTCGAGGGGCCCGCGAGTCGGTGTGACCACGCGCGGTGCCACGTCTCACGCGAGCCGTTCGACGGCGGGCCGGAACCCACGCGCCAACAGCCCGCCCCGGAACAGCTCGCTCGCCTCGGCGTCGACGAGCACGACGGCGACCCCGCGGTTGCCCTCGGCGGAGTGGACGACCTCGAAGCTCGCGATGTTGACCCCGAGCTCGGCAGCGAGCGTGAACACCTCGGCCGCCGCCCCCGGGCGGTCGGGGATCGGGATCCGCACCTCGGCCAGCTGCGACGGCTGCGTCGAACGGCCTGGCAGGTTGGTGCGCGCCTCCCGGGCGGCCTGCAGCCGCGCGAGCAGGGTGCTGCGGTCCTCTTGGGCCACGAGGTCTCGGACCTCGCTCAGCCGCCCCAGCAGGCCGTCAAGGGCTTTCAAGATGGCGTCGCGGTTCTCGCTGCAGATGTCGAGCCAGATGGCCGGGTGGCCGGCAGCGATGCGGGTCATGTCCCGGAAGCCGCCAGCGGCGAGCCGCAAGAGGGCGGCGTGCTCCTCGGCCCGTTCGCTCGCGAGGCCCATGAGGGTGGCCGCGGTCAGGTGCGGGACGTGGCTGACGACGGCGACGAGGTCGTCGTGTCGGCGCGGCTCGAGCGCGACGACCTCGGCGCCGAGCTCGGCCGCGACCGCAGCGACCGTGGCGAAGGCGGCGTCGGTCGTGAGCGCGGTCGGGGTGAGCACCCACACGGCCCCGGTGAACAGGCTCGCGTCGGCCCCTGCGAGGCCTTCGAGCTCGGAGCCGGCCATCGGGTGACCGCCCACGAAGCGGGGGTCGTCGACGGCAGCGACGATCGGCGCCTTGACGCTGCCCACGTCGGTGACCACGCCGGAGGTCTCGGCGAGCGCCCGCTTGACCTGCTCCGGCACGGCCAGCACCGGCACGGCGACCACGGTCAGCTCGGCGGAGGGGTCGAGCCCCACCTCGTGCACGATCCCCCGCTCGACCGCTTCGGCCACCCGGTCGGGGTCGACGTCGTCACCCGTGACGTGCCAGCCCCGCTCGGCCAGCCCGAGCGCCACCGAGCCACCGATGAGGCCGAGGCCGAGCACGTTGGCGCGACGGGCGGTGGTCATGGCCGATCAGCGTACCGGCGCCCGCTCTCGGCGACCGAGTGGATCAGGGCCGTCAGCTCGGCGGCGGTGAGCGCCCGCCATTGCCCGGGACGCAGCGAGGGATCGCGCAACGGGCCGATGCGCGTGCGCACCAGCCGTCGCACGGGATACCCGACGGCGTCGCACATCCGGCGGATCTGGCGGTTGCGACCTTCGTGGATGGTGATGCGCAGGACCCCCGGCGACGGCTGGCCGACCCGGGCCGGCGCGGTGCGGCCATCGTCGAGCTCCACCCCGTCGCGCAGGCGACGCAGAGCGCCGGGTGGGACGCGGCCGCCTTCGACCTCGACGAGGTACTCCTTGTCGAGGCCGTGGCTGGGGTGGGCGATGCGGTGGGCGAGGTCGCCGTCGTTGGTCAGAAGCAGCAGACCCGACGTGTCACGGTCGAGGCGTCCCACGGGGAACACCCTTGGCTCGGGCGGGACCAGGTCGACCACGGTGGGCCGGCCTTCGGGATCGCGAGCGGTGGTGACTACTCCTTCAGGCTTGTTGAGCAGGTAGTAGACGAGCCCGGGCCGTACGCCGATGGGTACGCCGTCGAGCTCGATGCGGTCGTGGTCGACATCGACCCGCCGACCCAGCACGGCCAGCTCGCCGTTCACGGTGACGCGCCCTCGAGCGATCAGCTCTTCACACGCGCGTCGTGACCCGAAGCCGTGCCGGGCGAGCACCTTTTGCAGCCGCTCACCCTGGGGCAGCGCTGCGGAGCGCTCGGCAAGCTGTTCCCACAGCGGCGCCTCGACGGCCCGGCCGCCGGGTCCCGCGGTCCGAACCGAACGGTCCCGCCGCCGCTCAGCCATCGTCGGGAGGTGGGGGGGCCGACGCCGGCGGCGTCAGTCGGAGGCCCTGTTCGAGCGCCTCGACTACCTCAGCGTCGGGCACGAACTCGGCGATCGGCGGCAAGTCGCTCAGCGAATCGAGACCGAGCTTTTCCAGAAACAGCGGCGTGGTGCCCCACAGCACGGCCTGTCCGGGGCCGGGGTCACGACCGACCTGGTCGATGTAGCCGCGCGCCTGGAGCGTGCGCAGCACCCCGTCGGGGTCCACGCCCCGGATCGCGGCGATCTGGGCGCGCGACAGCGGCTGCTTGTAGGCGACGATGGCGAGCGTCTCGAGCGCCGCCGCCGACAGCCGGGAGCGCTGGCCCTCCAGCACGAAGCGCTCCACGTAGGCCGCGAGATCCGGGTGGGTCTGCAGGCGGTACCCGCCGGCGACCCGAACCAGCTCGAATCCGTGGCCGGCGGCCTGATACGCCTCGGCCAGGCGCTCGCACACCGATTCGACAACGGCGACGGGTCGTTCCAAGAGCTGGGCCAACTGCTCCGGAGGGACCGGTTCGACCGCGACGAGCAGCACGGCCTCGACCGCGCGAACGGTCTCGCGGTCGACCGGCGGACCGGGAAGGTCGGCTGTACCCATGGTCACCCCTCGTAGTCGTCGATCGTGAAACTGCCGGCGGCGACGGGCCGATCGCCGAGCCACTCCACGGTGATGTCGCCGAACCGCTCGGCTTGCACCAGGTCGACGAGCCCCTGCTTGAAGAGCTCGAGCAGGGCGAGGAACCGCACGATCACCTCCAGGCGCTCCACGAGCTGAGCGGTGAGACGACGGAACGAGATGCGGCGTGCTCGGGGTAGCTCGTCGAGCAGCTCCTCCACGGCGTCGGCGACGCTCGCGCGAACCGGCGACACGTGCACCAGGTCGACTCGGGGCACGGGTCGGGGTTCGAGCGCCCGCCGGAACGCCGCGGCGAGGTCGTCGGCCGTGCCCCCGGCCAGCAGGTCGGGCATCAGGCCGACGAAGCGCTCGTCGGGGCCTGCTCGACGGGGGAAACTGCGGTCGGCCTCGTCGGCCAGGCGGCCGAACACGACGGCCACGTCCTTGAACGTCTTGCACTCGAGCAGGCGGGCCAGGAGCAGGTCGCGCTCTTCCCACAGCGCGAGCTCCTCGTCGAGATCGACGTCCTCGCGCCCGGGCAGCAGGCGGCGGGCCTTGAGCTCCACGAGGGTGGCGGCGATCAGCAAGAACTCGGTGGCCAGCTCGAGGTCGAGCGATTGCAGGCGTTCGAGCTCGGCCAGGTAGGCGTCGACGATCGTGGCCAGGTGCACCTCGTGGATGTCGACCTGCTCTCGCAGGATCAGGTGGAGCAACAGGTCGAAGGGGCCCTCGAACACGGGCGTGGTCACCTCGATGGCCATCGAGGCGAGGCTACCGAACCGCCCGGGCGGCGCGGAGGCTCCCCCGCTAGCCTCCCCGGCCGTGACCCGCGTGCTCTCGTGCATCCAACCCACCGGTGCGGTCCATCTCGGCAACTACCTGGGTGCACTGCGGGGCTGGGTCGACGGCCAGCATCGTTGTGACGCGTTCCACGGCATCGTCGACCTGCACGCGCTGACCGTCACCGAGGAGCCCGAGGTCATCGGGCGCGCCACGCTCGAGCTCGCGGCGGTGCTGTTCGCCGTCGGTCTGGATCCCGACCTGGCCACGGTGTTCGTCCAGAGCCACGTCCCCGAGCACTCCCAACTGGCCTGGGTCATGGAGTGCACGGTCTCCTACGGCGAACTCACCCGGATGACCCAGTTCAAGGACAAGGCGGCCAAGCGGGAACACGACTTCGTGTCGGCAGGCCTGTTCACGTACCCCGCCCTGCAGGCAGCCGACATCTTGCTCTACGACGCCGACGAGGTCCCGGTGGGCGACGACCAGCGCCAGCACGTCGAGATCACCCGCGACATCGCCATCCGCTTCAACCATCGCTTCGGCGACACCTTCGTGGTGCCGCGGGCCGTGACCCCCGCAGCTGGCGCGAGGGTGATGGACCTGCAGGACCCCACCTCGAAGATGTCGAAGTCGGCCAGCTCCGACAGCGGCATCGTGTACCTGCTCGACGACCCCGCGACGATCGCGAAGAAGTTCAAGCGCGCCGTCACCGACTCCGAGACCGAGGTGCGATTCGACCGCGAGGCCAAGCCGGGTGTGTCGAACCTGCTCGAGATCTTGGCGGCAGCGACGGGCCGCTCCCCCGCCGACGTCGCCCTCGGGTACTCGCAGTACGGCCCGCTCAAGGCCGACACGGGCGAAGCGGTGATCGAGTTGCTGCGACCCGTCCAGCAGCGCTACGCCGAGCTGATGGCCGACCGGGCCGAGCTGGCCCGGCTGCTCCGCCACGGGGCCGCGAAGGCGCGGGCGGTCGCCTCGGTGACCCTGCAGCGGGCGTACGACCACATCGGGTTCCTGCCGGCCTGAACGAGCTCACAGGTCGTCGGCGGCGCGCAGTGTCGCGAGCGGCTCGGCGGGCCCCCGGCCAGCGACGAGATCGACCGTCACGGGGTCGCTGCCGGCCCGGGCGCACAGCTCGGCGCCGAGCGCCTCGTGGTCGTGGTAGGCGCGCCAGCGCTTCGTGCGTGGTCCTGCGACGGTCGCCGCGACGCGTCCTGCGACCCCGAGTCCGCTCACGAGCTTGCCGACGTCGTGCAACAGCACCCCGGCCACCTCGGCCCGGGTCGCGTTCGGGCGGAGCTCGACGAAGCGCCGGGCCACGGCCAGGGCGTGTCGCCGGTCGGCGTTGCCGAGCCTCGTCCACAGCCTCCGCTCCCCCGGGTTCAGGTGGTCCTCGGCCCACACCTCGGCGGCCACCGCCGGTGGGCGGTCGGACACCGACCCGGCGAAGCGCCGGACCAGGTGCGCCAGATGTGCCGGTCCGCTCGCCACGGCTCAGGTCCCCCGAGCGATCCGGGCCCTCGGGTGCGCGGCGAGGTACGCCTGGACCAGCCGCTCCTGTGACACCTTCGTGTACACCTGGGTCGTGCTCACCGATGCATGGCCCAACAGCTCTTGCACCACCCGGAGGTCGGCGCCGTGGTCCAGCAGGTGCGTCGCGCAGGAGTGGCGCAGCACGTGGGGCGACAGCTGAGCGGCCAGCCCGCAGCGCTCGCCGTAACGCTGGACGATCGCCCACCCGGCCTGGCGGGAGAGCCGGCCACCTCGTCGGTTCAAAAAGACCGCCTCGGCGTCGCCGCGACGTGCCCAGCGGACGGGGGCCAGTTGGGGGCGGCCGACCGTGAGCCACTCGTGCAGGGCTTCTCGGGCGCAGGTGCCGAGCGGGACCAGGCGCTCCTTCGCGCCCTTGCCGAACAGCCGTGCGGTGCCCTCGTGGAGGTCGATGTCGCCGAGCGCGAGCCCGCACGCCTCGGAGATCCGAGCCCCGGTGCCGTAGAGCACTTCGAGGAGCGCGCGGTCACGTCGGGCCACCGGGTCGGTACCCGTGACCGAGGCGAGCAACCGGGTGACCGCCTCCTCCGAGAGCGCTTTGGGAAGGCCGCTGGGCACGCGAACGCCGTCGAGATCGGCCGTGGGGTCGTCGTCGCGCAGTCCCTCAGCGACCAAGAAACGGTGAAGCACCCGCACGGCGGTGAGCTGACGCGCCACGGTGGCAGGGGCGGCACCGCTCGCGCGTCGCTCGGCGACGAAGCGCTCGATGTCGCCGCGCTGCACGTCGCGGAGCGACGCCCCGCGACCGGCGAGCCAGTCGGCATACCCGACCAGGTCTCTCCGGTAGGCGCGGACGGTGTTCGCCGAGCGGCCCCGCTCGGCCACCAGCCACGAGCAGAACTCGTCCACCTCAGCCGGCAAGGTGACGAACACAGCTCACCTCCAGTGGACCGCGTCACCTCGGTGCAGGCGGCGTTCGGTGAGGAGCAGGCCGATCACGGTCTTGCCGTCCACGATCTCGCCCCGGTCCACCATCGCCAGCGCCTCGTCGAGCGGCACGTGCACCACCTCGAGGTGCTCCTCCTCGGGCCCATGGGCGACCCGCTCGTCCGGTGTGAGGTCGGTCGCGAGGAAGATGGCCACCGTGGAGTCGGTCATCCCGGCCGACGGCGCGAACTCGGTGAGCTGCTCCAGGCAGCCGGCCCGCAGGCCCACTTCTTCGACGAGCTCCCGGCGGGCCGTGTCACGGTCGGCCTCGCCGGGCACGTCCCGCAACCCGGCCGGGATCTCGAGCAACCACCGGTCCAGCGGCGGCCGGTACTGGCGCACCAAGACCACCGATGGGGCCCCCTCGGCGTCGAAGAGCAGCGGCACGACAGCGACCGCACCGCGCGACCTCACGACGTCTCGTTGGAAGACCTGGCCGTCAGGGGCCTCGAAGTCGGCCACCACCACGGTCCAGATGTGGCCGTCGTGGACCTGGTGGTCACCGCGGTGGCGGAACCCGCCCATGTCGTGGCTCAGGCCGCGGAGTCCGCGGTCGATCTGACCTCGACCATCGGGGCGTCGGCACCGGCGCGTCGTCGCGCGAGTGACGCCGCGACGAGCTCGCGGAACAACGGGTGGGGGCGATCCGGGCGGCTCTTGAACTCGGGGTGTGCCTGCGTCCCCACCCAGAACGGGTGGTCGGCGAGCTCGACGAACTCGACGAGCCGCTTGTCGGGCGAGGTGCCGCTGCACACGAAACCGGCGGCCTCGAAGCGGTTCCGGAACGTCGAGTTGAACTCGTAGCGGTGGCGGTGGCGCTCGCTCACCACGGGCTCACCGTAGGCCTCGGCCACCTTGGTGCCGGGCTGGAGCACGGCGTAGTAGGCGCCCAGGCGCATGGTGCCGCCCATGTCGGTGATGCCCCGTTGCTCGAGCATCAGGTCGATCACCGGGTACGGCGTCGTCGGATCGAACTCGGTGGAGTTCGCGCCGGGCAGGCCGAGCACGTTGCGGGCGAACTCGATGGTCATCACCTGCATGCCCAGGCACAGTCCGAGACAGGGCAGGCCGGTCTCCCGGGCGTAGGTGGCAGCGGCGATCTTGCCCTCGACACCGCGCACGCCGAACCCGCCAGGGATGACCATACCGTCGAGATCGGCGAGCCGACCGGCGGCGAGCAGACCCTCGACTTCCTCGGCCTGGATCCAGTCGATGTCGACCTGGGCGCCATGGTGGAAGCCGGCGTGTTTCAGGCTCTCGACCACGGACAGATAGGCGTCGGGCAGCTCGACGTACTTGCCGATGAGCCCGATCCGCACCGGTTCGGTGGCTGCTTCGACCTTGGCGACCACCGCCTCCCAGGGCGCCAGGTCGATCGGGCGATCGAGGTGCAGCACCTCGCAGACGACGCTGTCGAGCCCTTCGTCGTGGAGGATCAGCGGGAGCTCGTAGATGTTGCGGGCGTCAGCCGCGTTGACCACGGCCCGTTCGTCGACGTCGCAGAGATTGGAGATCTTGCGCTTCAGATTGGGGCTGAGGGGCTCTTCGCTCCGGCAGACGATGACGTCGGGTTGGATGCCTCGGCTGCGCAACTCGGTGACCGAGTGCTGGGTGGGCTTGGTCTTCTGCTCGCCCGAGGGGCCGATGAAGGGCACGAGCGTGACGTGGACGTAGCACACGTTGTCCCGGCCGGCCTCCTTGCGGAACTGACGGATGGCCTCGAGGAACGGCAAGATCTCGATGTCGCCGACGGTGCCGCCGACCTCGGTGATGACCACGTCGATGTCGTCGGTGGCGAGCCGCTTGATGCGGCGCTTGATCTCGTCGGTGATGTGGGGGATCACCTGGACGGTGCGTCCCAGGTAGTCACCACGCCGTTCGGCGGCGAGGACCGCCTGGTAGATCGAGCCGGTCGTGGCGTTGGAGTTCCTCGAGAGGTTCTCGTCGATGAACCGCTCGTAGTGGCCGAGGTCGAGGTCGGTCTCGCCCCCGTCATCGGTCACGAACACCTCGCCGTGCTCGAACGGGTTCATGGTGCCGGGGTCGACGTTGATGTAGGGGTCGAGCTTCTGCATGGTGACCCGCAGGCCCCGGCACTTGAGGAGCCGACCCAGCGACGACGCGGTGAGGCCCTTGCCCAAGGAGCTGGCCACACCACCGGTGACGAAGATGTGCTTGGGCACCCGAAGAACCTAGCCCGGCGGGCCCGCCGAAGCGCGTAACCCTCCCCGCCGCCGGGCCCCGGCGAGCAGCTCCCGGGCGTGCCGCTGGGCGCTCGGGCTGGTGGCCAGACCGCTCAGCATGCGGGCCA
>FWPV01016604.1_pt1 | contig 10335 bp, 9 predicted proteins | sample 2228371 | NCBI WGS metagenome assembly FWPV01 (sample SAMEA103939776, study PRJEB20133) | metagenome
GCTGGTGGACGCCCAGACCGGGGAAGTGCTGCGCTACCAGATCGTCGGTGACGACGAGGCCGACATCAAGGAGGGCAAGGTCTCCGTGAGCTCGCCCATCGCCCGCGCCCTGATCGGCAAGTATGCCGGCGATGTGGCCGACGTGCATGCGCCGGGCGGTGTGCGGCACTACGAGATCCTAGAGGTGCACTACATCTGAGGCCCGGCCATCGGGGGATGCACGCCGTGCCTGTCGCTCACCCGGGGCGGTCCGATCTGACCCGATGGGGCGCGCTGCCATGAAACGGCTGCCGGAGCTCTTGGCCGCCTGGGCCGTCACCCTGTGGGTGGGGGGGCTGTTCGCCATCGGTTACCTAGCCGCGCCCGTCCTGTTCTACAACCTGGACGACCGCATGCTGGCAGGGATGCTGGCCGGCCGTATGTTCACCTTCATCGCCTACGTGGGCATGGCCAGCGGCGCCTACCTGCTGCTGCACCGGCTGGTGCGCTTCGGCGCCGGGGCGGTGAAACAGGGTTTTTTCTGGATCGCCCTGTTGATGCTGCTGCTCACCCTGGGGCAGTACTACGGCATCCAGCCGGTTCTGGAGGGGCTCAAGGCCCAGGCCTGGCCCCAGGACGTGATGCAGAGCCTGTTCCGGGACCGTTTCCAGGCCTGGCATGGGGTATCCAGCGCCGTGTATTTGATCCAGTCCCTGCTGGGACTGGTGCTGGTGGCGAAGGGTTGGTCAAGGTAGCTGGATACGTGGCGGGTCGCCCGGCCGGTAGACGAGCAGCAGCTTGCCGATGTGCTGTACGGGCGCGGCCTGCAGGGCACTGCAGATCTCCCGCAGCCAGGCCTCGCGCTGGGTTCGGTCGTCGTTGAGCACGCGGATCTTGATCAGCTCGTGGGCCTCCAGGGCACGCTGCACCTCGGTGAGCACGGCCTGCGTCAGTCCCGCGGAGCCGATCATGGCCACGGGCTTCAGGCCGTGGGCCAGGGATTTGAGGTGTTTGCGCTGGGCAGGTGTCAGCTCCAGCATGGTCCGTCTCCCAAAATGCCCAATACTATATGAAACGCCAAGCCAAGACCCATGCCTGGCATCACCGCCACGTGCATGACCCCTACGTGCGCCAGGCCGCGCTTCAGGGCTACCGCTCCCGGGCGGCCTTCAAACTGCTGGAGATCGATGCCCGCGACCGGCTGCTGCGGCCGGGCATGACGGTGGTGGACCTGGGCTGCGCCCCTGGCGGCTGGTGCCAGGTGGCGGTGCGCAAGCTCCAGGGCCGCGGCCGCATCCTGGGCATCGACCTGCTGCCCATGCAGGCGCTGCCCGGCGTGGAGTTCATCCAGGGCGACTTTACCGAGGCGGCCACCCTCGCCCGGGTGCAGGCCGCCCTGGGCGGCGGTCGCGCCGACCTTGTGCTTTGCGACGCAGCCCCCAATCTCTCCGGGGTGACGGTGGCGGATCAGGCCCGGGGATATGCCCTGGCGGAAGAGGCCCTGGCCTTTGCCAGCAGTCATATGCAACCCAAGGGCGCCTTCCTGGTCAAAGTCTTCCAGGGCGCCGGCTTCGAGGGCTTCCTGCGCCGCATGCGCGGGGTGTTCAGGCAGGTGCAGGTGCGCAAGCCTGGGGCATCCCGCGACCGTAGTCGCGAGGTGTACCTCTTGGGCCGGGAATTGCGGCAGAATTCAGCCGCAGGCATGGTCAGCGGCGATCGGGCCGCGGCCGCATCGATGTAAAGGAGTCGAATTGAACAACCTATTCAAAAACATAGCCATCTGGCTGGTCATCGCCCTGATCCTTATGACCGTGTTCAACCAGTTCGGGAACCGGCCCACGCCCCAGTCCCAGGTGGAGTATTCCCAGTTCATCGAGGAGGTGCGCCAGGGGCAGGTGGCCAAGGTCACCATTGAAGGTCAGGTGCTGCGGGGGGTGCGCTCCGACGGCCGGCGCTTTACCACCTATGCCCCCTCCGACCCCTGGCTGGTGAGCGACCTGCTCAAGAACGGCGTGGCGGTGGAGGCCAAGCCGGAAGAGCAGCCGTCCATGCTGATGAGCATCTTCATCTCCTGGTTCCCCATGCTGCTGTTGATCGGCGTGTGGATCTTCTTCATGCGCCAGATGCAGGGCGGTGGCCGCGGCGGGGCCTTCTCCTTTGGCAAGAGCCGGGCGCGCATGCTGGATGAGTCGAGCAACACGGTGACCTTCGCCGACGTGGCCGGCTGCGACGAGGCCAAGGAGGAGGTGGCCGAGCTGGTGGAGTTCCTGCGCGACCCGTCCAAGTTCCAGAAGCTGGGCGGGCGCATCCCGCGCGGCGTGCTCATGGTGGGCTCGCCCGGCACCGGCAAGACCCTGCTCGCCAAGGCCATCGCCGGCGAGGCCAAGGTGCCCTTCTTCTCCATCTCTGGCTCCGACTTCGTGGAGATGTTCGTGGGCGTGGGGGCGGCGCGGGTGCGGGACATGTTCGAGCAGGCCAAGAAGCACGCCCCCTGCATTATCTTCATCGACGAGATCGACGCCGTGGGCCGTCAACGGGGTGCGGGCCTGGGCGGCGGCAACGACGAGCGGGAGCAGACCCTCAACCAGCTCCTGGTGGAGATGGACGGTTTCGAGCCCAACGCCGGTATCATCGTCATCGCCGCCACCAACCGGCCCGACGTGCTCGACCCGGCCCTGCTGCGGCCCGGGCGCTTCGACCGTCAGGTGGTGGTGCCCCTGCCCGACATTCGGGGGCGCGAGCAGATCCTGCTGGTGCACATGCGCAAGGTGCCGGTGGCGCCGGACGTCAAGGCCGACATCATCGCCCGCGGCACGCCCGGCTTCTCCGGCGCCGATCTGGCCAACCTGGTGAACGAGGCCGCGCTGTTCGCCGCCCGCGCCAACAAGCGGCTGGTGGACATGGAGGATTTCGAGCGGGCCAAGGACAAGATCATCATGGGCGCCGAGCGCCGCTCCATCGTCATGCCCGAGGAGGAGCGCCGCAACACCGCCTACCACGAGGCGGGTCATGCCCTGGTGGCCAAGCTCCTGCCCAAGACCGACCCGGTGCATAAGGTGACCATCATCCCGCGCGGCCGCGCCTTGGGGGTGACCATGCAGCTGCCCGAGACCGACCGCTACAGCATGGACCGCGAGCGCATCCTGTCCACCATCGCCGTGCTGTTCGGTGGGCGCATCGCCGAGGAGGTGTTCATGCACCAGATGACCACAGGCGCCTCCAACGACTTCCAGCGTGCCACCGATCTGGCCCGGCGCATGGTGACCCAGTGGGGGATGTCCGAGAACTTAGGGCCCATGGTCTATGGCGAGGAAGAGGCCGAGATCTTCCTGGGGCGCTCCATCACCACCCACCGGAACGTCTCCGAGGCCACGATGCAAAAGGTGGATGCAGAGGTGCGGCGCATCATCGACGAGCAGTATGCTCGCGCGCGCAAGCTCATCGAGGAGAACCGGGACAAGATTGAGGCCATGGCGCAGGCCCTGCTCAAGTGGGAGACCATCGACGCCGAGCAGATCGACGACATCATGGCCGGGCGCGAGCCCCGACCGCCCAAGCCGGTGAGCCGGCCGCAGACCAGGTCCGGGGACACCACCCCCAGCGCCCCGGAGCCCACCGCCAGACCGGTGGAGGAGGCCTGACGGCAGCCATCGGGTCATGACGACCGGAGACAGGTGAGCGCGCGGCCATGGGCCGCGCTCATTTTTCCATGGCAAGCATGTTGCGTTGCGGCCGTTTTACCTTTGGCCTCCAGCGTCCGCTGGTCATGGGCATCCTCAACATCACGCCCGACTCCTTTTCCGACGGCGGGCGTTTCCTCTCCACCCATGCCGCCATCGAACAAGGCCTGAGGCTCAAGGAGGCGGGGGCCGACATCCTGGACATCGGCGGCGAGTCCACCCGCCCGGGCGCCCAGCCGGTGACGGCAGCCGAAGAGCTGGACCGGGTGCTGCCCGTGCTGGAGGGGTTGCGCACGGCCCAGATCGCCCTGTCGGTGGACACCATGAAGCCCGAGGTCATGCGCGCCGCCCTGGCCGCCGGGGCGGACATGATCAACGACGTCAACGCCCTGCAGGCCGAAGGGGCGATGGAGGCCGTGGCCAGCAGTCAGGCCGCGGTCTGTCTCATGCACATGCAGGGTGAGCCCCGCACCATGCAGCGCGACCCCCGCTATGGGGATGTGGTGACGGAGGTGGCCGCCTTTTTGGAGGAGAGGCTGCAGGCGGCGCTTGCCGCCGGCATCGGCCGTGAGCGCATCCTCATCGATCCGGGCTTCGGCTTCGGCAAGACCCTGGCGCATAATATCACCCTGTTCAAGAACCTGCGCCGGTTTGCCGATATCGCACCGGTGCTGGTGGGGGTGTCGCGCAAGTCCATGCTGGGGGCGCTCACCGAACGCGAGGTGGGGGAACGCCTGGTGCCTAGCGTGACCGCAGCCATCCTCGCCCTGCAGCAGGGGGCGACAGTAGTGCGGGTGCACGACGTACGCGAGACGCTGGATGCCATCCGCATCTGGCAGGCTTTGGGAGGATGCAATTGAGCAGGAGGTTTTTCGGCACCGACGGGGTGCGCGGACGGGTGGGGGAGGAACCCATCACTCCGGGCATGGTCATGCGGCTGGGTTATGCCGCCGGGCGCGTGCTGGCGGCCGAGGGGCACGACGCCTTACACGGGGAGCGGCCGGCCGTGCTCATCGGCAAGGACACGCGGGTATCTGGCTACATGCTGGAGGCGGCCCTGCAGGCCGGCTTCACCGCCGCGGGGGTGGACGTGCGGCTGACCGGGCCCATGCCGACGCCCGGTGTGGCCTATCTCACCCGGGCGCTGCGTCTGCAGGCGGGGGTGGTCATCTCCGCCTCCCACAACCCCTACGAGGACAACGGCATCAAGTTCTTCTCCGCTACCGGCACCAAGCTGCCGGACGAGGTGGAGCTGGCCATCGAGGCGGCCATGGAGGAGCCCATCCGCACCGTGGGCGCCAAGCACATGGGGCGGTCCAAGCGGGTGGACGACGCGGCCGGGCGTTACATCGAGTTCTGCAAGAGTACCTTCCCCACCGACCTGGACCTCCGGGGCCTGCGTATCGTGGTGGATTGCGCCCATGGCGCGGGCTACCACATCGCACCACACGTCTTCCACGAGTTGGGGGCGGATGTCATCGCCATCGGCGCCGAACCCGACGGCTTCAACATCAACCGTGAGTGCGGTGCCGTCCATCCCGAGACCCTGGCCCGCGCCGTGCGCAAGCACCGGGCCGACGTGGGGGTGGCCCTGGACGGCGACGGCGATCGTCTGATCATGGCGGACGGCGCCGGTCGCATCGTCGATGGCGACCGGCTCATCTACACCATCGCCCGCCATCGCAAGGAGACCGGCGAGCTCAGGGGCGGCGTGGTGGGTACCCAGATGACCAACCTGGGTACGGAGCTGGCGCTACGCCGGTTGGGCTGCGAATTCGCCCGCGCCAAGGTGGGGGACCGCTATGTGCTGGAGATGCTGCAGGCCAGGGGCTGGCAGCTGGGGGGCGAGACCTCGGGCCACATCCTGTGCCTGGACAAGCATACCACGGGCGATGCCATCATCTCAGCCCTGCAGGTCCTGGCCGCCCTGCGCAGCACCGGTTGCAGCCTGGCCGATTACACGGCGGATTGCCCGGCCTTCCCCCAGATCCTGATCAACGTGCGGGTGGACCGGACCTTCAGGCTTAATGGTCAGCCGGCCATTCAGGAGGCGGTCTCGGCGGCGGAGACCGAACTGGGCGAGGCCGGACGAGTGGTATTGCGCCCCTCGGGCACCGAGCCCCTGATCCGGGTCATGGTGGAGGGTCGCGACGAATCCCAGGTGCAGCGTCTCGCCCAGCACATCGCCGAGGCGGTCCGGCAGGCCGCTGCGGCATGAAGCGTCGCGGATCTCTGTAATGATTCTGTAATCTGACCCCATTAGGATTGCGGGCATGGAGACGGTTTCGCCGGATTCATGTCTTCGTCAACCCTAAGGAGTCAGACCCATGTTGCTCAAAAAAATCATCCTAGCCCTCGGGCTTGCCGCCAGCGCCGCCTTCGTCGCTCAGGGGGCGCTGGCCCAGGCCGTCAAGGTCGATCCCGATCTGCCCACCTACCAGCGTGCCGCCGGTGTCTCCGGTAACTTCACCAGCGTGGGCTCCGACACCCTGAACAATCTCATGACCCTTTGGGCCGAGGCCTTCAAGAAGCAGTATCCCAACGTCAACATCCAGATCCAGGGGGCCGGCTCTTCCACCGCGCCGCCCGCCCTCATCGAAGGTGCGGCCAACTTCGGGCCCATGAGCCGGCTGATGACCGCCAAGGAGGTCGAGTCCTTCGAGAAGAAATATGGCTACAAACCGCATCCCGTGCCGGTGGCCATCGACGCTCTGGCCGTGTATGTCAACAAGGACAACCCCATTCAGGGGCTGACCATCCCCCAGGTGGACGCCATCTTCTCGGCCACCCGCAAGTGCGGCGGCCCCGCCGACATCACGCGCTGGGGCCAGGTCGGCATGACCGGCGAGTGGGCCAACCGCACCATCGCCCTCTACGGCCGCAACTCGGTCTCCGGTACCTATGGCTACTTCAAGGAGAAGGCCCTATGCAAGGGTGACTTCAAGCGCAACGTGGCGGAGCAGCCGGGTTCTGCCTCGGTGGTGCAAAGCGTGACCGGCCAGTTGAACGCCATCGGCTATTCCGGCATCGGATACAAGACCTCCGGCGTGCGCGCCGTACCCCTGGCCAAAAAGGAAGGCGAACCCTACGTGGAGGCCGACGCCCAGCATGCCATCGATGGCAGCTATCCCCTGGCCCGGCTGCTCTACGTCTACGTGAACAAGCGCCCGAACCAGCCACTGCCACCGCTGGAGCGTGAGTTCTTCAAGCTGGTGCTTTCCAAGCAGGGGCAGGAGGTAGTGGTCAAGGACGGTTTCGTGCCGCTGCCCGCCAGCATCGCGAAAAAGGCGCTGGCCGATCTGGGCATCCACTGAGCCTGAACGTCCATGCGTGCGCGTCCGGCGTCCGCCGGATGCGCCAGATCACCCACTGGAGACAGCATCATGCCCACGCAATCCCAGCGATTCCTGCCGCATGCCTTGGCCGTGGCTTTGCTCCTGAGCGGGGCGAGCGGCTGCGCCACCAGCCAGAACGCGCCGGCGGCAAAGTCCGGGGCCGAGGCGCCGGCCAACCCGTCGAGGGCCAGCGCCCCACAGGCCCCCGCTGCCCAGCCAGCCGCGGCCAACACCGACTATTTCTTCATCGTCTTTCATGACAACGGCCGCATCTATCCCATCGCCGACGTGAAGAACTATCTGGGCTTCCTGGAACACGGCGAGCTCATCTATACCCGCACCCGCATCGGCGCCGGCCCAGAGGGGGAAACCATCGTCTTCGGCATCGAGAAGAATGAGGCCGACGATCTCGGCAAGCCGGCCCGCGCCGAACGCTTCTACGACGGCAAACATGAGCCCGCTGGCCCGTTCTACGGCGAGGTGATGAAGGACGGCCGCTTCTATGTGTTCGGTGCATGGAAGGACTTCAAGGACTTCCTGGAACACAAGGAGGTGACCTATACCTACACCGAGATCGGGACTGGCCCCAAGGGCGAGACCGTGATCTACGCCCTCAACAAGGACACAGTCAAGGAGGGGCGTCCGGTCAAACTCATCGAGACCTTCCACGGCCTGAGAAAAGTACAATAAGCGTCGGTCCGGCCGGACCCATGCCCCAGGGCTGAACCGCTGGTTCGGCCCTTTTCGTGTCCTGCAGCGCCGCGGGCCCCTGTGGGTCCGTGCTGTCTGCATGCCGGCGCAAGCCTTCAATCGCGATGAACATGGACAGAATCGAAGCCAACATCAGCAAGGTAGGCGGCTATTCCGGCCGTCGCATGGCCAAGGACAGGCTCTTCAAAAGCGTCATGACCTTCGGCGGTCTGTCCGTGATCATCGCCATCAGCCTGATCTTCTTCTACCTGACCAGCGTGGTCATCCCTCTGTTCCTGCCGGCCGAGATGCAGGACAGTCGGCCCTTGCCGGTGCCTTCCGGCCAGGAACGCACCGTGCACCTGGCCACCGAGGAGCAGGCCGAGATCGGCCTGCGTGCCGGCGATCAGGGGACGCTGACCTTCTTCGATCTGCGTGACGGCCGCGTCGTGGCCCAGGAGACCATCCCCGTGCCGCAAGGAGCAAAGGTGACCGCCTTCGCCGCTGGAGACCCCTCCCAGGGGGCCCAAGCCTACGGGCTGAGCGATGGCCGCCTGGTGCTTATCACGCAGGAATACAAGGTCCGGTTCGAACAGGGTGCGGTGCATACCGGCAAGCCCGTCCGCATCATCACGCCGGCGGTGGCCTACCCCCTGGGTAGGGACCCCCTGCCCGTGGACGACCAGGGGCGCGCACTGCGGCTGCTCACCGTGCAACACCAAGCCGAGGAGAGCACGGCGGTGGCCCTCACGGAGGACGGACGCCTGCTGCTTAGCACCTTTGCAAGCCAATCGAACCCGATCAGCGGCGAGGTGAGTGTCGAGCGGCAAGCCGTCGCCCTGCCTTCGCCACCCCACGGCGAGATCCGGCAGCTCCTGCTGGAAGTCAAACAGCGCGATCTATACGTGCTCCATGGCGATCGCCATGTGAGCCATTACGACGTCATGGACAAGGCCAACCCGCGCCTCGTCCAGACCGTCCAGGTGGCGCCGGAGGGGGAGCGGGTCACGGCCCTGACCCTCTTGAGCGGCGGCTACTCCCTCATCGTGGGCACCGACAAGGGGAATCTCAGCCAGTGGTTCCAGGTGCGCGACGCAAACAACGTGAACCATCTCACCCACATCCGCACCTTCGAGCCCCTGCCGGGCGGGGTCACCGTGCTCGCCCCAGAGCACTACCGCAAGGGCTTCCTGGCTGGCGACGGGCAGGGGAATCTGGCCCTCTATTACGCCACCTCCAACCGGCTGCTGCTCAAACGCACTCTCGGCCAGACGCCCATCCAGGTCGCCGGCTTCTCCCCCCGCGCCAATGCCGTCTTGCTCCAGAATGGCGACGGGACCATCCAGGTCGCCCGCGTCAAGAACGATTACCCGGAGGTTTCCTTCTATGCCACTTGGCAGAAGGTCTGGTACGAAGGCTATGAGCAGCCGGAATACATCTGGCAGTCTTCCGCCGCCACCTCGGATTTCGAGCCCAAATTCAGTGTGGCGCCGCTGACCTTCGGCACACTCAAGGCGGCCTTCTACGCCATGCTGGTGGCCGTGCCGCTGGCCGTGCTGGGGGCCATCTTCGCCGCCTACTTCATGTCTCCCAGGATGCGCGCCATCGTCAAGCCTTCCATCGAGATCATGGAGGCCCTGCCCACCGTCATCCTGGGTTTTCTGGCCGGGTTGTGGCTCGCCCCCTTCGTGGATAACAACCTGGCCGGCACCCTGCTGGCCATCATCCTGCTGCCTTTGAGTTTCCCCATCACCGCCTATCTCTGGCACATCCTGCCGCGCGGGTTCACGCAGCGCATCGGCGCCGGCTGGGAGGCGGCCCTGCTCATCCCGGTGGTGGTGGGCGTCATCTGGCTGGCCATCACCCTCGGCCACCCCATCGAGGCGGCCTTCTTCGGCGGCAATCTGCCCCATTGGATCAGCAACGAGCTGGGCTGGACCTATGAGCAGCGCAACTCCCTGGTGGTGGGCATCGCCATGGGTTTCGCCGTCATACCCACCATTTTCTCCATCGCCGAGGATGCCGTGTTCAGTGTGCCCAAACACCTGACCGCCGGCTCCCTGGCCCTGGGGGCCTCTCCCTGGCAGACCCTCTGGCATGTGGTGCTGCTCACCGCCAGCCCCGGCATCTTCTCAGCCATCATGGTGGGCCTGGGCCGCGCGGTGGGCGAGACCATGATCGTGCTCATGGCCACGGGCAACACGGCGGTGATGGACCTGTCCATCTTCACCGGCTTCCGCACCCTGTCGGCCAACATCGGCGTGGAGATGCCGGAGGCGGCGGTGGGCACCACCCATTATCGGCTCCTGTTCTTCTCGGCCCTGGTGCTGTTCGCTTTCACCTTCCTGGTGAATACCCTGGCCGAGCTGGTGCGGCAGCGCCTGCGTGAACGCTACAGCAGACTCTGAGGACGCCCCTCATGCGCGACTGGTACAAAAGCGGAGAACTCTGGATCTGGACCACGGCTGGCGCGGTCGCCCTGTCCCTGGTGATGGTCTATGCCGTGGTCTGGATGACCGCGGCGCGCGGTCTCATCCACTGGTGGCCCAGGCCGGTGGCGGAGGTCTGGTTTCAGGACCGAGATGGCAGCAACAAGGTTCGCCTCATCGGCGAGGTCCGGGAGCGTGAAGAAGTGGCCACGGTGCGCCTGC
>FWPV01016611.1_pt1 | contig 10335 bp, 9 predicted proteins | sample 2228371 | NCBI WGS metagenome assembly FWPV01 (sample SAMEA103939776, study PRJEB20133) | metagenome
ACCGTCCGGACGCCGAAGCCGCACGACGGCCGCGGCCTGCCCGGTGACCCGCAACTCTTCGAGGAAGCCTTCGGACCCTTCCTTCAGCGCCGAAACGAGCCATTCCGGCTGTAGGGAGAGCAGCTCCCCATCGGCCCCCAGCAGCGACAGCGCGGACCGGTTGGCGTGCAGCACCCGCCCGAAGTCAGGGGAGAACGAGACGACGGCGTCGCCCATCGACTCCAAGATGCTCGAGATCCGTTCCTGGCTGGCGCGCAGAGCCTCCTCTTGCCGCAGCTGGTCGGTCACGTCCTGGATCGATCCCGTCAGCGCCGAAACCAGCCCCCTCGCATCGAACCGGGGGCCGCCGCGGATCACGGCGGTTCTTTCCTCCCCGGAGGCCGTCACGAAGCCGAACGCCGACTCGAAGGGAGTCCCCTTGGCTACGGCCTCCGCGATCTTCATCTCCACCGCGCGCGCATCCGTGGACTTCATGCGCGAGAGCAACCGCGACAGGCCCGGGGAGTCGCCGCCCGTCATAGGCCCCAGTACCCGCTCGGCGCCGGCGGACCAGGTGAGCTTCTCGTCCTCCAGGGAGTACTCCCAGTAGCCCAGGTGAGAAAGCTCCGCCGCGCGCGCGAGCCGCTGTTCGCTCTCCCTCAGTCTGCGCTCGCTGACCGCCCGCCCCGCGCTCGCAGCGGCGAGCGTCTGCGACACGAGCCCCACCAGACCGAGCACCAGCGCCAAAGCCGCTTGGTCGAGCCAGTCCGCGGCCGGAGACGACTCGCGGATCGCTGCGGAGACACCCACGGCGCTGGCGAGCAGCAGCATGCCGAGAAAGCCCAGGGACACACCCGCCCCGCCCGTCCGGGACGCCAGCGCCACGCCGACGGGCAGCAACAGCGTGATCGCCGAGACCGCGACCGCAGGCGACTCCTGGGCCGTTCGCGCCGCCCCGAGCAGAACCACGGCGGACACGGCCAGCATTCCGGCGACCATCCGAGTCTCGCGGCCCAGCCCGACGCGCCTCCGAGCCATCGCCAAGGGCACGACCGACAACACCCCGATCGACGTCCGGACGGCGGACAGGGCGAGCTCCTCCCACGGCATGCCCCAGCACCCGACCAGCGAGAGGAGCGTCGCCGGAGCCGCCACACGAAGCGCCACCGACACCACCTCTCCGGCGTTCAGGAACGGCCTCCACAGCTCCGAGTGCCGGGACAGCAGCCACCGACCCACCCAGGCGGCGAGAACCGTGGCCGTGCCAACGGAGAGCGCGGACACGATCGGAGCGCCGGCCCAAGCCTGCCCAGCCACGACCGCGACCCAGGCGGCCGGCAGACGAGCGGACAGGGCGGGACCGAGAAACACCAGCGTCAGGCCGAGCGTCGGGTCGAACGCGAGGTCGCCAGCTCGGCGAGAGGCGAGGGCCGAGGCGCAGATGAACGAAAGGCCGATCAGGTTCAGAACAACCCGCGCCGCTCCACCGCGTCCACCCTTTTCCCGCTCTCGTTTCGAACCCAAAGCCAGAGGCTCCATGAGGCCGTCCCTCTGTGAAGGGACGATCCTTCACCCCAGTGTGCACTCACGCATCCAAATTCCGCAGGCGACGGTCCGATTCGCCCGACCGGAGCAGCACGGCGGCCTCGGGCCGCACGTCGTCCCCCAGATCGTCCGCGGGCCGCCACAGGTCCAGCAATTTGGGCACGGCAGCAGACGAGGTCAGCCGCCTCCAGTCCTCGCTGGCGAGCGCATCCAGAAGCCGGGCCTCGGTCTCCGCGTCGCCTGCCAGAGCGACGGTCTTCTCCCGGTAGGAATAATCTCCGTCGAAGCCGAGCAGGAGCAGTCGGTCCGAGCCTGCGTCGTCACCCACCTGCGCAAAGACCGACCGCACCACGAACGGGGCGACCGTGAGGTCTCCGAACGCCCGCTTGATCGGCTGGCTGAGCGTCGCGGCCACCCTCTCCACGGTCACGTCGCTCTCGCTCCGCGCGAAACCCTCCCTGTGAGCGAACTCCACCGCCGCGGACCGAATCGCCTCCACGTCCGACTGTTGGCCGATCGCCGCCATGGCCAAGCGGTCGTAGATCTCGAAGATCTTGCGCGCGTTCCTTCGCCAAGCAACGATCGCGACGCCGTCCGCCACGCTCGCACAGATCACCGGAAGGCCCTGCGCCAGCTTGTTCTCGACGTACTGGACGCGGTGACCGATGCTCTCCTGCCAGTCGAACGGAGTGACCATGAATCTATCTTACGCGCGGCGCAGTCAACGGTTCTTGGAGGGACGGTAGGCTGGCTCCCGCAGAAGCCACAGCTCCATCAGCCGACCGACTTTTCCGAGCGATTCCGGCGAGCACTGATCGGGCGTGTCGCGGACCGTGTGCCACGGCTCGTAAGTGAAATCGATGAGGTCGATCGTCGGCACTCCCGCCTCGATCAGCGGAACGTGGTCGTCGATGACCCACTCCCCGAGCTGCTTCGGAAACGTCCTCGCCAGACCTGCTCTTGCCGCCAGGGCGTAGAGCTCGTTCACCAGCTCCGGCGCGGAGGAGTAGGAGTAGCGCTCGATCGGCACGCGGAGGTCCTTGTCGCCGATCATGTCGAGCAGGATCCCATAGTCCGGGCGGAGCGACGGCAGGTTCTTGGCGAAGTGCCTCGCCCCCAGCAGCATCTCGTCGATTCCAGGACCCAAGTCCTCGCCGTCGGTGAGCAGGTACAGCACTCCCACGTCCTTGAGCCGACCTTTGAGTACCCGTGCCAGCTCCAACACCACCGCGACTCCGCTCGCACCGTCGTTCGCCCCGAGAACGGGCTTGCGGCGGTTGGCCGGATCGGGGTCTTGGTCGGCGAACGGCCGGGAATCCCAGTGCGCTAGAACGACGACCCGCACCTTGGCGTCCTTCCAGTTCTGCTCGGCCAGAATGTTCGCCATCCGGTACGTCCGTCCATCCACGGACCAACGGTGCTCGAACGGATGGAACCGAACGTTCTCGCAGGATCGCCGGAGCTCCTCCACCAGCCATTCCGCGCACTTGGTGTGGGCCGAGGTGCCCGGAACCCTCGGTCCGAACTCGACCTGCTTCAGCAGGGCCGCCCAAGCCTTCTGCTGGTCGAAGCGGGTCTCCGGCAGAACCTGCGCAGAGCCGAGGCCGGATGGGGCGATCAGCGCTCCAGCCAGCGCGGCTCGGAGGATCCAACCGGCTTTCCTCGCACCACGTCCTCGACGGTCACGCTCGGCACCGTGCGCACGATCCTGGACTTGTCCCATATCTTGAAGTATCCCAGACCGCCGCGACCGAGCGAGGAGGGCATCGCGATCTCGTAGGTCTTGTCGTCCTCCAGCTTGCCGCCGCCGGCCTGCACCCCGACGATGCGGGATCCGGGATCCTTCTCCGGATCGATCGTCGCCTCGAACCCGGAAAGGTAGAGGAAGCTCGGGTTGGGCTTGGGGTACAGCGAGGCCGCCCGCTCCAGAGCTTGGCGAACCTGGAACCCCTTCAGAGCTACCACCACGACCTCGTCCGAGGGGTAAAGAAGGGCGGTGGCCAGGTTGTCCTTCTGCAAGGGGCTGCGCAGAAGGCCCTCGGCTACGAAGGCGTGCGGAGTTCCGGCGGCCGAGGCGAGCGCATCCGCCACCGACTGTCCGACCCGCGAAAGGTCGCCCGGCGCCTCGGCCCAAGCGGTCAGGGCCGCCAGCGCCGCGACCGACGCCAGACACCTGAACCATCTCTTCATCGCGCTCTGCACGCTCCCATGGATTGGACTCCTACCCGAGGCGAAGGTTTCGGGCATGACCGCCGAGGTCGCACAATTCGTGCCGAATGGCCCTACGTCTTCCGCGAGGCGCCCAACACCGCCTGCAGCGCCTCCTTGGCGTCCGACACGAAGCGAATCTCGATGGCTTGGAGCAACGAGTTCGGAAGCCTGGGCACCTCGGACCGGTTGGCCTCCGGAACCACGGCCGCTCTCAGGCCCGCGCGTTGCACGGCGAGGAGCTTCTCGCGCAACCCTCCCACCGGCAGGACCCTTCCCCGGAGCGTCACCTCTCCGGTGAGCGCCACCCGTCCATCGACAGGCTTGCCCGTCCAAGCCGACGCGAGCGCCGCGACGATCGCCAAGCCCGCGCTCGGACCGTCCTTCGGAATCGCTCCCTCGGGCGCGTGCACGTGCACGTCCTGGCCCAGCGGCGTCGGCACGCCGAGCTCCCCTCGGATCGACCGAACGTAGGTCAGCGCAGTCAGGGCGCTCTCCCTCATGACGGCCCCGAGGTTGCCGGTGAGGACCAGCTCCCATGCGGGCCCCGATGGTTCGACGAGCGACACCTCGATCGGCAAGACCGCGCCTCCCAACTCCGAGACCACGAGAGCGTTGGCGACCCCCACCAGATCCCTGTCCGCACGGTGGCGCTCCGGCTCGGTCTGCTCCCCGCATCCGGCCCGAACCGCCGCCTCGTCGACGCGGAACGGCCCGCGACCCTCGAGCTTGTACAGCGCGGCGAGCCGACAGAGGGCCGCAAGGCGCCGCGAGAGCGCCCGCACCCCCGGTTCCGGCGCGAACTCGAGAACCGCCGACCGAAGGCCCTCGTCGGTCCAGACGATGTCCTCTGGCTCCAATCCGGAGGCGCCCATCACCTTCGGGATCAGGTGGGAGCGCGCCATCTCCATGCGCTCCTCGGGCGTGTAGCTCTGGAACTCCACCGGCTCCAGCCGGTCCCAGAGCGCCCTCGGCACACGCTCGAGGGTGTTCGCCGTGGCGATGAAGAACGCCCGACTCAGGTCCAAGGGCAAGTCCAGATAGAGGTCGCGAAAAGCCCTGTTCTGCGAGGGATCCAGAACCTCCAGCAACGCCCCGGCCGGGTCGCCGCGGCCGTCCGAACCGATCTTGTCGATTTCGTCCAGCAGAACCACCGGGTTGCAGACGCCGGCCTGCCGGATGCCCTGCACGATGCGGCCCGGCATCGAGCCCACGTACGTTCTGCGGTGCCCACGAATCTCGGCGTCATCCCGCACCCCGCCAAGCGAGACCGAGACGAAGGGGCGGCCGAGAGCCTCGGCGACCGCCTGCGCGAGGCTCGTCTTCCCCACTCCGGGCGGCCCGACGAAGCAGAGCACCGGGCCGGGCGCGTCCGGGCGCAGCGAGAGGACGGCCAGCTGCTCCATCACCCTTCGCTTCACCTGCCCGAGGCCGAAGTGGCGCTCGTCCAGCACGCGGCGCACCCTCTCTGGGTCCAGCTGCCGCTCGGCGAAGCGTCTCCAGGGGGTATCCCGAAGCCACTCCAAGTACGCCAGCACCGAGGCTCCCTCGGGAGAGAACGGGCCGCTGTGCTCCAGGCGGGCGATCTCGGCCTGAGCCCTTCGGCGCACCTGGTCGGGCAATTCGGGATTCTCGAACGCCTCCCTCAGCTCCTCAACGGGGTCCTTCGCTCCCTGGATCTCGCGGATCTGCTCCTGGATGGCCCGCAGCTGCTCCCGCAGCAGAGCCTCCCTCTGGTGCTCCGCTACCTCGCGCTGGACCGCCTGCCGAATCCGCGTGCGACACTCCAGAACGCTCTGCTCCCGAGCGATGAGCCGCAGCAACGCCTCCAGACGCTCCTCCACACCGTCCGCTTCGAGAACGCTCTGCTTCTCCGGCGCACGGAGCGGCAGGTGATGGGCCACGACCCATCCGAGCTTGACCGGGCTCTCCTGAACCGCAGCGGCGGCCACGGACTCGGGTGGAATCCGGCGCCCCTCGTCGGCCAGCGGGAGAACCCCTCCAGAACCTCTCGGGCTAGGGCCTCGGCGCGAGCTTCGTCGAACGTGGGCTCGGGGTACTGCTCGAAGGCGGACCAGAAGCAGCCGCTCCTCCGCCCCACGCGCACCACCCGTCCGCGGCCCAGACCCCTCAACGCCACCCGGTAGCTGCCGTCCGGCAAACGCGTCGCGCTGAGAATCTCGCACAGCGTGCCCACCCTGCAAAGATCGTTCGGAGCAGGCTCCTCCACCTGGGGGTCTCTCTGCAGGACGCACGCGACGCGCCGCGACGTCCCCAACGCGGCCTCCAGACCGAGCTTGGACTGCGGCCTGACGACGATCAGCCCCGGGAAGTACACGGCGTCGCGCAACGGAACGACAGGCACCCTGCACCGTTCCGTCGCTGGGATGCCCTCTCGGCCCGCTCCGACGACGGCCACAAACTGCTAGATACCTCCGACTGCGCCGGCCGGCGCGCCGGATCGCGAAAAACCGGCAACCTTGCTGTGGGACCGCCCCGCCAAAATGGGGAAACGGACGGGGCCAGCCCCGCCCGTCTCCCGATCCGCCGCCCGCGCCTACTTCGACTCCGCGGCCTTGCGACCCTGCTCGGCGTTCCGCTCGATGAACGACTTCCACTGCTCCGGGACGTCCGTGTCCACGAAGATCGCGCTCACCGGGCACTCAGGCTCGCACAGCCCGCAGTCGATGCACTCGTCGGGGTTGATCACCAGCATCTCGCCAACGTCGTAGATGCAGTCCACCGGGCAGACGGCCTGGCAGGCGGTGTCCTTCACTCCGATGCACGGTTCCGTGATGACGTACGGCACTAGCCTTCACCTCGCATGGAAGCCATTTTGAACCTAGGCGAGGAACGACGGCAACGGGTCCCGGCTCAGAGCGCCGCCGGGCCCCTCTCTCCCGTCCGGATGCGGACGGCCGCATCCACCGGGATGACGAACACCTTGCCGTCTCCCACCTCGCCCGTGCGGGCCGCCTGCACGATCGCGTCCACCACCTCCTCGGCGCGCTCCTCCGGAACCACGATCTCGAGCTTCAGCTTCGGCACGAGGTTCACCGTGTAGGTCGAGCCTCGGTACGTGTGGGTGACCCCCCGTTGCTGGCCCATGCCCCTGACCTCCGTGACCGTCATCCCGCCCACGGACAGCTCCCGCAGAGCCGCCTCGACCTCCTCCAGCCTCTGCGGCCGGATCATCGCTTCGATCTTCACCATGTCCGCTCTCTCCTCGTCACAGGTTGTAGCCCGACTCGCCGTGAAGAGCGAGATCCAGGCCGGTGTCCTCCGCCTCCGACTCGGCGCGCAGTCCGCCCGCGAGCGCGCCCACGACCTTTAGGATTCCCAGAGTGAGGAGGAAGGAGTACACCCCGACGGTTACCACGCCGATCGCCTGCGTGAGAATCAGACTGGCCCGCCCCTTCGCCAGAGCATCGTTGACCGCGGGGTTGGCGAGCGGCGACGCGAACACTCCCGTGAGCACCGCCCCCAAGGCTCCACCGACTCCGTGAACCCCCACCACGTCCAAGGCGTCGTCGTAGCCCAGCCGGTTCTTCCAGGTCACTGCGATGCAGCACGCCACTCCCGCCAGAAAACCGATCGCGAGGCCTCCGCTGGCCGTGACGAAGCCCGCCGCCGGGGTGACGCCGACCAGGCCGGCCACGAGACCCGAGGCCGCACCGAGGGCCGTCGGCTTGCCCGTTCGCACCTTCTCACAGACCAGCCAGCCGAGCATCCCGGCGGCCGCTCCGATCTGGGTCGCCGTGAATGCGACCATCGAGATGCCGTCGATGGCGAGGGCGGACCCGGCGTTGAACCCGATCCACCCGATCCACAGCAGGCCTGCGCCGAGCAGGGTCATGGTCAGGTTGTTCGGCAGGATCGGCTCGCCGTGCGACAGAGCGCGCCGCCTCCCCAGGGCGATGCTCGCCGCGAGGGCGGCCACGCCGCTGGCCAAGTGCACAACCGTCCCGCCGGCGAAGTCCAGCGCACCAAGCTTGAACAGCCACCCGTCCGAGTTCCACACCCATCCCGCGACCGGCGAATAGACCAAGAGCAGCCATAGGGTCACGAACACCACGTAGGCTCCGAACTTCATCCGCTCCGCCACCGCGCCGGAGATCAGCGCAGGAGTGATCACGGCGAACATCATCTGGAACAGGAAGAACAGGAGCGAGGGAATCGTCTGCGAGCCGTACGGCGCCGACCCGGACAGGTTCTGACCGAGCACGTGCTCGAAGCCCCCGAGCCACCCGTTCGACTTGCCGAAGGCGAGCGTGAAGCCCAGCCCCAGCCAGACGATGGACCCGATCCCCATCAACATGAAGCTGTGGAGCATCGTGCTGAGCACGTTCTGGCGCCGAACCATACCGGCGTAGAACAGAGCGAGGGCCGGGGTCATCAGGAGAACCAGGATCGTCGACACAGCGATCCAAGCCGTGTCCGCCTTGTCGATGCCTCCCTGAGCCAGTGCCGGAGAGCAGAGAGTCAGACCCGCAAGAGCCAATCCGAAACGAAACGCAGCCAAACCGAACCTCCTTCTGGGAAACTCGCCGCCGCGTCCTCGCGGGCCGCCCAACCTCGGGCTTGGATCCACTATACGACAGGAATCCAGCCCGCTCAGGACCCTATGCGGAGAAACCGTTCAGATACCGCTTGACGAACCACTGGGCCGCCTCGTCGGCGGCCACCGACTCCAGCGAGTGGCGCGGATGCAGGCTCAGCAGGCCGAACACGAAGGCTTGAGCCATCCGCGCGATCGGCTCCTGACGCAGCTTCCCCCGCTCCACGCCCCTCACGAGCACCGAGCCCAGCGGCTCGATGACAGCGGCCAAGTAGAGCTGGAGCAGCCTCTCCTGGCCCTTGGGGCTGACCGCGCGCCGGGCGTCCCTCAGAAGCACCGTGAGGTCCACCGCTTCCGCGTCCAAAAGCGCCGCCGCGATCGCCGTCAGGGACTCTCGCGTGCCGGTCTTGCCGATCAGGGACTCCCGGATCTTCAGGCTGAGGCCGACCATCGCCCGCTCGGCCCAGGCGAGGTACAGACCCTCCTTGTCGCCGAAATGGTGGTAAAGGGTAGGGGCCTGCACCCCCGCCGCCTTCGTAAGATCGGCCACCGAGACGTCCCGGAACGAGCCGTCACGGAACAGACTGGCCGCGGCCTCGAGCAGCCGCTCCCTCCCGGATGCCTCCGACTGGGCCGAAAGACCGGCCATCGTCTGCTCCTTCTCCTGAGGGTCTTGGTCCATTGGGTCCATCTTGTTGCCCCGCCGTTTCGGTCAGCTTAGACTATGGCAAAATCGGACGTACACTCCAAGGAGGAGACAGACATCCAGTGGCGATCATTCTGACCGATAAGGCCGTTTCCCAACTCAAGGAGCTCATGGCGGAGCAGAACAAGGAGACTGCGGCCCTCCGCGTGTGGGTGGCGGGCGGCGGTTGTTCCGGGCTCTCTTACGGCATGGCGCTCGACGACGGAGAACCCGAAGCCGGCGACAAGGTGTTCGAGCAGGACGGCCTGAAGATCTTCGTCGACCCGCTCAGCCTGCAGTACATGGACGGCAGCTCGGTGGACTACGTCGAGGACGTCCTTGGCGGCGGCTTCAAGATCGACAACCCCAACGCGGTGAGCACCTGCGGCTGCGGCAGCTCGTTCCAGACCGCCGACGGCCAAGGTGGCGGCTGCGGAAGCTGCGGCTGCGGCGGCCACTGATCGTCCGCAAATCGGCGGATCCCCTGCGGCCCGAGGCGTGAACGCCTCGGGCCGCGACCGTTCAAGGGATCGGCACCAGCCTCACCGTGTCCAGACCGAGCATCCGGCCGGGCATGGCCTGTGGGTTCGATCCGACGCACCGCCATTCGATCGTTGCGGAGGGTGGCCGGAGCGCCCACGACGAGAAGGGCAGAGTGCGCACCTCGATCCGGGGCGCGAAAAAGTCGAACGGCCAAGGGTGCCTCCTGCCGTCTACCGCCAGCTCGAAGGCGCCGTAGTCCGGAGCGAACAGCACCCGGGCGTCGATCCTGTACCTTCCGGGAGCCGGAACCGGCACGCGCAGCCGCAGCGTGTCGCCGACGTTCGGATAGGTCCACCATAGATGGCCACCCTCCGAGGTGTCGCCGATCCCCCGCTGAACCTGAACTCGTCCTCCGGTCGCCTGCCACTCCAAGCGTTCGGCCTGCCACGTTCCGGGCGGATCCGGAGGCGCCGAGACGTCCGGAGGCAACTCCGCCCTCTGGCTCGCTGGAAGGACCTCCGGGCTGATCGGATCGGCGTACCAGTAGACGGTCCGCGCCATCGTCAGAGCCGTCTCCGCCCAGTGCCACAGCTCCAGATCGAAACGGATGCGGCTGCGGAACGGAATCGGGTCCGCCACGAACCACCGGCAGAGAACGGTGTGCCCGCGGCCGCCGATCCCATCGTTGCGGACCTGTGCGTGGAACGGTCGTTCGAAGGTCTCCAGCGAGCCCCATCCGTAACCGAAGAAGTCCTCCGTGCCGGTTCCGAAGAAACTGGGGAACCGCTCTCCGTCGATCCAGATCTTCTCGTCCCCCTCCCCCCACCACGCCGCGACCGGGTTGGCGGCGTGCAGCGCGCAACCCACGAGAACTCCC
>FWPV01016614.1_pt1 | contig 10335 bp, 7 predicted proteins | sample 2228371 | NCBI WGS metagenome assembly FWPV01 (sample SAMEA103939776, study PRJEB20133) | metagenome
GGTCATGTTCTGCAGCCACCGGATGCACGCACGGATGCGCCTACTGCTACGCCGTCTCAATCCCTTGTTCTTCAGGTCATGTTCTGCAGCGGACGGCTGGAGCCGTCCCTTCCACACCTGGGATACGGACGGTCTCAATCCCTTGTTCTTCAGGTCATGTTCTGCAGCTCCAGGAGCGCGGGATCCAGCAGAGCCGGCCGCGCTGTCTCAATCCCTTGTTCTTCAGGTCATGTTCTGCAGCGACTGGCCGCGCGGCATCGGTCCGCTCGAGGCCCTGCGGTCTCAATCCCTTGTTCTTCAGGTCATGTTCTGCAGCTGATGACGCGGTCGCTGCGCTTGCCCAGGGCGGCGTGGGTCTCAATCCCTTGTTCTTCAGGTCATGTTCTGCAGCCGCTGGCTGCGAAAGCTGCGCAACGAACTCGAGGACATCAGAGGTCTCAATCCCTTGTTCTTCAGGTCATGTTCTGCAGCCCGTGAGCTCCAGAACGTCAGCTTGCTGACGGCGGAGAAGGTCTCAATCCCTTGTTCTTCAGGTCATGTTCTGCAGCGGCAAAGCGTGAGGTCGGGCGACGCGGGGTCAGGATGGTCTCAATCCCTTGTTCTTCAGGTCATGTTCTGCAGCTAGCGGCTCGCCGCTATCCTTCGCCGACTGGTACCTCGAGTCTCAATCCCTTGTTCTTCAGGTCATGTTCTGCAGCACCTGCGACCCAGAGATACGAGAGGCACTGTTTGAGCAAGTCTCAATCCCTTGTTCTTCAGGTCATGTTCTGCAGCGAGGAGTAGTGATGGACGAGCTCTACATCTTCACCCCGTCTCAATCCCTTGTTCTTCAGGTCATGTTCTGCAGCTGTAGGAAGCGGCCTTGGCAGAAAACACCTGCTCCTGGGGCACGTGCTGCCGTACGGCGCGCTGAGCACCGTCGTTTCCTAGACGCAGAGCACCGATTGCGTGCGCGCCCCGACGAACCTCTGCGCGAGACTTCCCGCAAAACCTCTCCTTTCTTCACCGCGCTGACCTCGACCGTGGCTGCGGTGCGGCCGAGGTCAGCGCACCCGCCCCCCGCCTTGAAGTCACGGCCGGAGGGGGGCGACGCCGTGCGCATCGAGTTCCAGCAGGGCGGCACCAAGCCGCGTGCCCGCCGACGTCCACCACCGGGTGGATGCGTGGCGCCGCGCCCTCCCGTCGTGGCAGACGAGCGTGACCGACTCGATGCCGCTTCCCCAGCCCACCAGAATCGGAGCGAACGCTCTGTTCTCGCTTCGCAGCTTGGCGATGCGCGCGCTCAGCCACTCGGCGGAAGGGGCATCCAGCATCGAACCTCCCGTGCGTGACAGCCCGGGGAAGTAGGAGAGGTTGCAGGCCGAGAAGAAAGCCCCGCGGAGGTGGTCGGGCGCGAAGAACTCCCGGCGCCACTGGCCCCGCAAGCGCTCGACGGCTGCGGGGGCGAGAGGTGTCAAGCGCAACTCTCCCCTGAAGACGGCGCCCCCCGCAGCCGGCCGATCGGGGTGGGTCTCTCCCAGCACGACCTCACGCAGACTCGGGATGCCCGGGGTGTCAGGACGAAGCTCCCTGGCACGGACGCAGGCATCGACGGCCACGACCCTCTCAGGGTCACAGGCCGGGTCGAGGCGGAAGTCGCTGAGCGCCAGGGAGCGCAGTGGGTCGTGGCCGGGCGCTACCCGGTCATCGTCCCCTCCCGTGAGCAGCCAGGCCTCGACGGCGCCCGCGGCCTTCACGTCGCGAGCCTCGCTCGAGTCGAGCCACTCGGCCACGCGTCGCGGGGGCTGCTCCCCATGCTCCCGTGCCTTCTTGGCGAGCAGTTCGAGGAGTGCCGTGCGCACGGCTCCCTTCACTGACGAACCGGGCACCAACGGCAGTCCGTCGGCGTCGCGGACCACCGTGGCCACCTCGAGCTGGGCGCCGGGCTCGCCTCTCGGGTTGCGCAAGACGTCTTCGGCGGCGCGGGTGAGCCGGCAGCCGTACACCGTGGCGACTGCCACGGCTTGGCGCAGCGCTTCCGAAGCGAACGCTTCCTGCAGGCTGCGCGCGCCGCCGCCCGCGGCCCCGACCACCACGCTGCGCTGCCGGTCGTCCAGGGCGGCGACGAGGCGAGCCGCCGACAGGCGACGGAAGCCTCCGGAGTCGATCGCGAACTCCGACGGGTCGAGTGCTTCGCCACTGCCGATGTGCAGGGCGTTCACGACTGTCAAGCGCAGAGGCAGGGTGACGGTCTGCTCAGGCATCGACCTTCACCTCCAGGGGCAGACAGAGCGCGTAGTGGCGCACGCGGGGGTCACGGTGGACTCCAGAGAGCAGCTGGCCGTACCACCGTCGCGGGTGTTTGTCGCGGAACACGCTCCCCGCGTCGAGCATGACAATAGGCCGCTTGAAGGGGTCGTGGTGGCCGTCGGGACCCGGGCCGGTCGCCCACCAGCCGCCGAGTTTGCCGAACTTGGCGCGCAACGACCACCATCCTTGGGCCGGATCTTCCGGGCGTGGCACGAACCCTGACAGGCCGAGGAACCCGTCGGCGCCTTCGACCTGGGGCAGGGGATCCTCGTCGACGTCACAGTCGATCCGGCCGAGACCGCTCGATGCGTCACGGCCGTACCCGTGCCGCTCGAGGTCGGCCAGTCCTTCGCGGAGCGCCTCGGCAATGTCGGGGACGGCGCCGTCGTCCGACCGGACCCAGACGGTCCAGCGCTCATCGGGCAGTCCCCGGGTCGGCGACACGCCCGCAGCCCGGCCGGGCAGGTAGTCGCGCTGGGCGTACAGACCAGCGGGCTGCCTGACGCGGTTGGTGCGGCGGTCGATGCTCGCGTGCAGCCCGTCCCGATGGCGCCCCGGCGCTTCGGTGCGCACCAGGTCGTCGAGGCGCCGGGGGTCGCGGGTGGCCTCCGCAACGAGCTCCGCAAAGGCCAGGGCCAGCCCGCCACGTGCCGCCGCAAGGAGCCAGTCAGCGCGCACGTAGCGGGAGGCGCGCAGGCGCTTGCGAGCCTCGAGCGCACCGGCAGAGTCGCCTGCGCCTGACGCCAGGGGCAGCGTAGGCATCGGGAGCCACCCCGTCGGGAAGCCGTCGCTCAGGACCAGCGGCGCATGGTCCTCGCCATACGCCGCGAGCAGACGACCGAGCCACGCCTCACCCCGCCGCAGCCGCCACGCCCAGCAGAGGTGCCCGAACAGCGTGTCGGCCTGGAGTGGCGTCCCGAGAGCCGAGCGGAGTGTGATGGTGACGCGGAAGTCAGCCATCGCCTCCTCCACCAGCCGCGAACGAGTAGCTCGAAGCCTCCTGGCTGTCGCGGACGCGGAGGTTCCTGAAGCGCACCTTGCCGTACCCGCGGCTGCCCATGCCGCCGAGCGAGTCCGCCTCGACCAGGCGCAGTGCTTCGTCGAGCTGGGCCAGCAGCTCCTCGCGCTCGTCGCGGCCGAAGGTGGTGCCGTCGCCCTCCTCTCCCTCGAAGAGCCGCAGGATGAACTCGAGGCTGAACACAGTACCCGCCGGCACTCGCTCGACCGGACGGGGGTTCTTGGCCACGCCGCGCAGACGGTCGATCGAGTTCTCGTGCTTGACCTCGACGAGCGGCAGCCCAGTCTCTTCACGCAGTCGCTCCAGCCGTGTCCGCGACTCGTCCGTGAGTACGGCGTCGCGGACGACGAGGCGCGTCGGTCCGAGGGTGTGCGACTCTGAGGCGGCGACGCCGAACAGACGACACACCACGCACTCTGGTCCAGCACACCTGCAGGGGTCGCCGTTCGTGCCCTTCCCGGTCCTCCACTCGAGCATGCTCCGCATCTTGCCCTTGAGGGAGCTGCCGGGGATGTACGGGTAGCCCCATGCGTCACGGATGACGGGATTGTCCATCCCGCCGATCTCGAGGGCTTCGCCGCCGCCTCCGATGTGGAGACCGGTTACCAGTTCCAGTTCACCCGTCACGACCAGGTGGTCAACGAGTCTCACCTTCCACCTCCTCTCTCGGCGCCGCCCTCGCCGTAGAAGTAGCCCACCGCAGCCTCGAAGGCGAGCGCAAAGGCACGGAGGTCGTGCACGTCCCGCACGTTCACGACCATGGTCTCCAGGTACCTGCGGAAGCTGGGCGGTATGCGCACGTTCCTCGGCTGGTAGTTGGGGCACGCGTAAGCGGCCTTGCTGCGCAACAGTGCCAGTCGCGGACTCACTCGGATGAATGCCTCCTCAGGGTCCTCTGCCCCGTCCACACTGGCGAGGATGCCCTTCACCTCGTGGAAGAAGCGCCGCAGCTGCGAGGAGTTGAGCCGCTCGTGGACCCACTGCTGGGCCTGGTCGAGCGCCTCGTCGGTGAGCAGGCTCTGGCGAGCGACGTCCCGCTTCCGGTCCTCGTCGTCGCGGAAGAAGAAGTCCGCCCGCGGTGTGGGCATCTGTCTCGGAGCAGGTGGCCGTTGTGCGCGGCCGCCTCCACCCTGGTTGCCGTAGCGTTGGCTCATCCTCTCACCCCTTTCTTTGCGGCCACCGCCGCACGTCGCTCGTACAGAGCCATCTGCACCGGCACAGCGAGGTGCCGCATGAGGAGCTCATCGTCACCCTGCGCCATGGCGAGTCGGCGGAGCCTCTCTGCTGCCCGCTCCCGCTCGGCCCGCTTGTCCGCGCCGGCGACCGGGCGGTCGACCAGGTTGCGGTGCACGTCGTACGCGAGGTGAGCACGGAAGACGAGGTCCCTGACCGAACCGTGCTCGATTACCCGCCGGTAACGCCGGGCGTACACAAGCAGCCGCCGCGTCAGCCCCACCGTCACGATGTCGCCGGCGACCCAGGCAGACAACTGCTCCCAGAACGGCAGGGCGAGTTCGAGGAACTCCGACCAGCGGACCGTGTCCCCGAGCAGGCTCACCCGGTCGCGGCCGCCGTGCTTGGCACGCTCAAGGCCCTCCTGAGCCTCGTCGACGGCGCCGGCCAGCGGTCTGCGCGGCGACACGAGCGCGATACCCGCCGACAGGGTCACCCCAGGGTTGCCGGCGACGTAGCTGACGAACTCCTCCCGCACCCGGGCCGCGAGGCGGACCGCGCTCCTCCAGTCGCCGACGAGCAGGGCGTCGTCGCCGCCTGCGTAGACGCTGTACACGCCGCCGCGAGGCTCCTGGTCTCCGGCGCCTGATGTGGATCCTCCCGCAGTGTCGGCCGCGAGGCGCTCAAGGTAGGCGGTGAAGAACCAGTCGAGCATGCGGCTCAGGGTGCCGAGGCGCGAGACCGAGGGCGGTCGCCCTCCTTCGGCCAGTCCCTTGGAGAGCAGCAGGCCGAGCCGGTCGACGTCGACCTTGAGGACGCCGAGGAGCGGTGTGCCGACTCGACGTCCGCTCCCGTCATCGACGAGCGCCTCACGGGCGAGAAGCGAGAAGGGGAGGACGTCCCCCTCGCGAATGTCCTCCGTCTCCCCGAGGTCACTCTCGTCTTCGGCGCGCTCGGCCTTCTGGAGATGCCGGGGTTCGACACGCGGGACGTGCCGGCAGACGAGACGCTGAGGCAGGAGCGACCCGGCGCCCTGCGCGTCACCACCGAGCGCCTCGAGACGGAGCACGTCCGGCTCCTCGCAGAGGAGCGTCAGCCGCTCCGTCAGCGGTTGGGCGCGCACCAGGTCGACACTCACGCGGTCGAAGAACTGCAGCCTGGCGGCCGCGCCTCGCCCTGAGCGGGCCGCGGCGTCGTGCTCATCAGTCCCGAGCCGCCAGACGATCAGCAGGCCATCGTCGGGGCCGGGTCCAACGGGGGAAGCCTTGGCCACGAGGCTCCCTGCCGCGTGGGCCTCAGAGCAGAGCGCACCGCGATTCTCCTGGTCGGCGCCGCCGGGTTCTTCTCCGCAAGCGCCGCAGGCGCCCCGGGCGGCGTAGTCCTCGTGCAGGCCGCCGAGCACGAAAGCGTCGGCCGCCGGTCGCCAGCCGCCGTCACTCCGCAGAGCGGCGGCAAGTGGCTGCCGCTTGGCCTCCTGGAGCCGCTCTCCCACCTCCTCGTACAGCGCCTGGTAGCGCCCGCTGAGGAACTCGTCGCCTCGGCACGTGCGCCAGGCGAGAGCGACGCGCAGGCCGCCCGCATAGCGTTCGAGACTCCAGCGGTCGAGGACGCGGCGCGCCTCTTCAAGGCCATTCTCCACTGCTCCCGTCGCCGGCATGAGCAGAAGCAACCGCCCTCCCGCCTCGCTGAGGATCTGGGCTGGATGGCCGTTCGTGAGCGCCAGCAGCAGGGTCGCCGTGGCGTGACCGAGCATGGTGAGCCGCAAGGAGCGACCCCGCAGGAGGCGGGCAGCTCCCTTGCTCGCGCCGCTGCGGAGGGCGAAGAGGCTTCGCTGGATGCCTGACAGATCGCCTGCGACCAGCAGGTAACGGGCCGCAGAGCGGTCGGCGGGGCCGTGTCCCACCAAGCGCGCTTCCCCGCTGACCAGCGCCTGGTGCAGCACGGCCGCGAATGCAGCGCTGACGCGGGCGTGGTCGTAGAGCGAGACGTCTGGCTCGTCGATCGTCGAGCTGGGAACGGACCACCACCAGCGGGCACACAGCCAGTCGAGGCTCTGGTAGAGCAGTCTGGGGCGGCGAGCAAGCGCCGGCCGGGCGAGGAGCTGCTCTGTCTCTGCGACGAACCCCCGCCACAGCGCCCGGTATCCGTCGGTCAGGTCGGCGGGTTCTCCTTGGGGCCGTGGGAAGAGCGCGTCGCGAACCGCTGCCGCCGGCTCCCAAGGAGCAAAGGGTGCGAGCCGATGCACCCACGCTCTCGAGACTCCCTCCCGCGGCCCGTGGTCTTCGTCCGTGCACTGGAGGACCGGGAAGAGAGAGGCGAGGGGCACCTCCCGGAAGCCGCCCCGCTGGACGCCGCCGGCCGGCGCCCGGTCCGTGCCCGCCGAAAGCCGGTCGGCTTCAGCCACGGTCTGCTGAGCCTCGCTCCCCGGCCGGTGATGACGCGCAGCGAGGTTGGCGAGCGTGTCGTCCGGCTCACCGCGAGAGAGCCGACGCGGCACCTCAGGAGGCAGCAGCTCGGACAGGCCGGTGAGGAACTCCTCCGTGTAGACGACGTGCACATGGGTCGGCCGGCCGTCAGGCGTCGTCGGGCAGAGAAACCCGGTCGTCTTCGGATCGCGACGACCCTCGCCGCCGACGCCGGCGCGCTGCATGACCTTGCCGGCGTCGTGGAGGAGCGCGGCGGCGGCGACCAGGTCGATGTCGGACCAGGGTCGCGCCGCGGTCTCAGCAACCGTCACGGTCCACCTCCAGTCTGTAGTGTCCCAAGCCGAAACTGGTGCCCTTGCCAACGTGCAGCGCCTCGCCGACGCCGAGCAGCGGAAGGAAGGGGCCGACGTTGCCGCGGAACTCGAGGCTGCCGATCACGCCGCCAAGCCGCATGCGTGTCCCTTGCCTCCGGGAGTACCGCTCCCAGTCGTGCCACCGGAGATCGGGCTGTGCGCTGTTCACCGCCCCGGCTTCCCGTACCAGTTCGCGGAAAGGCAGGTCGAGCTCCCCGCCGCAGTGGAAGTAGGTGAGGCTGCTCGCCCTTCGCAGCAGTGCGCGTACGATGCCGTCGAAGCTTGGACGGTCTGTGAGCCTCCCGGCTTGGACGAGCCGCAGGGGCGTGAGCAGGTGGAGGCGCACGGAACCCGGGTCGACCCCAGGGCCGTCGAGGCGGCTCGGGCGGGTGACCGCGCAGTCGCGCAAGACCCGTCCCGTCGCAGGACTGTAAAGCGGTCCCTCTCCCGAGGCCCCATCGTCCACTGCGACCAGCTCGAATCTGCCTGCCGGGCCGGACAGGCGCGAAGACTCGGGCGTGTCCTGGGGAGGGGCCACGGCCGGCGGCGCCGCCAACCGCCGTCCGAGGCCGAATTGCTCGCCCAGGACCGTCACGGCGAGGATGACATGGGGCACGAAATCGGCGGCGCGCCCGACAAGCGTCAGGCCGAACTCGAGCTCGTCACCCGGCTCGAAGCGACGCCGTTCGTCGAGCGGCGGTTCCAGGATGAAGGGATGCGGACAGTACGGATACCGCCGCATGCGTGCACTGTGAGGCGGAACCGGGGTGTCGAAGACGTACCGGTAGGGGCACACCGCGGCCAAGGTGCACGCCTCGCAGTCCCCGCGGCGACGGACGCAGGCGACCCGCCGCAGGGCAGCTCCGAAGCCGCCGCGTAACGTGGAGCCCTTGAACGGCGGCAGCTGAGCGGGAGTCGTGAAGCGCAGGCTGAAGCGCAACCGGCACCACGACAAAGGAGCGAGACGCTCAGGATTGACGTCGAGCCCCATCCGCGCCCTCCTGCACCCCCCCGTGTGTCGTCCAGACGCTCGACGGCCTCGCAGGAGCCTGACGCACACGAGAGGACCCGCGTCGCGCGGCGGACGACTCGCTCTGCCCAGATGCTAGCAGGCGACGCGGGCGGAAAGAAGCCCGAGTCCGCAGCGCCGGGGGCGAGTGTCAAGCATCAACCGGAGCGTTAGCGTCCCAGAACGTGGTGGAGATTCCCGCAGCTCCTCTTTGATGTGAGAAGGCCATCGTCCATCCTCACGAGGTCCGCCAAGACGTCGAGGAGGAGGAAGATGGCCACCCACAGGATGGACGTAGCGGCGCTCGTCGGCAAGCTTCTCGAAGAAGAGGACATCGACCTGCTGAGAGAAGGGGTGCGGGTCCTTGCCCAAGCACTCATGGACGCCGAGGTGAGCAGCCAGATCGGCGCCGGCCTCTACGAGCGCAGCGCGGCGCGCACGGCGCACCGCAACGGCTACCGCAGCCGGACCTGGGACACGCGCGTCGGCACCGTCGAGCTGCGCGTGCCCAAGATCGCCCCGGGAAGCTACTTCCCCGCCCTGCTCGAGCCCCGCCGCCGCGCCGAGCGGGCGCTGGTCGCCGTCATCCAGGAGGCTTACGTCAAGGGGGTCTCCACGCGCAAGGTCGACGACCTCGTGCGCGCCCTGGGCATCGACGGCGTCTCGCGCTCACAGGTCTCGCGCATCTGCTCAGAGCTCGACCGCGAGGTCGAGGCCTTCCGCACGCGGCCCATCGAGGGCGAGTGCCCCTACCTCTGGGTGGACGCCACCTACCACAAGGTCCGCGAGGCGGGGCGCGTGGTCTCCATGGCCACCGTGGTCGCCGTCGGCGTGACCGCCGACGGCTGGCGCCACGTGCTGGGCTGCGACGTGGGCCCGAGCGAGGACCACGCCTTCTGGACGGCGTTCCTGCGCTCGCTCGTGCGCCGCGGCCTGCGCGGCGTCGAGCTCGTCGTCTCCGACGCCCACGAGGGCCTCAAACGCGCCATCGCTCGCGTGCTCGCCGGCGCCGCCTGGCAGCGCTGCCGGGTGCACTTCATGCGCAACCTCCTGGCCTGCGTGCCGAGGAGCGCGGGCGGAGCGGTCGCGGCCTTCGTGCGTACGATCTTCGCGCAACCCGACCACGCCTCGGCCGCGGCCCAGCTCGAGCAGGTCGCCGCCACGCTCGCCGGCCGCTTCCCGCGCGCCGCCGATCTGCTCACCGAGGCAGCAGAGGACCTGCTCGCCCACATGCACTTCCCCGCCGAGCACCGCCGTCACCTGCACTCGACGAACACCCTCGAGCGTCTGCACAAGGAGGTCAAGCGCCGCTCGGCCGTGGTCGGCATCTTCCCCGACCGGGCCGCGCTCCTGCGCCTCGTCGGCATGATCCTCGCCGAGCAGGACGACGAGTGGGCGGTGGCCGAACGCCGCTACTTCAGCGTCGAGTCGATGGCGAAGCTCGGCGAGAGGGAGGGAGGTGAGGTCCCGGCGCTGCTACCCGCAATCGCATAGAGCGTGGGGATGACGAGGGCGAGAAACTCCACCACTTGACGGGACATGACCACCGGAGCCACCGTCAAGGATCAGCCGGAACACCTGTCAAGCATCAGGTGGACCGGTGTCAAGCATCAGGTGACGCCGGAGTGTCCAGTGTCACCCGAAACACGACAGCGGCCTGGTGGGCCGCGTTGGATTCGAACCAACGACCTTGGGATTAAAAGTCCCCTGCTCTACCGACTGAGCTAGCGGCCCGGGAGCGCGATTGTACCACCGGGTCCCCGCGCCCCGGGGTCGCGGCCCCTGCCGGGGCTGGCCCCTACTCCCGCGTACCGTCGTGAGCGGCCTTCCACTCCGAGCGCAGGAGCGCGTAGACGACCTGGTCGATGCGGCCGTGGGCCGGGTCGACCAGGTCGCGGTCGCGCTCCCCGCGGGAGGAGAGGTAGCCGCGGGCGACGCCCTCGCGCCTGAAGCCGAGCTTCCCGGCGAGGCGCTGCGAGGGCAGGTTGGACGTCTCGGTCATGAGCTCGAGGCGCTCGACGCCCGCCCGCTCGAAGGCCCAGGCGATCATGAGGCGGAGCGCGGCCG
>FWPV01007392.1_pt1 | contig 10333 bp, 8 predicted proteins | sample 2228371 | NCBI WGS metagenome assembly FWPV01 (sample SAMEA103939776, study PRJEB20133) | metagenome
CCAAGGAAGCAGTTTTCAAAGCCTTGGGAGGTAGAAGTAAGATCCTGCGCTTTCTCGATTACGAGGTGAAGATGGAGGGGGAGAAGCCCGTTTTGAGCATCCGGGGCAAGACCAGGGAGGAGTTGATGGAGACGGGAATTCCTCGTATCCACCTGAGCCTGTCCCACGAAAAGGGCTATGCCATAGCGGTGGTGCTCGTGAGCCGCGAGGAGGCAGGCGCATGAGAGTAATCTACCCTGAAGAGATGCAGGCCTTGGACCAGAGGACCGTGGAGGATGGCATCCAATCGCTGGATCTGATGGAAAGGGCGGGAAGGGCGGTGGCGGAGCAAGCCCGCGATATGCTCTCCCTGTGCGCCGGCAAGAAGGTATCCATCTTCGCAGCCAAGGGAAAGAACGGAGGGGATGGCCTGGTAGCCGCCAGGTACCTGCACGAATGGGGAGCGGAGGTGGATATTTACCTCTTGGACGAGGTGGGGGATCTCCACCCCGATACCAGGTCCAATCTGGAGCGTGCCGAGGACGCGGGCCTGATGGCACGATCCTTTGAGGAATCCGTGGTGGTGGATTCCCTGAGCCGCGCCGACCTGGTTATCGATGCCATCTTCGGGATAGGCTTCCGAGGAAGGGCAGAGGGTGTTTATGGCAAGGCCATCGAGATGATCAACTTGTCCGGAAAGCCGGTCCTGGCAGTGGATATCCCCTCGGGAGTGGACGGCAAGATGGGTTGGGTGGATGGTCCCGCTATCCTGGCGCAGCGCACTGTCACCTTCGCTCTACCCAAGACCGGTCTTTATCTCTTTCCCGGGGCTCAGGGGGTGGGCGAGCTGGTAGTGCGCGATATCGGCATCCCCTCCTCCCTGGTGGATGAGGTAGTGAGCAGTCGCATCGAGACCATAGACCGGGAAGTGGAAAAGTTATATCCCGTCAGGCCGCTGGACGCCCATAAGGGTGATTGTGGGAAGGTGCTGGTAGTGGCGGGTTCCGTCGGATTGACGGGGGCGGCGGCCCTAACTTCCCGAGCGGTGTTGCGCAGCGGCGCGGGCGTTGCCACCTTGGGTATTCCCGCCAGCCTGAATGCCATCATGGAGGTAAAGCTCACCGAGGTGATGACCCTTCCCCTTCCAGAGGAACCAGAAGGCCACCTGGGGCCTGAGGCATTCAAGGGTATAATGGAAACCCTGGATAGATACGACGTTTTGGCGCTGGGTCCGGGATTGGGAACGGCTTTGGGCACCAGAGAGCTGGTGGGGCGACTGCTGCGGGAAGTGGAAAAGCCCATGGTTGTGGATGCCGATGGCCTCAACTGCGCGCAAGATAACCCCCAGTTACTGGCGCAGAAGCGGGGCAGCCTGATTATCACCCCCCATCCCGGTGAGCTTGCGCGCTTGCTTAAGAAGGGGGTAAGGGAGATCCAGAGGGACCGCATCTCCGCAGCCAGAGAGGCGTCCGACAGGTTCGAATGCGTGGTGGTGCTGAAAGGGGCAAACACCATAGTGGCAGGAGAAGAGGGAAGAATCGGCATCAACACTTCGGGTTGTCCCGGCATGGCCACCGCGGGCAGTGGAGACGTGCTCACTGGTTGCATTTCCACCTTCCTGGCTCAGGGTCTTGGGCCATTCCAGGCGGCCTGCTGTGGGGTCTACCTCCACGGCAAGGCGGGGGAACTGGCTGCGCATATCATTGGAATGGAGGGCATGGTCGCCGGGGACATCCTTGCTCACTTACCCTTGGCTCGGGCTGGAGGTAGATGAGAGGGGTGAAAGACCCTACACGTTGGCAGGAGACCGGGATTGGAGAAAGGAAGGAACATGGCTTCAAGAGTTGCCAGGGACATCATGACCACCGAGATAATCAAAGTGAGGACAGATACTCCGGTGAGGGAACTGGCTAAGATCATGTGGGAGAAGAAGCTGCGCTGCCTGCCGGTATTCGATGAGGATGAGCGGTTGGTGGGAGTGGTAACCGAGGAGGATCTGGTTCACCAGGACGCCCGAGTGCACTTTCCCACCTTCTTTCATTTCCTGGACAGTTATATCATGCTGGGCTCCACCAAGAAATACGAGGAGGAATTGAAGAGGGCGGTGGGTTCCAAGGCGGAGGATCTCATGGAAGTAAAGTTCCCCAGGGTAAGGCCGGACAGCGACATCACCGAAATCGCCTCCAAGATGGTGGAGAAGGACTGGGAATATGTAATGGTGATGAACGAGGAGGAATTAGAGGGCATCATCACCAGGAACGATATCATCCGGCACCTAGCTTCCGAGGGGGAAGCCCGTTGATGAACTCTCTTGACGTACCGGCGCGATATCGACCCACTCGGGCAGAAGTCAACCTGGAGAACGTGAAGAGGAACATCCAGTTGATACGCGAAAGCATGAAATCCACTCCGCTGGTCATGGCAGTGGTAAAGTCCGGGGGCTATGGGCATGGCGACGTGATGATCGCGCGCGCGGCATTGGAGGCGGGTGCCGAAAGGCTGGGAGTGGCCTTAGTGGAGGAGGGGGAATCTTTAAGAGAAGCGGGAATAGGCGCCCCTATCCACTTGCTCTTTGAACCTCCTGCTCATGCGGCCCGGAAAGTACTGGAGTTGGAACTGATCCCCACCGTCTACACCCGGGAATTTGCGGAGTCCCTGGCGGGGGTGGCAGGGAGGGAGAAAAAGAAGGCGAAGGTTCATCTCAAGATCGATACCGGCATGCACCGGGTGGGAGTCTTTCCCCACCAGGCGAGCGAAATGGCGAAGTTCCTGGGAAATTTCTCTTCGCTGGAGATGGAGGGGGTCTATACCCATTTCGCGCTGGCGTCTGATCCCAACTCCCCCTATACCGCTAGGCAGCTGGAGCTTTTCCTGGAGACCGTGGAAAAGATGAGGAAAGATGGGCATGAATTCGAAATCAAGCACGCCGCCGCCACTGGTGCCGCCCTTTTTCTACCCGATTCGGAGCTGGATATGGTAAGGCTGGGCATCGGTATTTATGGTCTCTATCCCGGCAGGGATTTTCGGGAGATTATCACGTTGTACCCGGCGATGCAGCTGAAAACCGAGCTTTGCCAGGTCTTTCGCCTCCCCGCCGGTGAGGGCGTCAGCTATGGTTTCACCGCGCGCCTGGTGAAGGATAGCTATATTGGGGTGGTGCCCATCGGTTATGGCGATGGTTTGACAAGGCGTCTCTCCAACCGGATGGAGGTGTTGATAGGGGGCAAAAGGTATCCCCAAATAGGTACCATCTGCATGGACCTTACCATGGTAAACCTGGGAGATGACCAGCGGTGTATCGGAGAAGAGGTGGTGATAATCGGGGGTTCCGGGGGAGACTTCATCAGCGCGGAGGAGTTGGCGGAAAAAGCCGATACCATCAATTACGAGGTGGTCTGTTCCATCGGCCCGAGGATTCCCCGTATATATGTTTAAAGCAAGTGATTTAAAGCGAGTGAAGTCAATGGATCGGATGGAATCGTTGGTATGAGAGCGATTCCCCGGTATTTCCCCTCGTTCTATAGAGCGCGTGGGGCGCTAGGCAGAACTGAAGAAAAACTCATAATTCGAGTTGGAAAAAAGATTTCTCCTCGTTCTATAGAGTGCGTGGGGCGCTAGGCCTCGGTACCAGGCGTATGGACATATGTTCAATATTCATCGTTCAGGGTTAATTTGACGTGGAAAGTCGCTTTAATAAATATACTAGCCCGCGAGGAGGGGATCCCAAGAATCCGCATGTTATTCCCGAGAAATGGCATTTTTCAGTGGACATTAACATCCTCGCCTTCTCGCCAGTTACAAGGTATAAGGGCTTCGTTTCTGGGTATATATAGCCTCTAGAGGTCATTTCAGTGAGCAAGGTGGAATCTGCGCAAGCTTCGGTTCGCCACTTTCTCCTGGTGGGACGACCCGGGAGCGGAAAGACCACGCTGGTAAAGAAACTGGTGGAATGGCTCTCACCTCGGGGGCTGAAGCTGGCGGGTTTTCTGACCGAGGAAATAAGGGTGGGAAGAGAGAGGAAGGGTTTCCAGGTAATAAACCTCTCCGGGGAGAGAGCCATATTCGCGCACGTGGGATTCTCGGGAATGCCCCACATAAGCAAGTATGGAGTGGATATAGGGACTCTGGAAAAGGTGGCGCTAATACCTCTTCGGGACGCTTATGCCCATAGTGATTTAATCATTATCGACGAGATTGGCGGGATGGAGCTTCTTTCGCCCCTTTTTCGATCTTTGATTCGTGAAATCTTCATGTCCGAAGGTTTGATCCTTGCCACCATGAAGGAGAGGACTGATTTGTTGAAAGATCCGGTCTTCTCCGGTCCACAGTCTAAAATATACCGGGTAAACGTGCATAGCAGGGATGCACTGGTGGAAGTATTATCCCAAGATATCATGCGCGCCGTGGAACGTAGTTAATCGACAGGGAGGTAATTATGAAAATTTGTCCAGCCTGTTACGCCATTTTCGTGAATAACAAGTGGATTTTTAACGAGGACCTCAGGGAAAAGGCAATGCACAAAAGGGATTTGGAGAGATGTCTCTGTCCCGGATGCGACAGGGTGGCCAAAGGCAAGATCGACGGAGTGGTGCATCTCAAGGGCAATTTCCTGGTTTCCCATAAAGAAGAGGCGAAGAACCTGATCAGGAGGGTGGCCGAGGAGAAACTGAAGAAGAACATCGCCGCGCGTATCGCCCATATAGAAGAAAAAGGGGACGAGATCGTCATCGAAACCACCGATCGCGCCCTGGCGGAGCGGCTGGGCAAGGAATTCGGAAAAGCCTACCACGGTAGCCTGGAAATTCAAAGGCAGAAAGACTCGGCTTTCGCCAGGGTCTACTGGCGGAGGGATTGACGCGGCAGGTTAAAAGCCGAGCCGAAGGCCCGGACCCCTTTGAACTTGCGGAGCGATACAACCTCCCCCTCCTTTGAGCTGGGAATAATAAGAGGTCACTTGCTGAATTTCCCGAAGGCGAACTCTCCGAGGCAAGCCTTCTAAGCCGCAAAGAAACCAATTTCCGTATTTTTAGACTCGCTTCCTCGGCAGGCAAATCACTACAAGCAAGTCACATCCCTGGACTGAAGTAGTGCTAACCACGAACCCGTAGGCAATTGGCTGGCGCAGCGCGGATTGCCGATGTTTTTGGGATGAGGGTAACATATATCGGCCCTTGATACCGAGTATTCAGGGGTGCAGCAGTGGTCGGGGAGGCTTTCTTTCATATACACTTCCAGATCGGTGGCCTCGATACCGAGTATTCAGGGGTGCAGCAGTGGTCTGCCGATGCTGTAGGGATGGGGATGCTCTCGACCTCCTCCCTGTCTTAACGAAGATAACAGAAATATCGGACCAAGTCGCTACAAACTCCTGTCTGCCCTGGCGGAGAAATTCCTGAAGATCGAGGAACCGGCGCTTTGTCACAAGCGAAGGGGAGATGGAGAAAGGCATTTCCGGCCCCGCGGAAATTCTCTTATCTATTCATGTGATTGTGGCGTTGGGATTTTAGAAGTGGCATAATGGTAGGTCTCCGCCCTTGGAGAATTAGGCAAATTCCCGATGAGTTCCCCGATGGGTTCAAGTCGATGGAGACTGGGCAAATCATTATGTAAACTTCTACTTCTCCTTTCATCCAGAGCTTCCATCCGCATGCTTCCGTCCACTTGCCTCCCGGGCGGACCTTGCCTCCGCATGCCCCAGAGGGTGGCTACTCTGGTAAAATTGACATGACGAATCTAAATGATGCAGATGGAGCTGACGGGGTTGACCCCCAGCATACGAGCTCCATGCTAACAAGAGTTTTGGAGATGCTTTTTCGAGAGGAAATCGAGAAAATAGCGCTGCGCTGGACAGGTCTATGGCTTTTTTCTTTCATATTGTTAAGCGCGCTGTTGGCTCATCTTGGCTGCGGTACTTACGCCGGTAATTACGAAGAACAGGTACTTGGGAGATGGCCAGAGTTGGAGGAGTTCTCACACAGGCTGGTGGAGAGGGCGGGAAGGCTGTATGGCCAGGAAGACTTGTATGCATACCGGAATCTGGTCTCCGAAGCAGTGGGGGAGGTTGATTCCATCCACAGGTTCATGAAAAGCCTGCGCGTGCCGAGCGATTACCGCAGGACCCACAACATGCTGCTAAAGTTTTTAACCGCCTATTCTTCCTACCTGTCGGGACTGGGGAGGGGGTTGGATGGGGTGCTGGAGGATCAGGCAGAAGAAAATCTGGACATAGAGGGCCTCAAGGAAGAAGCCCGGCAACTGTTGCAGGACTATCAGGACGCCCAGGAGTACAACGGCGCTAGCCTCGATATGGAGATATGGAATCTTCCCCAGAAACTGGCGGAGGAAGTTCATAACATCTATGGCGAGGAGAGGGAATTTCCATTGGGCAGGGTAACTGGCCTGGTCTTTCCGGAAGAAGTGGTGGCTTACTGGTATGACTATTTCAACCAGGGGAACGTCGAAGCCATGTACGACCTTCTCTCCCCCTATTCGTCTCTACCCGAGGATTTGGGATATGAGGGTATGTTGAGAGATGTCAATAGGGCTCGCGAAGGCGGTTTGGAGATCACTTATACCATCCTGGGCACGGAAAGGATTCAGGAGAACGATATGGAGAAGGCAGTGGTGTGGGTGAGAGTGGAGTACAGCGAGCATTTTAATCCGGAAACGGGGGAGAAGTTTGCCTCGACCACCGAGGAAGTCTCCTTTCAACTGGACTTGGTGGATAATATATGGTACGTCGACTCGATCAGCGGTTCATCGAATATCTGGTAGGCGGCGGCCAAGGAGAATCCGCAAGCGAAACAACTCCGCGGGTAAACCATTCCCGCGTTTCTGGCGTGGGGATTTGAATTGCGCCGGCAAGGCCCTTGTGCGCCCCTGGTTCCGTTCGCGGTCGCTGGAGAGGAGTGGTTTTTCTGGGCAAAAGATTTCCGCGGGAGGTCTTCCTGGTGTTGGAGAAAGCCAGGAAGACAATAGAGCAGCATAATATGTTACATAATGTAAATAATATTCTTGTGGCCTTATCTGGGGGACCTGACTCTTTGGTCCTGTTAGACGTGCTTTACAAGCTCAGGGGAGATTACCAGCTAGTGCTGGAGATATTCCATGTCAATCATGGCCTGCGGGCGGAATCAATGGAAGAGGAAGAATTTATCAGAAAGGTGGCGGAATACTACGATCTAGCCTTTTCCATCGAGCGAGTAGAGGTGGAGAAGTACCGGAGAGGAGGGGAGAGGAGCCCGGAGGAAGCCGCTCGCTTGGCTCGCTATGACGCTTTCCAAAGGCGGCTGAGGTCCAGCGGGTTTCAGCGAATGGCCTTGGGGCATCACGCCGATGATCGGGTGGAGACCTTTTTGTTAAGGCTGATCACGGGGGCGGGCCTCTCCGCCCTTGCCTCCATTCCCCCGGTGAGAGGGCCATTTATCAGGCCGCTGGCGGAGGTGTGGAGAGCCGAGATAAATACGTATGCGAAAACCCTTCCCTTTACCCCCCTGCAGGACCCTTCTAACCAAGACCTTTCTATTCCTCGCAACCGGGTACGCCATCTGCTCATCCCCCTATTGGAGAAGTCCTTTAATCCCAGCGTCAAGTCCAATTTGATCCGAGAGATCGAGCTGTTACGGGAAGAATGGGAAGAGGGAGACGGCGATCAATCAGAATACCTGAGAGGATCATCGGAGGATTATCTGGATATCGCCTTCTGCCGGCGCCTCTCCGTAGCCGGTCAGCGTCGATTATTCCGGGAAATGCTGCTCCGTAGAGGCATCCCGCCCAGCTTTCGCAGAATCGAGGATCTCCGGCTCAAAATATTGGGGGGAAAGAATGGCAGTATGATGCATCTGCCGGGGGGCTGGATGGCGGTCAGGGAATACCAGCGGGTCCGCTTCTGCTCCCTGGAGGATTTGCTTCCCCCAAGGGAAGAGGCGGAAGCGGAAATTCCCGGGGAAGGCGTTTTCCCCCTCGCCGGCTTCGGGATGGAAATTCGATTGCGGATGGAGGAATTCGAAAAGGAGGGAAGGGCGCAGATAGCCAGGGATCCTTGGCAGGCTTCCCTGGACTGGGATAAACTGGTGTTTCCCCTCAGGCTGAGGTATGTTCACCCAGGAGACCGTTTCCAGCCCTTGGGGGCTCCCGGGATGCGCAAGCGACAGGATTTTCTGGTGGACCTCAAGGTGCCCCGTAGGTACAGAGCCTGGGTGATTGTGGTTCTGGCGGAAGGGGAGATAGTCTGGGTGCCAGGTTACCGGATCGATGAACGCTTCAAGGTAACCCCTTCAACCACCAGGATCGCCCAGATGGAACTGAAGCTTGACGAGGAGACTCCCCATCCCGCGAGAAAGAGCTGAAGCGTAAAGTTCGATGATTATTATCCTTATCCCTGGTGACACAAGAGTGTTCGCGCTTTCCCAAGGCGCGCAGGGGCGGATGGAGAAGCGAAACGAAAACCAAGGATTTGAACCAGACTTCCCTGCTCTTCCCTTGCCTCATTCCTTTATCTTCGTTCTGGGGTACAGGAATAACTTTGCTCGAAATGCCTTTGTATGGGATATCCAGGGATGGAATAGTTTTGCCCGAAATGTTTTTGCCCGGGACATCCAGGTCCGTTTATGCAATACTGACCATGTTTGCGGCTTCAAACGGAGAGAATATGGCTGCCTCTCCTGGTTTCCTTTCCGGGGTCGGCATGAGCGGATAAAGTCGTGGAGAGATCAAAATCGCGGCTATTGCCGATACCATGGTGAGCGGGTGCATTGGTCTGTTCATATTTCTGTTCATATTATTATTCTGTTAATATTTTAATAGATGTTGGATGTGTAAGCATGAAACATAAGAATGCTTTAAAAACATAGGAATGTCTTAACTATAAATATACGGTTGTTATATGGGTATGAAGGAGAAAGCTGCTGGTTTTGATCGGGATTACGCTTGTTGAAGCTGTCGGGGATGAGAGTTATGGGGAAGGGGAAAATCACAGGAAATGAGGATTGGGATAAGAAAAGGGAGCGCGTGTGAGTCGAAAAGAAAGGTAGGGCGATGCACGAAGGGAAGAAACCACCGGTGCTGATCGACAAGTCCAAGATAGAGTCCAGGATCAGGGAGTTGGCGGAGGAGATCTCCAGGGACTACGCGGGAAAGGACTTGGTCATGATTGGTGTACTGAAAGGCGCTTTTGTCATGCTGGCAGATCTGGCGCGGCAAGTGGACCTCCCCGCGCAGATCGATTTCATCGCAGTCTCCAGCTACGGCGCGGACACCAAGTCTTCGGGAGTGGTCAGCATCATCAAGGACCTGGACTTGGATATTCAAGGAAAACACGTTCTCCTGGTGGAGGACATCGTGGACACCGGGTTAACCCTGGATTATCTGATCAGGTCCATGCGCGCTCGGCAGCCAGCATCAGTGGAGATATGCGCCTTGCTCAACAAGCCAGAAGCGCGCAAGGTGGACTTGGAGGTGAAATACTGCGGTTTCGACATACCCCATGTGTTCGTGGTGGGTTATGGCTTGGATTACGCGGAACAGTACCGCCAGCTCCCCTACGTGGGCGTCTTGGAGGAGGGCGCCGCGGAAAGCTAGTTCGCTGCCTCAGCCCTTTTTACAGCTTGCACCGTCATCGCTGCTACGACTGGTGTTTAAACCAATGTAAAAGGTCAACAATTTTGCATAATGTAAATAATGTTAAAGTTAAGATTTCATCGTGAAGAATTTTCCGCGAGGCTAAATAATAATGGCGAGTCAAACGAGTCTATGTAATAGGATGAGCTTTCTATTTTATTAGTTTGAGGTTGAGGAGTATAATCTGATTTATAGGTATGGATAAGAGAATTGGAGTTGATGAATAGTTGAATATCGGGGGTAAGCGTCTGCGGGCGCTGATTTTCTATATTTTAATAGCCCTGGTGGTAATCCTGATATGGACCAAGTCACCCGCACTTTTTAGCAATAAGAAAGTGCATGACCTCTCATGGTTCCAGGACGCCTTGGCCGCCGCCGAGATCAAGAGTGTCACCATACTGGACAAGGACCACAAGGTCAAGGGAGAACTGATCAACGGGGAAGAGTACGAGGTTAGCTTCCCTGCAGACTATACTGGGGATCTTGTGAACCAGATAGAGGAGTACCGGAGCAAGGCCAATAGCTCTAATCCCGAGGTGGCGGAGAAGTACAAGAACTACCAGAACTTGGAGGTCAAGACCGATCCCCAGAAAGGCTTCGACCTCTTGGGTCTGCTGATCAGCTGGCGGCCCTTCGGCCTTATCTTCGTGCTGATGATCTTCCTCTTGGAGAGGATGCAAGGAGGCGGAGGCAAGATCATGTCCATCGGAAAGAGCAGGGCCAAGATGGTCACCAA
>FWPV01016616.1_pt1 | contig 10333 bp, 12 predicted proteins | sample 2228371 | NCBI WGS metagenome assembly FWPV01 (sample SAMEA103939776, study PRJEB20133) | metagenome
TGTGCCCCTTGGCCCCCTCTCCTGCAAGCACTTATTCAACACCCTGCTAGGGCTGCCCTGTGGTGGCGGTCCATACCCGGTAGACCTTTCCCTGGGGGTTCACCCAGAAAATATGCGTCAGGTCTTTCCGGCGGAAGTAACTGACCTGCTGGAAATCAGCCAGGGAGTAAGTCTTGGTGCCCGGTCCATAGAGCAGCATGGTGCCCCCCTGGCCATCCTCCAGGATCTGGACCGGCGGCCCGAACCGTTCCTGGACGCTCTGGGCGCTTTGGCCTTCCCATTGGTGCACAACATGGAAGCGGCCCTGGTCAGGAGTGGCACAACCTCCCACCCATAGCATCATCAGCCATAACCCTAGCATGCTGTTGAAAAACGCCTTTCCTTATTCGAGAGTGGGAGGATATCCCTAAATTTCAGCTTTTGGCGGATCCAAAAGCTGCCGTTGGGGTTGGGGGAGGGGTTGTAGGGGAGGGGGCAGTAGCGGGCAGGTGGCCCTATTCCCTATTCCCTGACCACTGGCCACTGGCCACTGGCCACTTATTCCCTGGCCCCTCTCCTACGAACACCTGTTCAACATCATGCTAGGGCCTGCCGCAGCATGACCTTACCTGTCCCTGCCGGCGGCCAGGCCGTTTCCCGGCTGATCTCGGCAGCGAAAAATTGGCAACCCGGACGTTCACGGGTCAGAATCGACGGCCCGGAAGGGCGGCAGGGGAGGCCCGATGCCTGGACGCCGTCACTCGGATGCAGGTGAATTCAGGCGCTGCCGCAGGACGCCGGAGGTCTTGAAGACCACGACCCGGCGGGCCCGCAGGATGAGATCCTGCTTAGTTTGGGGATTGCGGCCGCGACGAGAATTTTTCTGCCGCACGCTGAACTTGCCGAAGCCGCTGATCAAAACGTCCTCTTCCCGGGCCAGGGCTTCTTTCATCAGTTCCAGGACCCGTTCCACAGCATTGCGGGCCTCTGGTTTGCTCAGACCCAACCGCTCGTTGACAGTGTTGATGATCTTCTCTTTGGTCAGGGCCATGGCCGGGGGTTCCTCCTTTTCCGGGGGGCGGAGAGAAAAAGTCCCGTAAAGGACGCAACCATTATTATTCACAAGCAAATTTATGTCAAGTTTTTTCTCTCCGGCCATCTCCCCGGACCTCAGCGGCAACGGCGGCGCCGCAGGCCAAGGGTCCGGCAGCAAGCGCTCAGGCCAGACCCTGGAGCAGGGCCAGACAGTTACGGCCCAGGTCCGGAAGGTAATACCCTCCCTCCAGGAGGGCAAAACGCCGCCCCCGGCAACAGCGTTCAGCGGCCTCCCGCACCCAGACGCCGATCTGCCGGTAGTCCTCGGTCTGCAACAACCCGCCCCAATCCTTAACATAGGTGTCAAAACCGGCGGACACACCGATGAGGTCAATCTGCCGCTCCACCTGTAAGGTGGTGCGCACAGCGAAGAGGAACTGCTCCCGACCGTTGGCTTCGATGTTGACCACCTCCACCTCGGGAGTGTCGGCAAAGATCCGGTCGGTGCCATCCCCGAAGTGCAGATCGATGTCTAAGATCAGGGCCCTGTGGATGAGGCCTTGCTGCCGTAGCCGGGCGATGGCAATGGCCATGTTGTTGTAAAAACAGAACCCCCAATGGTGGTCCGGACCGGCGTGATGCCCCGGAGGGCGCAGCAGGCCGAAGGCAGGTTCGCCGCCCAACGCCGTGGCTGCCGTCAACAGGGCGCCACCCACCGCCAACAGGGCCACCTCATGCACCTCCGGCTGGCTGGTCATGGAGGCCACCAGGCGCCGGCTGTGGACCAACAACAGGTCCTCCGGGGTGGCCGGCTCCGGGGTAAGGATGTCCCCCACCCCCTGCACCGCCTCATAGATGACCTGCACCCGTTTGGGGTTCTCCACCCCGGCAGTGGGGTAAGGGGTCAGATATTTCTCATGAAAGATGATCTTCATCCGGTCGCTTTCTCAGACAGAGCCGCCGGCTTGCCGGGGCGGCGCTGGAAAGCCAGCGCCCCGAAGCGGCAGGCTTCAATGCAGCGCAGACAATTGATGCAGGCGGCACTGTTGGCATCCTTGTATGGCTTGCAGCCGGTGGGACAGCGCCGCTCACAGGCCAGGCAGTGCACGCATTTTTCTTCATCGAACTGTAGACAGAACAGGCTCACCCGATTGAACAGGCCATAAAAGGCCCCCAACGGGCATAGCAGGCGGCAGAAAAACCGGCTCATGAGGATTGCGCCCACCACAATCACCACCAGCCAGAAGATTTTATGCCAGAAATAAAAGCCGATGTTCTGCCACAACGCCGGCTTGAGGACGAGCAGCGGCAGGGCACCGGTCAAGGTTCCCGAAGGGCAGAGCAGTTTGCAGAACCACGGCTGGCCCATGCCCAAATCGTCCAGTAATACCAAGGGCAGCAGCACCACCAGGATCACCAGCACTCCGTAGCGCAGATAGTTCCAGCTGGCAGGCAGTTTGATCTTGGGAGTGCGGATTTTATACAAGAGATCCTGGATCAGGCCGAAGGGACACAGCCAGCCGCAGGGCAGCCGGCCGCTGATGATCCCCAGAATGCCTAAATACCCTACGATGGACGCCCCCACATGAAAAGCACCCGACTGAAGGGATAGGCGTAGGGAAGCCAGCATGTTCTGGAAAGCCCCCACCGGGCAGCTGAGCACCGCCGCGGGACAGGAGTAGCAGTGCAGACCCGGCGTACAGAGGCTCTTCAGCGGGCCTTGGTAGATGGCCGGGCCGAAGGGGAACATGAGATAGGCGTTGGTGACCACCGCAAACAGGGTCTGCACCAACCGCCGGAAGCGGTTCATCAACCCACCCCGATGCAGGACAGGCAGATGCTGGTGCCCGAATTGAGGATGTTGGCGATCTCACCGCTGTTGATCCCCAGGAGCAGGAGACCAACAAAGAGGATGAGCAGCCAGAGGGTGAGTTTGGGCATAAGCTCCTCCCATACCGATGGCGATCCCACTCAGCCGCCATTAGCAGGTTGTTGAAAACGTGCTCGTAGGGGAGGGGGCAGGGGGCTGTGCCCCTTGGCTCCCTCCCCGACAACCCCTCCCCCAACCCCGACTCCAGCTTTTGGCGGCGCCAAAAGCTGAACATTAGGGATATCCTCCCACCATTACCTGTGGTTGGGAGACTTTCAACCGCCTGCTAGTACCCAGGCCAGGGCCACGATCCCACTCCGGGATGGCTGGGACCACAGTCGCAACTTCCGGCCAGGAAACGGTACTATAGTATCCCCTGTCAGGGTATCAGGCAAGCCCGAAAATGGCACCCTTGACCTTTGACTATTAGCATATTATAATATACTTAATTACTTTGCCATGCCAGCTGCCATGCCATCCACCGACAAAGCCAGCGAGGCTCTCAAGGCCATGGCCCATCCCGTCCGGCTGCAGATCCTGCACCTGCTCAGTCAGGGAGAACAGACGGTGGGCGAACTGGAGAAACTCCTGAAGATCTCCCAGGCCAATCTTTCCCAACACCTGAATCTTATGAAATCCAAAGGCCTGTTGGCCTCCCGCCGGGCCGGCAACCAAGTGTTCTACCGCCTACGGGATCCCCGCCTCCTGGGCATCCTGGCCCTGGTGGCTGACCTGTTTGGACAGGATTCGTAAGTTTATTCTAATATTCTTATCCACTCGGCGGCTCACTTTTCCCTTGACAAAGAAAATCGGCCTCGACTAAGGTGACCAAACAGGCCGACGGGTCCTCCCCAGGAAGGGGGCGGCCACCCTCTGTCAGAGGGTAGGTGCGCCTGCCCGCGGCGCTGACCTGCCTTGGGAGGCAGGGACGAATTTTCGGAGGGTGAGAACCATGAGAACATGGGCTGTGATCGGACTGTGCCTGGCCCTGGCAGTGGCGCCGCTCCCGGGCCTGGCAACGGAATTGGGGTTAACCTCCTATCCGAACGGGATTGAGAACTTCGCCGCCGGGGCCTTCCCGCCGCCGGGCATGTACTATCAGAACTACTGGCTCTTCTATACTGCGGACCGTTTCCCCGGCGGGCCGCCCAATCCCAAGGCCTTTCTGTTTGCCCAGGTGTTCCGCTTCATCTATTCCAGCACCTTTCAGATCTTCGGAGCCAATTGGGGGACGCACGTGGTCCTGCCGCTGGTTTACACTGATCTGAAATCCACCTTCCAGGGGATTACGGTGGCCGACGACCAACGGTTCGGTTTGGCCAACACCGCCTTCGACCCGATCATCCTGGGGTGGCATTTCGGCGATTTTCACGTTACCGCGGCCTTCGAAATCCAGTTTCCCGGCACCTATGACCGGCTCCATCCTGCCAGCCCTTCCCGCAACTATTTTACCTTTCAGCCCATTTTAGGGCTGGCCTATATGCCGGCCTGGGGGCTGGGGCTCAACATCAAATTGATGTACGACATCCCCACCCGTAACAACCGCCCCTTGGCCATCACCGGGGCCCGGGATTACTACCAATCGGGCCAGGCCTTCCACTTCGACTACTGCGTGGACTATGCCATCCTGCCCAACCTGCGCTTGGGCGCTGCCGGCTATTACTACACCCAGACCACTTCAGATGTCCTGGATGGCGTTGATATCGGCTTTCATGGCCGGGGTTTTGCCATCGGCCCAGGGGTGAAGTACGATTGGGAGCGGTGGACCTTTGCCGTCATCAGCCAATTTGAGCTGGCCACCAAAAACCGGCCCGAGGGGGTGCGTAACTGGATCCGGATCTGGTACGCCTTTTAATCGGCGGGTATGGTCTGATTCAGACAGGCTGAATCGGTGGGTTAAGTGGGAGCCTGCTGGAGGCGGCCGTCGTGGCTAGGGGAGGATTATGGAGAATGGGGCAGGGGGCTGTGCCCCCTGGCCCCCCTCCCTTGCAGACACCTTCGCCACGCCCTGCGTGAGGGAGTACAGGGCTGCCGGGAAGAGGGTAGGGGGGTTAACCCGTCAGTCCCCTGCCGGGCGGCAGCCTGCCCGCTTGCCGGCCTTCAGGCAGCCGAGGTCCACAGGAGGGCGGAGCAGACCAGGTGCACGAGCAGCCAGATGCCGGAGGCTGACAGGTAGGACTCGATGGAGCGGTCAAAGAGCACCTGGCAGTGGGGTGGGAATTCCTCATCTCCCAGCCACAGCAGCAGGGATACGGGCAGGCGGGGGAGGGGCAGGAAGGTGAAGGCCGCGTCGGCCTGTTCCAGCGGGTTGCCCCCCAAGGCCCGGGCAGCCCGCTGAAAGCCGGCCAGATCCTGGCCGAAACGCTCCAGCAGGTCTGCCACCGGCAGGCGGTGTGGACCTTTAAAGTACAGGGCTTCTTTTAGATCCGCAACACTCACCAGCTCCTGCTGGCAGGGCTGGACCTCCTGCACCCGGGCCAAGAAGAGGAGGGTCACCAGCTCCAGTTGGGGGTCGTCGCTGCGGCACCAATGGCCATCCCGCTGCCGGTAAAGAGCCCGTTGGCGTCGTTCCAGCAACACCTCCTCCTGGAAGGACCGGAAGACAAGGCCGTGGTCGCCGTAGGGTCGGCCCGGCAGCAACCGGCACAGTTCCGCCAGGTCCCGCCGGTTCACCGCCTCCCAATAGGTTTCCGGCGTCTGCAACAAACTGTGGTAGGGACTGAGCGCCGGCGGCCGCTGTTGCCGCCGCCGCTTTTGCATGGCTAAAAAACTTTGACTGAAAGGGTAGGGGCCCTGGGCAAAGTTTTCACAGGGAAACAGATCGCAGTCCCGGAGGCAGTAGTCCACCCCTTTTAGGGCGGCACAGGCCAGGATGGGGCAGGGGGCCCCCAACAGTCGTTCCTGGGCGGCCAGCTTGGCCTTGGCCATCTGGCTCTTGCCCGCCCCGCAACTGCTGCAGAGGTGGAGCAGCTTTAATTTACAGACATCGCAACTGATGCCGCAGGCACCCAGTGGCATGGTCGCTTGCCTCCTTCATCGGCGCGCTCAGTCGAACGCCTTGAGAATCACACACTTGAGATAGGAACTTTCCGGCAGTTCCAGGAGGGCCGGATGATCCCGGGCCGCGCCCCGGCATTCGATGAGCCGGGCTGGGCGGCCGGCATCCCAGGCGGCCTGCCGCAACAGTGCCAAGAAGGCTTCCAGGTCCAGATTATAGGAACAGGAACAGGTCACCAACACTCCCCCCGGTTTGAGGAGTTGACAGGCCCGCCGGTTCAGCTCCCGGTAGCCCCGGGCCGCTGCTCCCCGATCAGCCCGACTCTTGGCAAAGGCCGGCGGATCCAGGATGATGAGATCAAAGCTCTGCCCCGCCGCCACCGCAGTCTTCAGATATTCAAAGCAGTTGCTCTGCACCCACTCCACCTTAGTAATGCCGTTGCGCCGGGCATTCTCCCGGGCCATGGCCAGCGACCCGGGGGAAGACTCCACCGCCACCACCCGCTTCGCCCGCAGGGCAGCCTGGAGGGCAAAGCCGCCTTGGTAAGAGAAGCAGTCCAAGACGTCGCCCGCGGCCCAGTGGGCGGCTACCTGCCGGTTCTCCCGTTGGTCCAGGAACAGGCCGGTCTTCTGTCCCCGGAGGACATCAACCCCCAACCACAGGGAGCCCTCCTGGATCAGGACCATCTCCGGCAGCTGGCCGTAGATGGTCTCCACCTCCAATGGCAGGCCCTCCAGTCGCCGGACCTCACTGTCATTGCGCAGGGTGATGGAGTGGACGGGCAACAGCTCGTGGAGGAGGGGCAGCAGCTCAGGCAGACACCGGGCCATACCGGCATGGTGCACCTGGATGACCAGATGGCCGCCGTAATTGTCCACGATCAGACCGGGAAAGCCATCCCCCTCGGCATAGATGAGCCGGTAGGCAGTGGTATCCGTTACCACCTGCCGGCGATACTCCCAGGCCTGTCGGAGTCTGGCAGCCCAGAAGCTGCGGTCGATGGGCAGGGCGGCCGTGGTCAAGCGGCGTAAGGCCAACCGGGAGACGGCGCTGTAAAACGCCTGCCCCAAGAACCGCCCGTGATCATCCACCACGGCGACGATCTCTCCCGGCGCCGCCTCCTGGCCGGGAACCAGATCGTCACGATACACCCAGGGGTGGCCCCGGCGCCACCAGGAGGCGCCCTTGCGGCTGAGTTTGATGCTGGTGCTGTGGTTCACTCCCTTCCTCCAGTTGCCGTTGGCCGGTGCCACCGGCTGGCCTGATCCAGAATCCGGCTGCAGCGCCATGCCACATCTTGGTAACGGTCTTCACCTGTGATATAGTATATGGCTAATGCAACCAGAAAGGCAAAGGAATCGACTATGGGCTCACTCGCCGCGGAAAATATCCGTCCTGACCGCCGGAAGTATTTGCTGGCTTTGATTGTCCTGGTTGTGGGCCTCAGCCTGGGGCTGGCCGGCTTCTTGGCCTACCGCTCCTACTGGCGCCAGACGCCCCGTTACGCCCTCTGGCAGATGGTGGCGGCCATGCAGGCCAATGATACGCAGACCCTGTTCTCCTTCATTGATCTGCCGGCAGTGGTGGACAGCCTGGTGGACCAATCAGCCGGTGAAGTGGATACCTGGCTCCTGCCCAAGGACCTGGAACTGCCCGATGATCAGCTGACCCGCTGGGGGCGCCAACTCACTAAGAAATTCGCCAAATTTTTGGCACCCAAAGTGGTGGTCGCCCTGGAACCCCAGATCAGGACGGCGGTGGCCAACTACCTGGCAGACCTGAGCACCACGGAGAGAGCGGCGCTGGCGGCGGTGCCGGCCCAGGCCACCATCCGCCAGGAAGAGAACTCCGCCTGGGTGACCCTGACCGATCCCCACAGCGGTCGGAGTCTGCGTTTCCGCATGGTGCGGACCGACTCTGCCGGTCAGTGGCGCATCGTGGAAGTCAATTACCAGGACCTCAAAACCCTCATCGGCCGCTCTCTGGGGGACTAGTCCCCCGGGGTTGGGCCCCTCTGGCCATTGAGTCTGATAATATATATTATGTAAACCAGCATAAAGCCCGATCCGACCAGCACTCCAGAAGGTGATGCCTGGATCTCTTCCCAGCAAAGGATGACAGTATGAAATTCTTCCTCACCGGCGGCACCGGTTTTGTCGGTACTTATCTGTCCAGGCAGTTGGCCCACCAGGGACATGAAGTGACCATTCTTTCCCGCCGCAGTCAGACAGGCCCCGATCCGGCCATCCGTTACGTCCAGGGCGATCCCAACCAGCCAGGTCCCTGGCAGCGGCTGCTGCCGGACCACGATGTGGTCATTAACTTGGCCGGCTCCTCCATCTTCGTCCGTTGGACTGCGGCCAACAAAGAGATCATCCGCACCAGTCGGGTCAACACTACCCGCAATGTGGTGGCCGCCCTGGCTGCGGCACCCCAACGCCAGACCTCGGTCTTGCTCAGCACCTCGGCCATCGGCTTCTACGGCGACCGGGGCGATGAGGAACTGACGGAGGACTCCCCACCGGGCCACGATTTCTTGGCGCAGGTGGCCCAAGAATGGGAAGCCGCGGCCCTGGCGGCCCAGGACCTGGGGGTGCGCACCATCATCACCCGTTTCGGCCTGGTCTTGGGCCGGGGTGGCGGCCTCCTGGAAACCATGGTGCCGCTGTTCAAGCGGTTTGTGGGCGGCCCGCTGGGTTCCGGCCGCCAGTGGCTCTCCTGGATCGATCAGGAAGACCAGCTGCGGGCCTTTCTCTTTGTCCTGGAACACCCGGAATTGGCCGGCGTGATCAATTTCACCTCACCCAACCCGGTGCGGAACGCCGACTTTGCCGCTGCCCTGGGTCGGGTGCTGAACCGCCCCAGCTTCTTCACCACCCCCGCTTTTGTCATTAAGCTGGCCATGGGGGAGTTCGCCGAGGTCATCCTGGGCGGCCAGAAGGTCCTGCCCACTAAGCTCCTGGCCGCTGGCTTCACCTTTGCCTACCCCACCATCGACGCGGCCTTGCGTCATCAACTGTTGTAACCGGACACGGTCAAGATGGTCTTTGCCAGTGCTCCAGACTGTACCGCCTGCCGGTGTCCGCGATGAACCGTTGCCCAGCACCGGACAAGTCTGAACAGACCGCCGGCAGCCTCGCCAACCCGCCCCTGGGACTGCAGCTCTACCGGGGGGTGGCTGCCGTGGCCGGTCTGACCGCCTGGCCCTGGCTCTACTGGCGCCTGCGGAGCCGCGGCTATGGGGCGAGCTTCCGGCCCCGTCTAGGCCTCCAGGTGCCGGACCTACCCCAGTCGGTTCAACAGCCTCGCGTCTGGCTGCATGGGGTCTCTGTGGGAGAGATCGCCGGCGCCGCCCCTCTTGTGCGGGAACTCCAGCATTGCTGCCCCCAAGCCGACCTGGTGTTTTCCACCTCCACCGAGACCGGCCAGGCAGTGGCCCGCCGCCTGTTCGGGCCGATCGGTCCGGTGTTCTACTATCCGGTGGATACTCCCTGGGCGGTCCGACGCCTGCTGCGGCATGTCCGGCCGGCGCTGTTCGTCTGCCTGGAGACCGAGATCTGGCCGAACTTCCTCCTGACCGCCAAAGCCCAGGGGGTACGCCTGGCCCTAGTCAATGGTCGCCTGTCGGACCGATCCTTCAGAAATTATCTGCGCATTAAGCAACAACTTTCTTATATCCTTGATCTTTTCAGTGTAGTGGCCACCGGCAGCGCCGAGGACAGTCGGCGCTTCATCTGCCTGGGCGCTGACCCTGCCCGGGTGGTCTGCACCGGCAACACCAAATTCGACCGCTGGCCCGACGCGGCCTCCCAGGAGCAGGCCCATAGCTTCCGTCAACGGTTGGCCCTGGCCGACCAACCGGTCTTTCTGGCGGCCTCCACCCATCCCGGCGAGGATGAAATCGTCCTGGCGGCCTACCAGGACTTACGCCGCCACTACCCTGCCCTGCTGCTGTTGTTGGCTCCCCGCCACCCGGAGCGGGCGGGTGCGGTGGGGCAGCTGGCAGCGGCCGCCGGCCTGGCCTGGGAACGCTGGCAGCCGCTGAAGGCTGAAACCCGCAGCCGGCAGGCACCGGTGGTCATCATTGACACGGTGGGCGACCTGTTCAGCCTTTACGAGGTGGCCGACTTGGTCTTTGTGGGTGGCAGCCTTGTGCCCCGGGGGGGGCAGAACATCCTGGAGCCGGCCGTCTGGGGCAAGGTGCCCCTTTTCGGCCCCCACCTGGAGAATTTCCGGGCTGCCCAACGCTTGCTGGCAGATGCAGGCGCCGGCTTGCAGATCCAGGATGCCGCCAGCCTGGCAGCTCAAGGACGCCGCCTATTGGCAGACCCCGCCGAACGGCAGCGGCTGGGAGAACGGGGGCGGCTGGCCGTGCAACAGCACCGGGGCGCAGCCCGCCGGCAGGCTGAACTGCTGGCCCCCCTCCTCAGATAGCCCGCGCAGCCGTCCCC
>FWPV01016617.1_pt1 | contig 10333 bp, 8 predicted proteins | sample 2228371 | NCBI WGS metagenome assembly FWPV01 (sample SAMEA103939776, study PRJEB20133) | metagenome
AGTGTCCTCATGAACGTCCTGGTTCTCGGCGCCGGCCTGCTCGGCGTCACCTCGGCCTACTTCCTGCGCCAGCTCGGTCACGACGTGACCGTCGTCGACCGCCAGGCCACGCCGGCGGCGGAAACCAGCTTCGCCAACGGCGGCCAGATCTCGGTCAGCCACGCCGAGCCGTGGGCCAACCCGAGCGCGCCGCTGAAGGTGCTGAAGTGGCTCGGCCAGGAAGACGCGCCGCTGCTGTTTCGGCTGCGTGCCGACATGCGCCAGTGGCTGTGGGGCCTGCGCTTCATGCGCGAGTGCTCGCCGGCGCGCACACGACACAACATCGAGCAGATCGTGCGCCTGGGCACCTACAGCCGCGAGACGCTGCAGCAGCTGCGCCGCGAGCGCGACATCGCGTACGACGAGCGCACGCAGGGCATCCTGCACTTCTACACGAGCGCGAAGGAGTTCGACGCCGCCGAGGCGCCGGCCGCGCAGATGCGCGAGTTGGGCTGCGACCGCCGCGTGATCTCGGCCGACGAGGCGGTGCGCATCGAACCGGCGCTGCGCCACATCCGCCCGCAGCTGGCCGGCGCGACCTACACCGCCGAGGACGAGTCGGGCGACGCCAACCGCTTCGCGCGCGAGCTCGTGAAGCGCTGCGAAGACGACGGCGTGCAGTTCCGCATGAGCCACACCGTGACCGCGCTGCGCGAGGCCGGCGGCGCGATCGACCACGTCGAGGCCACCGACAGCGAGGGCCGCTTCCAGCACCTGCGCGCCGACGCCTACGTGCTCGCGATGGGCAGCCTCTCGCCGCTCGTGGCCAGGCCGCTGGGCATCGACCTGCCGATCTACCCGGCCAAGGGCTACTCGGTGACGATGCCGGTGAAGGACGCCTCGATGGCGCACCAGGTCTCGCTGACCGACGACGAGTACAAGCTGGTGTTCTCGCGCCTCGGGGACCGGCTGCGCATTGCCGGCACGGCCGAGCTCAACGGCTACGACCGCGACCTCAACCGCGTGCGCTGCGAGGCCATCGTGCGGCGCGTCGAGCAGCTGTTCCCCGGCGCGGGCGACACCAGCCGGGCCCAGTTCTGGACCGGCCTGCGCCCGGCGACGCCGAGCAACGTGCCGATCATCGGCCGCTCGAAGCTCGCGAACCTGTTCCTCAACACCGGCCACGGCACGCTCGGCTGGACGCACGCCTGCGGGTCGGGCAAGAGCGTCGCGCGCATCGTCAGCGGGCTGAAGCCGGAGGTGGACTTCGCGTTCGCCGGGGCGTGAGCAGGCGATGACGCGCGCGCTGCCGAAGCGGGTCGACAGCCCGCTCGCGGCCCGCCCAGGAGCCCGCACACGGCGCGGGCGGCCGAAGCGCTGCCGACGTCGCCGCGCTAGGGCGCCAGCGCCCGCACCAGCCGCGCCCGGCCGGGCCCGCCGTGCACCCGCCACAGCAACCAGCCGGCGATCGCCAGGTTCAGCGCGTTCCACGCGATGCCGTTGACGAAGGCGGCATCGTACGAGCCGGTGAGGTCGAACACCTTGCCCGACATCCAGCCGCCCAGCGCCATGCCGAACAGCGTGGCCATCAGCACCGCGCCGGTTCGGGCGCCCGCGATGGCGGCCGGGAAGTGCTCGCGCACGATGATCGCGTAGCTCGGCACGATGCCGCCCTGGAACAGGCCGAACAGCGCCGACACGACGTACAGCGACACCAGGCCGTCGAACGGCAGGAACAGCGTCAGCGCCACCATCTGCAGCGCCGATCCGAGCAGCAGCGTGCGCAGGCCCCCGATGCGGTCGCACACGGCCCCCATCACCAGCCGGCTGACGATGCCGGTGGCGAGCATCAGCGACAGCATCTCGGCGCCGCGCGCCGCGCCGAAGCCGAGGTCCGTGCAGTAGGCGACGATGTGCACCTGCGGCATCGCCATCGCGACGCAGCAGGCGACGCCGGCGAGACACAGCCAGGCGGTGGCGGCGTTCATCGACAGGCCGAACGGCCGCTCGCTCGCCACCGGCGCCCCGGCGCGCGTCGGGGCCGCGGCAGCCGCCGGCGGGCGCGGCCGCATCGCGAGCGACAGCAGCACCATCGTGACGGCGCAGAACAGCCCGAGCGCGGCGTAGGTGTCGCGCCAGCCCCAGTTCGCAATGCCGGCCTGCACGATCGGCGGCCAGACGGCGCCGGCGACGTAGTTGCCGCTGGCGCAGATCGCCACCGCGATGCCGCGCCGGCGCACGAACCACAGCGCGGTGTCGGCCACCAGCGGCGCGAAGGTGGTGCTGCTGCCCAGCAGGCCGAGCAGCACGCCGTGCACGATCGCGAAGGCGACGATGTCCTGCGTGTGGGCCGCCAGCGTGAAGCCGAGCCCGAGGCCGACCGCGCCGATCCACAGCACCGGCATCACGCCGACGCGGTCGACGAGCCGCCCCATCAGCAGCCCGCCGAGACCGAAGCCGACCATCAGCAGCGTGTACGGCAGCGAGGCGTCGGCCCGCGCGACGCCGAACTCGGCCTGCGCCGCCGGCAGCACGACCGAGACGACGTACATCGCGCTCGACCCGACCGTCATCAGCGCCAGCGTGGCCGCGAGGCGCCACCACGCATAGCGGCTGTCGGGGGCGTGGGCGGGGACGGCGCGGGCGGCGAGGCTCACCCCGGTGATTGTGGCGTGCGGCCAGGCGGCCTCGCGGGCCGCCCTGCGCATCGTCCGGGCAGTCCGGTGGCGTCCACCGGTGCGTCCGCGTTCTCAGCCCGCGTCGGGCATCGACGACGGGCGAGCGCGGTCGAGGTCGCGCCAGCGCTCGAGCCGGTCGTACAGCGCCGCGCGCGACATGCGAAGCAGCTTCGCGGTCGCGACGCGGTTGCCCCCAGTCGCCTCGAGCGCGGCGGCGATCGCGGCACGCTCGATCTCCGCCAGCTGGTCGGCAAGCGGGCGCAGCAGGTCGGGCGGCGCTGGCTGCGACGCCCGTGCCGGAGGGTCCGGTACAGCCTGGCGGGACGGCGCCGAGGCGGGCTCGGGCGGCGGGGCAGGTGCCGGCGAGTCCGCGACGACACCGAAGTGCGCCGGTGCGAGCACGAGGTCGTCGGTCATCAGCGCCGCCTGCTCGAGCACGTTGCGCAGCTCGCGGATGTTGCCCGGCCACGGCTGGCGGGCCAGCCAGTCGAGTGCCTCGGCCGTCACGCTGCGCGCCGGCAGCCCGCTGCGCCGCGCGATGTCGTCCATCAGCGTCTCGACGAGGGCCTCGATGTCGCCGGCGCGCTCGCGCAGCGGCGGCAGGCGGATCGGCAGCACGGCCAGGCGGTAGTACAGATCCGCGCGGAAGCGGCCCTGCGCCACCATCGCCGCGAGGTCGCGGCTGGTGGCGGCGATGACGCGCACGTCGACGCGCTCGAGACGGTCGCTGCCGACGGCCTCGACCTCCTGCTCCTGCAGCACGCGCAGCAGCTTGCTCTGCAGCGGCAGCGGCATGTCGCCGATCTCGTCGAGGAACAGCGTGCCGCCGTGGGCGAGCCGGAACTTGCCCTCGCGGCCGCGGCGGTCGGCGCCGGTGTAGGCGCCCGGCGCGACGCCGAAGAACTCGGCCTCGAGCAGGTTCTCGGGCACGGCGGCGATGTTGACGCCGACGAACGGCCGCGACGCGCGCGCACTGGCGGCGTGGATCGCCTGCGCGAGCAGTTCCTTGCCGGTGCCGGTCTCGCCGAGCAGCAGCACGGTGCTGTCGGTGGCGGCGACGCGCCGCGCCTGCCGCTTGACCTGGAGCGCCGCCGCGCTGGTGCCGACGAAGCTCGCGATCGTGTACTTGGGTCGGCGCTGCGCGGCGAGCTGGCGGCGCGCGTCGTCGAGCTCGGCCTGCAGGCGCACGAACTTCGTCATCAGCGGCTGCATCGTCGACTGCGGGTCGTCGAGCAGCACGAGGCCGAGGGCCCCGATGACCGCGCCGGACTCGTCGCGCAGCGGCAGCCGGCTGACGAGGAAGGTGCCCGCCTTGTTCGTCAGCAGGTCGACGAGGACCGCGCGGCCGCTGTCGATGACCTGCGGCATCAGCGTGTTGGGCACCACCTCCTCGACCCGCCGGCCGACGAACTCGTCCTCGCCGCCGAAGCCCAGCGCCGGCAGGAAACGCTTGTAGCCCTCGCTGATCCAGACGATGCGGTGTTCACGGTCGATCACCATCATGCCCATCGCGTTGCGCGCGAAGACGTCGAACAGGCTGCGCGCCGCGAGCGCCAGCACGCCGTCGGCGTCGGCGGGCAGCGCCGACGCGGCGGGAGACGGGGGCGCGGGGGCATCCACGGCGGCGACGACTGTACCGCCAGCGCCGAAGCCCATCGCCGCCGGGCGTCGTCGCCGCCGCGTCAGGCGCCGGCGAGAAAGCGCTCGACGAGCGCGTACTGCGCCGGCACGTTCAGCGCCGGCGCGTGGCCGCAGCCGGCGATCTCGACGACGACGGCGCGCGGGCCGCGGTTGCGCATGCGCTCGGCGGTCTCGGGCAGCAGCAGGTCGCTCGACTCGCCGCGCAGGCACAGCACCGGCACGTCGAGCGCGTCCCACGCGTCCCACTGCTCGTAGTCGAGCGGGTGGTGGACGAACTGCTGCACCATCGCCGGGTCGTAGTGCGGCGTCACGCGGCCGTCGGGCAGACGGCGCACGCTGGTCTCGGCCAGCCGGCGCCACTGCGCGTCGCTGAGCCACCCGTACGGCGCGTAGACGGTGCGGAAGTACTGCTCGAGCTCGCTCACCGTCGCGAACGACGGCGGGTTGCCGGCGTAGGTGCGGATGCGCTCGACCGCCGCAGGCGCCAGGCTCGGCCCGATGTCGTTGAGCACGAGGCGCCGGATGCGCCCTCGCAGCGACGTCGCCGCCGCGCGCAGGCCGATCGCACCGCCCATCGACGTGCCGAGCCACGAGCAGCGCACGATGCCGAGCTGGTCGAGCAGCGACTGCGCGAGCTTCACGTAGAAGGCGAGGCAGTACTCCTCGACCGGTGCCGGGCTCCACTGGCTCAGGCCGCGCCCGATCGTGTCGGGGCAGATCACGCGCCAGCGCTGCGAGAGGTGGGCCGCGATGTCGTCCATGTCGCGCCCGGTGCGCGCCAGGCCGTGCCAGGCGATCACGGTCTCGGCGTGCCCGGCACCCCACTGCGTGAAGTGCAGCTCGCGCCCTTCGCAGCTCAGGTAGTGCGAGGTGCAGCTCATGGCGCCCTGCGCAGCGCGAGCGCGCGCAGCCGGCCGACCAGCCCGGTCGGGAAGTGGTAGACCGACAGCACGAACAGCACACCCAGCCACAGCAGCCAGCGATCGGGGCTGACGACCTGCGCGAGCACCGGCACGCCCTCGACGGCGCCGGCGCCGAGCCTGAGCAGGTCCTGCAGGTAGTTCTGCGCGACGACGAACAGCACCGAGCCGACCACCGCACCGTACAGCGTGCCCATGCCGCCGATGACGACGATGAGCAGGATGTCGAGCATGATCTCGAACGACAGCGTGGTGTCGGGGCCCACGTAGCGCAGCCACAGCGCGAGCAGCGCGCCCGCGATCGTCGCGAACAGCGCCGCCAGCACGTTGCTCAGCGTGCGGTAGACGACGGTGCGGTAGCCGATCGCCTCGGCGCGGAAGTCGTTCTCGCGGATCGCCTGCAGCACGCGGCCGAACGGCGAGTTCACGATGCGCAGGATCAGCAGGAACAGCACCAGCACGGTGGCGAAGAGCAACCAGTAGGTGATCGCCCGGCCGTCGATCAGCAGGCCGAGGACCTCGGTCTCGAACGGCTCGAAGCCCGGGCTCAGCCACTCGGGGTTGCGGAACGTCAGGCCGTCCTCGCCGCCGGTGAAGTCGCTCAGCTGCGAGGCCAGCGTCTGGAACGCCGACGCGACGGCGAGCGTGATCATCGCGAAGAAGATCGCCTTCACGCGCAGGCTGAACAGGCCGATCACGAGCGACAGCACGATCGAGATCGCGATCGCCGCCGCCAGCCCGAGGCCGACCGCGCCCCACCCGGCGCCGAGGCGCTCGCTCGCGATCGCGACACCGTAGGCGCCGATGCCGAAGAACATCGTGTGCGCGAAGCTGACGATGCCGGTGTAGCCGAGCAGCAGGTCGTAGCTCGCCACGGGCAGGATGAAGACGAGGATCTTCGCCACCACCGACATCGACTTCGCGCCCGGGAACAGGAACGGCGCGAAGGCGAGCGCGACGAGGATGACCAGCAGCGCCACCGACAGCCAGCGGCTGCGCGGCGGGTCGTGCGAGAGCAGGCGGTCGAGCATCGCCGTCACCGGTTCGCCACGGGGTACAGCCCCTGCGGCCGCCACAGCAGGATCGCGACCATCAGCGCGATGTTCGAGAACAGCGCGACCTTCGGCGCGAGGAAGCCGCTGTAGTTCGCGAGCAGCCCCACCAGCAGCGCGCCGACGAAGCAGCCGAAGGTGCTGCCCAGCCCGCCGATGATGATGACGATGAAGATCAGCACGTTGACCTGCGCGCCGATCTGCGGCGTCACGCTCTGCTGGTACAGGCCCCACAGCACGCCGCCCAGCCCCGCGAGGGCCGAGCCGGCGACGAACACGCCGACGAACAGCCGCCTGATGCGGTAGCCGAGCGCCTCGACCATCGAGCGGTCCTGCACGCCGGCGCGGATCAGCAGGCCGATCTTCGTGCGGTTGAGCGTGTAGACCAGCACGGCGAACACCAGCAGCCCGACGGCACCCGCCATCACGCGGTACTTCTCGATCGCGGCGTCGCCGAGCAGCCAGGCGCCGCGCAGCTCGGCGGGCAGCGGCAGCGCGATCTGCAGCGGCCCCCAGATCACCTTGATGATCTCCTCGCCGACGATCATGCCGCCCATCGTGATCAGGATCTGCTTCAGGTGCAGGCCGTAGACCGGCCGCACGATCACGCGCTCGAAGGCCCAGCCGACCGCGCCGGCCAGCGCCATCGCGACCACCATCGCGGCAAACACGCTCGCGAAGCCGCCCCAGCCGGCGCCGGCACCCCAGCCCATCACGCTGGTGGCGACGAAGGCGCCGAGCGCGATGAACACCCCGTGGCCGAAGTTCAGCACGTCCATCAGGCCGAAGATCAGCGTCAGCCCCGAGGCGATGACGAAGATGATCAGCCCCATCGCGAGTCCGGCCACGGTCAGCGTGAGCCAGGTGCTCGTGCTGCCGATGGCGGGCAGCGCGAGCAGCGCGAGCGCGACGAGCAGCGCGATCGGCCGCCAGTCGAAGGTGGCCTTCGGAATCGCCTCGGCCGCCGGTGCGGCCGCCACGACGGTGGTGTTCATGCGTGCGCTCCCAGCGACAGCCCGAGCAGCCGCCGCTGCAGTCCCTCGTCGTCGGCGAGCTCGCTCATCGGCCCGCGGTGCACGACGCGGCCGTCGTCCATCACCGCCACCGTGTCGCCCAGCGCGCGCGCCATCTGGAAGTTCTGCTCGACGAGCAGGATCGTCGTGCGCTGCGCCTTCAGCTCGCGCAGCGCGCCGATCAGGTTGTGCACGATCGACGGCGCGAGCCCCTTGCTCGGCTCGTCGATCAGGATCAGCGCGCGCGGCTCGACGATCGCACGGGCGACGGCGAGCATCTGCTTCTGCCCGCCGCTGAGCTTGCCCGCCGGGTAGAGCCAGAACTTGCGCAGCGCGGGGAACAGCCCGAAGATCCAGTCGAGACGTGCCGCGTCGAGCTCGCCCGCGTGGCGCGCGCGGCGTGCGGCGAGCACCATGTTCTCCTGCACCGTGAGGTCGGTGAAGATGCCCATGCTCTCGGGCACGTAGGCGATGCCCTGCTGCGCGATGTCGGGGGTCTCGCGGCCGTGGATCGCCTGGCCGCGGAAGCGGATCTCGCCGCGGCTGGCCGCGTACAGGCCCATGATCGTGCGCAGCGTCGTCGTCTTGCCGGCGCCGTTGCGGCCGAGCAGCATCGTGACCTGACCCTCGGGCACGTCGAGGTCGACGCCGTGCAGGATGTGATAGGCACCGATGTGCGTGTGCACGCCGGCGAGCTGCAGCACCGTCGTCATGCGGCCGCCTCCTCGGGCACGATGCCGAGATAGGCTTGTTGCACGACCGGCGACGCGATGACCTCGGCCGGCTCGCCGTCGGCCACGAGCTGCCCGTTGTGCAGCACGACGATGCGGTCCGACAGCTCGCGCACGACGTCCATCTTGTGCTCGACGAGCAGGATCGTGCGGTCGCGGCGCGCCTTCAGCGCGCGGATCAGGTCGAGCACGACGGGCACGTCGTCGACGCTCATGCCGGCCGTCGGCTCGTCGAACATGTAGACCTTCGGGTCGAGCGCCATCAGCAGCGCGACCTCGAGCTTGCGCTGGTCGCCGTGCGGCAGAGCGGCCGCGTGCAGCTGGGTCTTGTCCGCGAGCTGCACCCGGCGCAGCAGGTCGGCGGCCTCGTCGATCCAGGCCTTGCGGTCGAGCCAGACCTTGAACAGGTCGAGCCCCGCCGCGGCCCTGCCCTGCTCGCGCGCCTGCACCGCCAGCCGCACGTTCTCGAGCACCGTCAGGTTCGGGAACAGCTGCGTGAGCTGGAATGCGCGCCCGAGGCCGCGGCGCGTGCGCAGCGGCGCCGGCAGTGCCGTGATGTCCTCGCCTGCGAGCCGCACCCGGCCTTCGCTCGCCGGCAGCTGGCCGCTGATCAGGTTGAAGTACGTCGTCTTGCCGGCGCCGTTCGGCCCGACGATCGCCGTCAGCGTGCCCGGCTCGAAGCGGCACGACACACGGTCGACGGCCACGTGGCCGCCGAAGCGGATCGTCAGGTTCTCGGTCTCGAGCATCGGCGAACGCAACGCCGGCCGCAAGGCAGGCTTCGTGGTTCTTGCTGGAGCCCCCTCATGGAGGGGGCTCGGGGGAGCGGTGTGAACGGCGCGCAGCGCTGAAGCGCTGCAGGCGCTTCAGCGCGTCAGCGCTTGTTGCGGATCGGCACGTCCATCTCGCTGGCCGGAATCACGCGCACCAGCTCGGGCACGCCCCACGCGAACGCCGGGTCGTCCTTGATGCGGAAGTGGTACATGTCCTGCATCGCCTGGTGATCCTCCTTGCGGAAGGTCATCGTGCCCTTCGGCGTCTGGAAGCTCATGCCTTCCATCGCCGCGATCAGCTTGTTCGTGTTCGTGTCGCCGTTCGTCTTCTTCAGCGCCTCGACGACCGCGATCGCCGCGCTCATGCCGCCCGCGGTGAAGAAGTCGGGCGGGCTCTTGAAGCGGGTGTAGTGGTTGGCGACCAGCCACTCGTTGACCGGATTCTTCGGAATGCCGAAGTAGTAGTACAGCGCCCCCTCGAGGCCCGGGTACTTCTTGTAGGCGACCATCGCCGGCAGGATGTTCCCGCCGGTGGCCATCTCGATGCCGTAGCGCCCCTTCAGGTCGAGTTCGGCGAACTTGTCGAACGGCGAGTTGCCGCCGGCCCAGATCACCCAGACGATCTTGCGTCCCGGCTGATCCTTCATCTTGTCGATCAGGCGCTGGAACGCGGCGGTGAAGTCGGTCGTCGCGGGCGGCACGAACTCCTCGTGCACGAACTTGCCCTTCTTGACCGCCTCCTTGAACGCCTTCACGCCGTCGCGCCCGAAGGCGTTGTCCTGCGCCAGCGTCGCGATCACGTTGCCCGGCTTGTCGAGCGCGACCGCGTTCGAGATCGCGTCCTGCGAGCTGTTGCGGCCGGTGCGGAAGATGTACTTGTTCCACTTGTCGCCGGTGATCGAGTCGGCCACCGCAGGCTCGACGAGCAGGATCTTCTTGTACTCCTCGGCCACCGGCAGCATCGCCAGCGCCACCGGCGACGCGGTCGGGCCGACGGCGATGTCGACCTTGTCGTCGGCGTACGCCGCGGCGAGCACGGCCTTGCCGACGTCGGGCTTGCCCTGGTCGTCCTTCTCGATCACGACCAGCTTGCGCCCGGCCACCGTCATCGTGCCGCCGGTGGCGTAGTCGAGGCCCATCTGGAAGCCGGTGATCGTCTGCTTCGCGTAGGCCTCGAGCGGGCCCGTCTTGCTCGCGATCAACGCGATCTTGATGTCGGGCTTGCCCTGCGCGACCGCGGGCAGGCTGACCGGAAGGCAGACAGTGGCTGCCAAAGCGGCAGCGATCGCTGCCCGGCGCGAGGTGACTTGTTTGGACATCGGACAGTCTCCGGTTCTGTGGGTGCGGGAGCGTCCGCTGCGGCGCCCCGTCGCCTCGACAGACGCAATCGCCGTGCCACGTGCGGTGGCCAGACACAACCCGCCGCCTCGCGGCGCGCGGCACGAATGCTGACCCACGGTCGAGACCGTCCTTCCACCCGCCCCGGTCGATCTTGACAACGCGCGGGCCGATGCACGATCGTGCTCATTGGAAGCTGCCGCTCACG
>FWPV01009432.1_pt1 | contig 10331 bp, 5 predicted proteins | sample 2228371 | NCBI WGS metagenome assembly FWPV01 (sample SAMEA103939776, study PRJEB20133) | metagenome
CTTCTGGCCTAAGTCTGCAAAGATTATTGGCTGGGCCAAGGCATCAAACATCTTGAATTCAATGGTATAAGGAATCGCATCGCCCTCGGTCCATAGCGTGGATAATTTCGCAAGTATAGAATTGACCAGGGAGTATGCACAATGGGGAAATACTGAATTCGTTAAAGAGTTTGAGATGTTCACTGCATCAGACCATATCCCCAAAGTATCAATATACTCACTCTTATAAATCTCCCAATTACCCGCTGAATTGTCCTGCCAAAGACAATAATGGCCAACCGCAAGGACAGGAAATTTTGATTCACCAGGGGTTATTGCTACTTTCTTAATCGGCTCCCAGCCCGTATCAACCTTTCGGCGCGTGAATATCTCCAGATTCCCTGATGTATCACGGTCCTGCCAGGCACAGGTTATCTTGTTGCCATAGATGTTAATCACCGGATATAACCCCTCGTTGGTGGTGGTTGTATAAATAGTATCAATATTCAAAGACCATACACCACTTGAATCCTTAAACCAATAACACACACAATTCCCACTCTGCCACAGAAGATGGATACCCCGGTTTTGGTCAACACCAATTGATGGTGTGCGACAGAAACTCATTCTTAATAAAGTATCAACAAAGGCATTGGAAAAGTCTGTGCGTCTAAATTTCAGATATATTAAATCACCAGTATCTGAAGGTAGCCAGTAATATTGGGCAAAGACCAGATGCACGGTATCCTTTTTATCCACAACCATTGCTGGTGGCGAGACATTGACCACCGGCATAGTGCCGGGTGGTGCCCAGCTTGAGGTCCAATAGGTATAATAGATTCCGGAACCAAAAACCCAGCTTGCACAGGGATTGCCATAAGGGTCTAATCCCAGGGCTGGATAAACACCAGCTGAATCAATCATCTCTGGTAGTCTGAAGGTTCTGCCTGAATCCTGGGAATAACAGTAAAAAATCCCTGCAGGCAAAGACCAGCCCTCATTTGCATAGACAAAATGGACTTTATCACCTGTTGGACTGGTTAATATCTTGTGGGCATTGTTATAAGCAGTGCTCTTATCAAAATCAGTCGTAATTGCAATTGTAAAATTTGCATCGCTGATGTCAACTGCCACCATATCCCTCTCCGATATTCTGACTCCCTGTAGATGATTTTCTTCAATTCTGTAGCGTCCATCTTTAGATGGACGATTATCAGTCCCATTATTGTAGCGTCCATCCTTGATATTCCCATCAGGGCAGGCTTCAGATGGACGAACCGCCTCGTCCGGCTGAAGCCGGACGCTACAACCACTTTTCCCCGTTTCATAATAGATTTTAATCGCGACCCTGCACCTTTTAGACGGTGTATTCGGCACCCGCCACACATAAGAACTCTCACCAACTGGCACTGTGTCAATAAACATCCAGAACGCGGACTCCTTTCCGCCACCCTCAGGAAAATCTGTGGTATAATACAATTCCTGGCTCAGAACCTGCCCCTTTGTGCCCTTTATTGCCTCTATTTGCCCTGTTTTGCCGTGACTTACCACTAATTGGCCTGAATTGCCCTCAATTACCTTAGATTCTATTTTATTTTGAATTTGGTTATTGGAATTTGTTTGGAATTTGGTGCCTGGAATTTGGAATTTATTATTAAATCTCCATCTAATCTCATACTCCTTGCCACTATACAAAACCTCCCCACCATTGGGCTGAACCAAGGTCACAGCCGGTGGTTGTACCGGTGTGGTAAGCCAGGGACGATAAATTACATAATCACCGATTGAATCACCCCTGCCCGATGGATTATAATCCGGGGCACCAGGTGATGGATCCCAGGGACCGGTCCCATCCCCCCACCAATTAGAATCCGCCTGAATAAAATTGTTTGTATCTCCATTCATTACTGCCAGACGATTATCATATATCATACTATTGGCAATCCTTAAAATCGTTGCACTCGATTCGCTATTCCATACACCAATGCGATTTAGACCTATAACACTGCTGTCAACAATGCCAATTGCAGCACCAAAAATCCTTATTCCTTTATCACAGTTTAATATACCAGTATGTTTCTGGAACCAGATACTGTTATTCACATCCAGCCCATTATTTGCCCGGGAAATTACCGCATATCTGATTACCGAAGTATCCTGCGGGGCAAAGGAGATTAACTTTATTCCCTCCCAGAAATCAGCTGGACCCAATGAATGAATGTAAACCAATGCTGTATCATTTCCCTGAATTATTGCCCTGCCGCGCTGATTAAAAGCTGAATTACCAATTGCAATAACTATTTCGGTATCACAGAGAATTTCTGTCCCGGGCTCAATCATCAAGGTGCTGCATGTATCAAGCCCATAAAGTCTGAATTCCCTGCCATACTCCACAGTATTAACAAAATAATAAGGAATCACCTGCTGATGTATTGTAATATCTTTATGCACGGTATCGGCCATCACCTGAATAACATTATGCTTATTCCCAATAAAAGTGCATCCCTCAACCCCATTGACATTGGAAAATGATGTGATTATTGGGATTGAATCATAAATAAAAGCGCAGTTTTTTATTGAAATATTGTTATGGGGATTTGTGCCAAGCATCTCAATAGCACAACTCCGACAGTCTGAAAATTTGCTTTCCGAAATTTCTATTGTAGTAGAATCACCAAGTTTGAATCCAGGATATGACCAGTGAATATTTTCAATCGCAGTATGGCAAACCCTGGACGAATCAATAATGTTATTCTCATTACTAAACACAACCCCTGCCCAGCCATAGGCAGAGTCAGCAGCAACAAATTTGATTGAATCATTTTCTGCACCGCGCCAGTCTATCTTGGCACGCCTATTCCCTGCACCAATGGATAAACCAACATCATATTCAAATTCTAATCTTGTGCCCGGAGTAACCTTGAATACTGCAGCATAATCAGTATCTCCGTAAACCGGATAAAAACACTGTCTTAATGCCGGAGGCCTCAAAAATAGATAGGGAACATCCTGTTTCTTGATGATCAACGAATCTAATATCCGGGGGTCTTCGTAATACCAGAGATGCACCAGAATCTTGTTAAGGACATTGGCTAAGTAACTATTTCCAAAATCAAACCCACCCGCACTCCAGAAATAACACTGACCTGCATTGATATTGTTCTTAATCAAACAATTTCTAATAAAATCCCTCTGCACCGAGTCGGCATTGAAAAAGATTGGAGTGCGGGCATATTCAATTTTGCAGAAACTCAATTCAGTCTCGGGATTCCTGCCGGGAATATAGATTCCATCCCACATCCCTGGATAGGTGGAATCTTCAACTGGCTTCAGCTTGCGATGGGCAGTAAAGATAATCGAATCGCTTGCAGTTCCAATAGCAAGAAGCTGGCCAATTATTTCTAAGGATGCGGTCTCATTATGCCCCATAACCAGGACACCCGGGTCAATCCTAAGAACAGAATCCAAGGCCACAGCACAGGTACCCACGAGCACATACGGGTTGCCAAGGGTATCCCAGTGCATCTTTGTTATATTCCCTGCTATCTTTGTTCCTTTCACATCAATATAACCGCGGCCTGCAAGATGATTGGGACTACTAAAATCCACATAGTGAATGCCCGGCACGACAACCTTGCCATTGCCGTCACGACCATCCCAGTAAGGCGAAGTATAAGTGCCCGGCACATGATATTGGTTCTGGAAAATGGTCTTACCCTCTATAACCATTGTCAGATAACCTGCTGTTTCACACACCTTGTAGTTGAATCTCACTGAATCAGTGGTGGCATCAAATGTATCAGGAAGGGGATAAATCTCACGCACTTCAGGCTGGATTTTGAAATACTGAATACCCGTGGTCGCAGTCCAATCCTCAGTAATGGCGATCTCATTCCCAATAATGCATATTTCGCAAGGCGATTCAAACTGACCTGTCTCCATACCTTCTTCACCGTAAGTATATAACAATTCTGTCAATTCGGGCGTAAAGACCCAGATCTTATGGTTTTCTTTGTCCGCCACATAAACACAATAGAATTCATTTGAGGCGACACCTACAAATAGTGCTTTTCCTTCGGGATCTTCATAGCTTTTTAACCATTCAATTGTGTTGCTGCTCGTTAAATACCGCAAACAAACTATTCGGTTATTTTTTTTGTCAGTGACATAAACGTAATAGTTATTTTGGTTAGCGATTTTTGAAATTGAAACACCTTGCGGAAACCTAAATTCACCAATACCAACTCCTTCAGTGCCATAGATTTTGCGTAGTTCATAACTTCCGTTGGGATTCATTTTGTAGATAATTATCCGATTATTACCAGCATCAGCAACCACCATATATGACCCCCCAGTTGGGTCTGCCGCGCATGCAATCCCTCTTGCTTTACTAAATAATCCTTCGCCTATATAATCATGATGCGCTAATGTTTCTGCCGTAATATCATACTTTAACCTTACAATTCGACTATTTCCTTCATCAACAATATAAACATATACTAAGCTTTGATTCCCAAAATAGCAGGAAGTATCAATACAAATCCCGTAAGGATGATTGAAATGTGAATACCCCATTGATTCATTGGGATAAGCTTTCAAAAACAAACCACTTCGTGGACTTTTTCCATTATCATCACCGATACCGTAGACTACTCTGCTCAATGCAGGATCGGTCATCACCGATAGCCATTTTGTAGGGTCGGTTCTTATATTGGCAACAGAAATTCCATAAATACTACTAAACAAGTAGCAATCCATAAGTTCTTTACATTTTTCCCACCCCAGGCGTTGAATCGGCTCAGGAACTGTAATAAACGCCTCCGGAACCAGCTTGGCTTCAAGTAAAGTCATAAAAAATAAGGCTGGGGTGATAAAAAATCTTGCTTTCATTTGTCCTCCATAAGTTTTTTAACACCAAAACAATTAATATTTTTTGAATATTTCTCAATTATTTGTTTTGATTGTTTGTAAAATTCGTCACTTTTACCTTCTTTAAGGTAAAGCATCTTTACCAAAAGAAATTCCATTTCCTCACCTAAAATTGAGCCTTGATATTTCTTTATGAATCGTTTTGCCTCTCTTATACCTGAAGCAAGTTTATTTTTATCACCATCAAAAGCAAGCATGCTAATATGAACAAAGTCAGCGTAAGGGGCTAAATATGAATCTGTTCTCTTTATTTCATCAAGCACTGGGTAAGCAAGATTACGACATGAATCAGAAACACCCATTTCTTCACCGTAACCAAAAAATTCTTTCATAAATGGTCGAATTTTCAATAATCGGCTTTTCTCCTTTGCAACGATTGGTTTGATAATAAATTTCGCTGTATCTGAATAAATGAGCAATGCCCGGGGTGGTTCCGGAATGAATTTTGTACCTAAGAAAATTCGTGAAAATAGAGTGTATGATCCCGGACGCAGCGTAATTATTTCTCTCTTCTTAATATTAAAGAAATTATCAGGCGATAAAATACCATTAATATATAGGGTATCGCCAGCCATTATCAATTTCTCGTGCTTTGGCCGCGGAGAGACATCACAATGCAGGTTTCTAAAATATAGAGATAACGAATCAGCATTATTAGAGACACTATATGAAATTCGCGCAAAATATAAAAGCTCATTTCTATCATTTGCCGGCATAATAATTTTTGCTGCTTTTGTGGAATGATTTATGAGAATACAACGAACACACAAAGGCTCGCCTTCCCATAAATTTTCTTTCTCCATCTTAATTTGATAATTTAATTGTTCAGGGTCAGCTAAATCTAATTCTGCTTGCCATTTTACCCAATCAAATGTAAAACAAAATAATATAGAACTTACTATATTTACCAATAACCATATTATGGTTACTTTCATAATGCACCCCTATTATTTATGGTTGATTCCTTTTTAATAACTGTTTGCACTCCTCGCAAAGATCGTCCTGCGGCTTGAATTCATTAACATCCCAAAACATTATGCAGAGTGGATATCCGCAATGCCAATCTGGATAGTAATTCATATTAACCCAAAATTGATGAAAAATTTCATGGGCTGTAACTGTTTCAATGACATCATCTTCAGTGTCATATTGGCCGCATTGACTATAAATGCTTGATATAGCAATACCAGAATAACTATTATCATTTGGTAAATCAGGCGATCCGATGACTTTGGATATCCCAAATCTTGTCACATCATTGTCAATTTTCTTTACTCCAATTACATAAACCCACCAATCTTCATTATACGATAAATTATCATGTTCTCGACAAAGCGTCCATAAATCAGTCGAAGAAATGTTGTCTTGCGGGGTCAATTGTGTTTCATCGTATTTATCCAATAAAGCTCTCTTGTTTCCTGGTTCATCTTTGGTGACCTCACCAATCCATTTGTGTGCTAGTCCTATCCTAGGTTTATAGCCTTTCATGCAATCTACTTCTGCATATATTGGAATATTTGGGTCAACAGGCTTAGGACACCCTATAATGGATAATATAATAATACCAAAAGTTGCAATCAATCCGCATTTGTATCTCTTTTTCATCATTCACCCCTTGCACCTGCGACAAAAATCTACCCAATTGCTTTTGCGGATGTAAAAATGCACATCACCGCTTTGGATATGATTGTGGAAATCCTTAGCGGTGACTCTTATCCGATGCATGCCCTCTTCGAGATTTTCGGTTTCCAGTGTATCCTGACTTACAATACAGGAAGGTAGATTTGTCGCATAAGGGTAGAGCCTGTAGAATTGTGCTTCTGTGCCGAAAATAGTACTACATGGTGGTTCCGTATGATATATATATTCTTCTTTATTTTTGTCCTTTCTGGCGATAAAATCAAATTTAAGCTTGAAATGGCTATAAGTGTAAAACACGATACTTGTGTCTAAGTATAGCCCAAGTTCATACGGAGCTCCCCGGTCAGTTGTATTAGAAAAATTATCGTAGCATCTCACAATAAACTTTGCCTTACAGCTATCACTGATGATAATATGAGGGTCATCAAGATCGTTATCGAGAGTGGAGTTTAGTAGTAATTTCTTAAAGGTCCTTTGAGGTATGCCTCCTGAAGTATCCGAATAAAAGGCATTAAATGAATATCCCAGGAAATTCATGCAATTAATCGTAGCAGAACCATTCAGCGAACCGTCCACATACATTCTATCGAGAAGTGGAGCATAATTGTCTGTGGGTTTTAATGAATCCTGAGCCATGGGATTCACAGCATCGTCCCAGTATGCTGTATCTGCGGTTGGTGTATAGAAATCAAAGTGTAAATGATTCAAATAGAAGGTTGTATTATTTGCCAGATTGACATCTGAATATACAGAATCTACACGGAGTAGCGTATCTATTGTATTCATATGGATATACTGGCTTCCAGAAATCCTATGACATGAGCTATCATCAGAATAATGGTCAACCCCCACAAACCACCAATAATATGAATCGTACCACCGGTAGAGATACAGGAAAGTTTTCGTATAACTCTGCACTGATGCATTTGTTGCAGTAATATCAATGCCTAAGTGAAGATGGCCAACTCTGTAATCACCTAAATTCGATTCAATTATCTTATTTGTTGCAACCAACTATTGGCCACCTTCTTGTTGTGGTGGTATCACCACGATAAAAAAGGTTTAAGATAATTACCCCTGAGCATATCACGATCATAGCTTTACTCCTTTCCTATCTGATAGACGGTTTTGCGGTATTGGTCTTCTTCACTGCCACAAATTATTATGTCATCGACACCCGAGCAGCCATATACATTATCTACGGTTGCTTGCAGAGCACCCTTTAAATCATATAAATATGCCATTTTGACTGAAATATGAGTCAAGACAATATACTCACCATTTTTCACAAATAAGACTTGGCGGACAAATTCGTCACCAGGGACCGATATTTCCCAAATTGGTGTCCCAGTCTTATTATCAATCAGAGCCATCTGTGAGGATAATGCACAAACTAAAAATTTACCATCAGGAGAAAAATCCGAAACAGGATTGGTCCGGCCTCGTTTTGGAAAACAATAAGAATACACTAAATTGCCTTTATAATTATAGACAAGAACACACCCGCTATCCCCAACGCAGCTATATTGTCCATCATTGGAAATACTTATTTCAACTGCTGAAGAATAATTCTTCTGCCATAACTCACGGTAAGTGCCTTCGTTTTCTTCCCATAATGCCACATGGGGCGACCCCATCATAAATGATAACAGCACATATTTATGGTCTGGTGTATTAATATACTCCATCCGTCCGAATTCATAATAGTCTGCCTTGCTTGGAAATTCAGCAATTTTATCGCCGTTCCAATTTATAATTTCTACTTTTCCTTTATTGATGTTGTTTGTGAAAAAACCAATAGAGGGTATAGAAAAGAGACCTGCCCCTCTACTAATAAATGAACAGGTAATATTCCCCTGCGAATCTTTAGCAGTGACAACACTTGGTGCACCTTCAGCTTCATGACTCCGAGGGCCTTCAAAAGTTAGTACTCTGCCCTCATATGGACAAACCTCAATACTCAACCAAATCCCTGGTTTTGCTTTTAGGATTTCTTCTTTAAATACATCTCCATTAGCATTATAATAGTAAATTTTATACTCTTCTCCCCATGTTATAACTTCACTTGAAATTCTGATGGGCATTAAGGTTGGATACCGTGTCTTGTTGCGCATCACCCATTGGTTATACTCTTTTATGCTCTTTATCTCTGCTACCTTCTCCACCTTCACCCCTGCCCAGGTCAGGCAGAAGATAAAGGCCAATGTTGTTAATATGACTCTTTGTATAATGCCTCCTTGTGCTTTTTAAAATTTTTTGTGGCTCTTAACCATTTTGTGTGGTAGAAAGGCAGAGCCATAGAACCTTAATACCACACCCTTTAATTCCACGGTGTCCTGTGACAGTCAATCTCGATTATTTTTCCTTCCAGGTTCTCAAGCCATTTCCTAAAACCATCACCCCCTTTCAGACCTGAGAACAGACACCTTGCCAGAATTTCATCAAAGACCAACACTAAATTATATTTATCATCTAACAAATGTCAAGAGTTTTTAATTTCGCTCAGGCGCTTTGAGCTAAAATTCGCAAATGCTGGTTGGAAAAATTACGATAACCATAAGCCATTCGTTTATCTAACTTTATCTTGTTATTCATTCCTTCAGTAAAACCATTGGTAATCCGATACTTGAAATAATTGGTAATAATATCAAACCAGCGCAAGTAGGTCCTTGCTACATCCCGAAAGCCAGGCAAATTAGAATCATAAGCCATACGACACCAACACTGCAATAAACCACAGGCACCATCATAATCCTTAACCTGGTAAATCTGGCGTAAGAGCTCCTTTAATCCATAAGCATCACCCAATAACGGTACATCTTTAAATAAAGCCAAAAGCCGCTCGTGCTCCTCCGGTGTCAAACGCTCGTATGCTTTTAAAAGCAAATGCTTCGCCCGAAAAATAATCTTCTTTTTGCCCTTTTTCGCCTCTCGCTGAAGCACCCGCCGAGTGAAATCTAAGGCATAATTTACCATCCTAATAATGTGGAACTTATCCGCCACAATCACCGCCTCTGGGCACACCTCACGAATCGCACTGAGATAGCCTTTCCAAATATCAACGACAAAAAACTCAGGACGTTTCCCATCAGGAATTGCCTGTAGGTAATTCTTTAGTCCCTCTTTATCACGACCGGCGATTGTCGCCACAACCCTGTGTTTTTCTAAGTCAGTTAATACGGTCCGATACTTATGCCTTTTTGCCACACTAAACTCATCAATACCCATCTTCATTGGATATTGAACAAGTTGATTGTTGACCACTTCCTTCGCACAGCGAAACCACAATCTACGCAGAGTAGTGTATTTTACCTGATATTCTACCGCAATATCCTTAAGCGTTCGATTCTTGCCCCGCTCGTACAAATACTGCTCATAGCGGATGGTGTGATGACTTCTGGCCCTGATAGTTTCAAAACGCTCAGTAAATACCTTACCGCAATTTGCACACTTGAAGCGGCGCTGCCTGAGATTAAGGCGCAATCTCTTAGCCTGGATCGGAATATCATTAATTATCCGTTCTTTATATTGGTGGACTTTATTAGTGCTTTCACCACATTTTGGACAAACACCGTAAGATGACGACTTTATCACTTCCACAATCACCTCCTGGTTATCCTCTTTCCAACTAAGCACCAAAAACTCTTGCAAACCTAAGGAGATTTGAATATAATCTTTTGGCATCTTTCAGATCCCTTTTCTTTAGAATATCTATATTATATCGATCTGATGGATGCCTTTCAACTATTTTACCACACTTTCTGGTCATGAGCCAATAATTT
>FWPV01016624.1_pt1 | contig 10330 bp, 9 predicted proteins | sample 2228371 | NCBI WGS metagenome assembly FWPV01 (sample SAMEA103939776, study PRJEB20133) | metagenome
TTTCTGCTGACACTACAACAGCAAAAAATCCGCCTGCAAACAAAACAACAATTTATAAATGCGATTAAAAAACTGTTAAAAACAGAGCCTTCTTTAAAAACTTTTCCGGCGCTTTGGCAGTTTAGGTTTGTTTTAGAGCGCCACCAAGCTAAATTTAGCAAAAGGTTTGTTTTTGCACTCAAAAAACTTCTCGTCAAAACCCAAGTTCGTTCTTGGTCGGGAATTGTGCCTTTGTCCATTTTTACCAAAGGAGTTGGTTGTCCGTTTAACTGCTATTATTGTGCCAATGAGCCGGCGATGCCCAAAAGTTATTTTTCTGACGAACCGGCTGTCAGGCGGGCAATCCGTTATCATTTTGACCCCTATAAACAGGTGTTTGGCCGTTTACAAATGTTTTACTTATCCGGTCACCCGATAGACAAAATAGATTTGATTATTCAGGGCGGAACTTTTTCATTTTACGACCAAAAATATCGAGAATGGTTTTTGAAACGCGCTTATGATGCTGCCAATACCAGTGTTGCAACCTTTATCCAAAAAGGCCGTCTAGAAAAAATCCCAAGCAAAAATCTTGCCCAAGCCCAACGGATAAACGAAACCGCCAAGCAAAGAATAATCGGCGTAACAATTGAAACCCGTCCTGACTATATAACACCAAATGAGATTAAATTTTTGCGCCGACTTGGTGTGACGCGGGTTGAACTTGGAGTACAAGCGCCAGACGACCAACTTTTGCAACGGATTAACCGCGGGCATGGAGTCAAAGAGATAGTTGTTGCTACTCGTCTTTTGAAAGATGCCGGCTTCAAAATTACCTATCACCTGATGCCGGGACTGCCCGGTAGCAATCTAAACAAAGACCTGAAAATGCTTAAAGAAATTTTTACTAATCCAAGTTTTAAGCCGGACAATATTAAGTTTTACCCAACCAGTGTTGTTAAATACTCGCTTTTGGAGGAGTGGTATAAACAAGGACTATACCAGCCCTATGATGAAACAACTTTGACTAAACTAGTTCTAGAGTTTAAGAAAAGAATTGTTCCGCGTTGGCTAAGAATTCAGCGCTTGGTCCGCGATCTAACTATTAATGATGTTGTTGTTGACGCTTTTCCTTCAAACCTGCGACAAAAAATACAACAACTTTTAAAAGAAAAAAAGATAAATTGTCCCTGCATTCGCTGTCGAGAAATAAAAAATGAACCAAAACAATTATCTACCCGGCTTAAAACAACTGTTTATGAGGCAAGCTCCGGCAAAGAATATTTTTTAGAAATAGTTGACAAAAAAGACAGACTTTATGCTCTATTAAGGTTAAGACTTACCCGAAAGCGTTCTGCTTTTGTTCGCGAACTGCATGTTTATGGGGGGATGCTCGAGCTTGGCAAAACCGACAACAGCCGCGTCCAACACCATGGATTTGGCAAATTGTTGTTAAAACAGGCAGAAAAACTGTGCAAAGAAAACCGAGCCACCAAGCTTTTGGTTATCTCCGGAGTTGGAGCAAGAGAGTATTACCGCGCTCTGGGCTACAAGCTTGAGAACGGCTATATGGTAAAATTTTTGCAATGAAATTCTTTATCAAAACCTTTGGCTGTCAGCAAAATAACGCCGATTCCGAAAGAATAGCTTCAGCCTTTAAGGCTCGCGGATTCAGCAAGGCTAAAAACTACTATGATGCTAATTATGTGATTATCAACACTTGTATGGTTAGAGAATCTGCCGAAAACCGTGTTTATGGTCTAGTTAACAATTTACAAAAATTAAAAATCCAAAAGCTTGCGCAAAACAACTTCTTCAAAATTGTCGTTACCGGATGTATGGTTGGCCTGGCATACCGCGATAAAAGTGGCAAGTATTTAAAAAGACTAAAAACAGTTATGCCCGCCGTTGATGAGTTTATGCCGATTGAAGAAGTTGGCTTTACTTATGAACCGGTGCGGACAAACAAAAATCTGGCTTGGGTGCCGATATCCAATGGTTGCAATAATTTTTGCACCTTTTGTGTTGTTCCGTTTACCCGTGGACGGGAAATCAGCCGCCCATTTGATGAGATTTTGAACGAGTGCAAAAAACTTGCCGCTGACGGCTACCAAGAAGTAATGCTTTTGGGACAAAATGTCAACTCTTATGGGGCTGACCTTATCTTAGGAGAAAATAACGTCCAAGTTATGCGCGACCTTAACAAAACCTATTTTGAAAATAAACACGTCAGGCTTAAAAAGCTTAAAATAAATGGGAAAGTAGTTGAGCCGGTTTTTGTTAAACACCTTGGGCGATATCGTCTACCGACTCTTTTCCCTTATCTTTTGCAGGCAGTGGCGCAGCTTGGTTTTAAGAAGATAGATTTTATCTCCAGCAATCCTTGGGATTTCTCCGATGAACTTATTGAAGTTATTGCCAAGCACCCAAACATCACCCGAACTATCCATTTGCCGGTCCAGTCCGGAGATAACAATGTTTTAAAACGCATGAATCGCTGGTACACACGTGAAGAATATTTAGAGTTAATAGCAAAAATTAGAAGCAGGGTGTCCGGGGTTAAATTTACTACTGATATTATCGTTGGCTTCTGCGGCGAAAGTCAAAAAGAGTTTGACAACACGGTTGCCTTGTGTAAAGAGGTCGGCTTTGAAAAAGCCTATATAGCTATGTACTCACAGCGTCCCACAACTGCGGCAAGCAAAGTGTTTTCAGACGACATTCCCCATTCTGAAAAAAAACGCCGCTGGGAAATCTTGGAAAACTTAATTAACAGCAGATACCACCGCAACGCAAATCAAAACTAGGAAATATTTATACAACTCTGCCCCTCCCTAGCCAGCCGGCACAGTTAATACAGACACAGAGACTTGATATACTGTGATAAAATTGGAATATACTTGCCCGGTAGTTTAAAGGTAGAACACCGCGCTCTGGACGCGGGGGTCGGGGTTCGAGTCCCTGCTGGGCAGCTATCAAGCTGACTCTATTCCTCTTGAAAATAAAATATAATATTATAGAGTCTCTCTTGAAAACTTTTATTGATTTAATTGATGAAAAATCCTGTTTCTCAAAAAGATAATTTTGGTTGTGGTGTCGCCTGTCTTGCTTTTGTTGCCAATAAAACATACAAAGAAGTTCTTAAAGATTTAGGTAAAGAGCAAGCAAAAACAAAAGGTTTTTGTTGTCGAGAAATGGTTGATTATCTGAAAAAGGTAGATAGTCAAGCAGACTATCATTATTTAAAACCAAGGTGGAAGAAAAGAATTTATCAGGACAAAACGATTGTCTTTATCAAACGAAGCAAAAAATATCCATATGGTCATTATTTAGTGCGTTATCATAATCTTTGGATGGATCCTTGGATTAATTTTCTCAAAGATAAAGACATTAAAAATGCAAAAGCAGGTTTTAGAAAAAGGTTGCCCAACAAGCCAATTTACGCAATTTTTATCAAAACAAACTAGCTTTCAATATTGTTCTTTACTTTATCTAATAAACCAGTTATCATAGTATTTATGATAAAAAACTATTTTAAAATTCTTGTGTTAACTCTTGCAGCTTTGTGGGTTATTAAAGCTCTTAACATATCTTACCCGATGACAGTAGTGGTTTCTAATACTGCTTCCGAGCTGTCGGTTGTAGGAGAGGGGAAAGTCGAGGTAACTCCTGATACCGCAACTGTACAGGTTGGAATTACGGTCAATAATTTAGCCAGTGCCAAAGAGGCGCAAAACGAAATCAACAAAATCAACAACAATATCATAGCCGAAATGAAAAAGCTGGGAGTAAACAAAAAAGACATCAAAACCAGTAACTATTCTATTTACCCAAACTATAGTTATGAGGGTGCCTCAAAAATCACCGGCTACAACGGCAACGCCAGCTTAAACATCAAAATAAAAAATATTACTCTGACCTCGCGAGTTGTAGATGTTGCAACTCAAGCCGGCGCAAACGAAATTCACGGCATCACCTTTACCATTGATCAACCGGAAAAATATCGTGAACAAGCAAGAAATAAGGCTATTGAAAATGCTAAAGAACAGGCAAAAAAACTTTCAAAAAGCCTCGGGATAAAGCTTGGCAGAGTAGCCAATATTATTGAATCCTCTCCGGACACCGATGGTCCAATTATGTTAAGAACTGCCGCAGAGGGGTATGGCGCAGGCAACACACCTGCTTTCGAAGCCGGTACACAAACTATTACTTCTGTTGTAACTCTATATTTTGAGAAGCGCTAAACAAATTTTCTATAATAATAGAAACGTTTGGTTTTTATAACGATAGAACAAAGGTTGAATCTTCAAGACAAAAACGATTGGACTCTAGACAATGCCGCTCAAATCGCCGACTACTTCGGCTATGAAAATGATGATAACTTTCGCCAAGCTTTATTAGACTACAGAGAGGAATTTGTAGAGCGCGCCAGTGTTACTGGATATCTGGCTATTATTGCCGCTAGGTTTTTTGGCAACTATGAACCACCGCTAAAAAGACTGCCGACAAAAACAAAAACACTCTTTAATGGCTGATTGGTTTGGCGACAACTATGTTTTTATGCTATAGAAACAAATTGTGCTAATTGTATAATTACTAAATTATGGTTGTAAATACATACAAAGCCCTTGTTGTTGATTTCGACTACACCTTGGTTGGCGACGACATGATGGTTGCTCCTGCTCTTGAACAAGCAATAAAAACTCTTCTCAAACAAGGTATTTTTTTCTCTATCGCCACCGGTCGACATTATTACGGCATAATCCGCAAAGCCTGTAAACAGCTTGGTTTAAGTGCTCCACAGATTGTTTTTGGTGGAGCACAAATAGTTGATCCGTCTTCAGACAAAACTCTCTGGCGGCAATGGATTCCTTATAAAGAGGTAATAAAAATAATACAATTGTTGCAAAAAAGAAAGATTATTTTTTTTATTGAAAAGGGCGATGCTACTTATTCAACACATCACGAGCTCCCCTTCTTTTACGGCGGAGCTGTAAAACTTAAGCCTTTAAACAATCTTCCTAAAGCAAGCGTACCTAAAATATTAGTTTCGGCCAACTTTAATAAAATGGACCTCTCCCAAATCACAGAATTGGCAAAAGACATCGAAAAAAAATTTAAAGACATCCACCCAATTAAAATAGTTGTTTCTTCCGGCTACTACGGTCTAGATATTACTTCGCAAAAAGCCACCAAGCACTTAGCAGTGTTAAAGCTTAGTCAAATTTTAGGCATTGATCCAAAACAAATGGCTGCGGTTGGAGACGGTTATAACGATTATCCGCTATTGACTGCCTGCGGGCTGAAAATTGCTATGGGTACAGCTCCGCCCGAGCTTAAGGCAATTGCAGATTTTGTTGCTCCATCGATTTTTGAAAATGGCTTGTTGTTTGCAATAAATAAATTTTTCTTGCAAAAAAAGATTTAGTAGAATAAGTACAGAGTATGAACATTAAAAATATCTCTGCCTTGGAGATTCTTGACTCTCGTGGAATTCCTACCTTAAAAACTTTTGTTGAGCTTGAAAATGGTGTTGTCGGCTGGTCAGAAGTTCCCTCGGGCGCCTCAACCGGCACTTATGAGGCTCATGAGTTAAGAGACAATGACCCCAAACGCTATTTCGGCAAAGGAGTGTTAACCGCCAAACACAATGTTGAAGTTGTCCTAAATGAGCTGCTGGCTGGCAAAGACGCCGCCAATCAATCAGAAATAGACAAACTGATGCTTGAGGCCGACGGAACGGAAAACAAAACAAAACTTGGCGCAAACGCCATTCTTTCGGTATCTCTGGCTTGTGCTCGGGCTGTGGCTAGCGCACAAAAACAAGAGCTGTATGAATATCTTGCCGAGATGTTTGGTCACGCTCCCTCTGTTTTGCCGGTTCCACTTATCAATGTGATAAACGGCGGAAAACACGCTGAAAATAGCGTAGACTTTCAAGAGTACATGCTTGTTCCCTACGGTTTTCCCAAGTTTTCCGAGGCGCTGCGCGCCGCTTCCGAGGTTTTCAACGCCCTTAAAAAAATTCTTCACGGCAAAAAACTTCCCACCACGGTTGGAGACGAAGGAGGTTTTGCTCCAAACTTAAATAGCAATCGCGAACCGCTTGAACTTTTGTTGGATGCGATAGAAAGCGCCGGTTATGTCCCTGGACAAGAATTTGCTCTTGCTTTAGATGTAGCCGCCTCGGAAATTTTTCAAAACAACAAATACAACCTTGCCAAAGAAAACAAACAACTATCACAATCGGAGTTGGCTAAATATTATCAACAGTTAAGAGAAGATTTTCCGCTTTTTTCTATCGAAGACCCCTTCTCCGAAGACGACTGGCAAGGATTTGTCAATCTCACCGCCAGTCTAGGGAGCCGTACGCAGATAGTCGGAGATGACCTGTATGTTACTAACCTTGAACGTTTTAAAAAGGGGATAGAGCTGCAGGCCACTAATGCAATTCTTATTAAACTCAACCAGATAGGAACCTTGACCGAAACCATAGAGGTAATAAAAATGGCACAGGGCAAAGGCATACAAACTATAATCTCTCACCGCTCTGGCGAAACCACCGATTCTTTTATTGCTGACTTTGCAGTTGCTGCCGCAGCCGGGCAAATAAAAACTGGCTCTTTGTCGCGCTCTGAACGACTGGCAAAATACAACCGTCTGTTAGAAATTGAGGCAAGCCTCGAAAACCCAGTTTATTTTCAGTTTCCCTACACCAACAATGGCAACGGATATTAACAGCCTGAAAGAAGCAGCAATTAAGTCTTTAGAAAAACCGGGCGGAGCAGCCGAAGAGCTGCCAAAAACAAAAACCAAACAAAAGCCGATTCTCTACTTATTTCGCCATACTCAAACTAACGACAATATTAAAAGAATTTTCTCGGGAAGACGTCAAACCAGTCTAACCCCGCTTGGCAGACAACAGGCTAAAGAGTTAGCTGAAAAATTAAAAACCAAACAAATTGATCTTTTTATCAGTCCGCCGCTGAAAAGATGCGAACAAACGCTTGCCCCCCTGCGCAAATATTTTCCTAAAGTACCATACCTGCAAAAAAAAGAACTTATAGAGCGTGACTACGGAGAGCTAACCGGCAAAAGCAAAATGCGAATAATGCGTGAAAACCCGGAAAAAGCAATTCTCTGGCGAAGGAGCTGGGATGTCCCTCCGCCGGGAGGAGAAAGCCTTAAGCAGGTTTGGGAGACAAGAATTCGGCCGTTTTGCCAATGGCTTGAAAACAAACTCAAAACCGAAAAGATTAATATTGCTTATGCTGGAACCAACAATACTGTCCGCTTAATCAGAATGTATTTTGAAAAGCTGCCGCTTGAAAAAATGCTGACTTTGGAAAATCCATACGCAGATTATGCCTCATACCACATAAAATAATCTGCCAACAAATTAAGTAAGATTCTCGTTTTCCGTGCCAACAAAGTCTTCAAGAATCTTTTTTATTTTTGGTACCGAGGTTTTCTTTGCAACTAAAAGAACATCTTTGGTATCAACAACTATTGCCCCATCCAAATCTATACCAACAATTAATTTTTTATCGTCATAGTTATAAACCAGTGAGTCTTTTGAGTCTTCTAAATAAACTTTGCCCCGCGTTATGTTTTCTGCTGGATGCTTCTCCAAAGCCTCTTTTAATGCCTCCCAAGCTCCAACATCGCTCCAGCCGATATCCTCAACCACAACATATGCGTCGTCTTTTGATAATTTTTCTAAAACCGCGTTGTCAAAGTGAATAGATTCAACCCCGCTATAAATCTTGCTAAACTGTTTGTTAAAATTTTTTTTGCCAAGGTTCGACAAAATCTGCTCGATACCTTGATAAACCGCGGGCGCCAACCGCTTAAAAGCCTCATAGATAAAGCTTGGTGTGGTTACAAAATAACCCAAGTTCCAAGCGTGCTTACCGGAGGTAAAAAATTTATGCGCAGTTTCCAAATCTGGTTTGTATTTAAATCCGGAAAATTCATAAAGAGCTGTGCCGTTTATCTTGTCTGTTTGCTGCCCATAGGCAATCCAGCCAAGGTTTTGACTGGCAAACCTGGCTTTGTGGCCGATAAAAATTATTTTGTTGGGGTGTTTTCTGATAAATGCGCCGGCGCTGTTAATGATTTGCCTGAACTTGGCGGCTTTTTTTACCAAGTGGTCGCTCCAAATAATGACTACCGGTTCATTTACCCCTTTTTTTACCAACATTCCCATCACCAGGGCGACCGCTGGACCAACATCTTTTTTTTCCGGCTCAAAAATGAAATTATTCTTGGGAATGTTGGGAAGCTGACTAAAAACAATGTTTCTATAAATGCTGTTGGTGGAAATAAAAATATCGTTTGGCTTAAAATCTGGATAGAGACGCTCCACTGCAAGTTGCAGCGTTGACTTTTCTCCAATTATTTTTTCAAATTGCTTGGGTGAGCGCTTGCGTGATAGCGGCCAAAGCCTAGTCCCAGCTCCTCCGGCAAAAATAATTGCTTTCATTTATAAATATTTTTTCAATTTAGCCAAAAAATTTTCTTTAGCAAACATAGCAACAACAGAGTTGTCAATATTGTATGATAGAGTATGAAATTTCTCAATGGCAGATGTTAACCCGCTTTGGGTTTGTTCAAAAAACAACAATCCATTAACCCCGTGTTGTATAATTTCGGCGGTTCCGCTTTTGGCAAAACTCACCACCGGCTTACCAAAAAACAACGCCTCAAGCGCTGTATAACCAAAATCTTCAGCCTGTGGCATAATAAGTGCTCGGCTGTGTTTATAAACATAAGCAAGCTCCGGCTCTGAAATATGCTGATAAAAAAAGATGTTTTTTGCCCCACGTGCGCTTTTATACAAGCCGCTGCGTTCACTGCCGTCGCCGACAATCAGCAGTTTCCACTCTTTTATATTTCTAAAAGTCTGAACTAATAAATCAACTCTTTTATACGGCTCAAGCCTGCCAACAAACAAAAAATAGTTAGTATGCTCAAAGTTTGTCGGTCGCCTGTCTTTTTTCTCAAGAGCAGCAAAATAGTTAAGATCAAAGGGCGGCGGCAAAACAATTGCGTTTCGCCTATAAACATGTTGGATATTGTCACGGGAATATCTGGACAAAGTCAAAATATTGTCCGGACGAGTTGCGGCAATAAAATCCCACTCTCTCAAAAAAACCAAAAGGCTTTTGCCAACCGCTCCGATTTTTTTAAAATAGTTTTTTTGCTCATGCCATAAAAAACGCGTGGGGGCAAATATATAACTTAAATGTTTTGTTTCCGGACGCGTCAGCACTCCCTTGGCAAAAGAGGAGGAAATAGATAACACAACTTCGTAGTTATTCAAAACAAACGACTCGGCGGCGGCCGGCATTAAAGGAGTCAAGTATTTTTTATTGGGCACAAACCTGTACAGCTTTTGCAAGAAACTGGTTTGTATCCTGTGTCTATACTTCGCAGCCCAAACAGCGCCTCGCTGATCATAATACAGTGTGTAAATATCGGCTTTCGGGTAAGCATCATATACTGTCTGCAAAATTCTCTCTGCACCTCCCCATTTATCTAGCCAATCGTAGACAATTGCTAACTTCATAGTAAACAATTTTCATAAACTTGCAGTGTTTGTTTTGCCATCTCTGCAAAAGAAAATTTGGCCAAATAATTGTGCGCAATTGTCTTTTTCTCTCTGACTATTATATGGTTAATTTTTTGCAAAAGTTCCTGTTTGTCCAAAGGACTAAAAAATGTTGCACTAGGCGGGGCAATTTCTCGAAAAACCGCAATATCAGACAGCAAAAGCGGACAAGCAAAATACGCTGCCTCAACCACCGGCAAACCAAAACCCTCAAATAAGGATGGAAGAATTAAACACTCGGTGTTTTTATACAACCATTTGAGCTGTCCGTCAGTTGGGTTAGAAACAAAAATAATTCTGTCTTTAAGACCGGTTTTTTCCAGTATGGTTTTAATTCTTGCCGCAAACAAATCATTTGGGCCGGCTAAAACCAGAGTTTTGTTTTTAACCTGCCTCCATACCTCAAGCAAAAATTCAACATTTTTGTGCGGGTAGAAATTCCCGACATAAAGCATAAATTTTTGTCCAACAAGCCTGTTTACTTTTGTCTCATTCGCCCTTATTAACTCCTGTCCGACCCCTTCATAAGTAACTCTGATTTTTTCTGCAGGAACAGAAAAGTGTTTAAGAATATCCGTTCTAACAAATTTTGTCGGGACGATAATATAACACGATTGGAAAACCGCATGTTTTAAAACCAGACGGTACATTAAGCGCTTCCACATATATACCGGATAGCTTCTGGTCGTCGCTTTGCCGGTAGCAAATTTTAAAATGGTCAGGTCATGAATTGTACTT
>FWPV01016627.1_pt1 | contig 10328 bp, 7 predicted proteins | sample 2228371 | NCBI WGS metagenome assembly FWPV01 (sample SAMEA103939776, study PRJEB20133) | metagenome
TGGCCGGCATCCGTTCCAGCCCAGGCACCTCGCTGGCGGGCGGCAGTGAGCAAGGCTTGCCGCCGAAGCGAAAGTGCGTCAGGTCAGCGCCGAGGCCGAGTTGGCTCAACTGCCAGCGGACGAAGTGGCGGTGCGACAAGTTCTGGCGTTGGGCGGGCGTGAGTTGACCGGACCACACGCGGAACTTGGCCGCCACCTTGATCGGCAGCGCGTGGCGGTCGGCTTCGTGGTCGTGCCAGACGTGCCAGACCACGACCAGCAGCTTGCGGGCGACCGCCACGATGGCCTTGTTGGCCGGCATGCGCTTGGCCAGTCGCTCGTACTCGGCTTTCCAATGCGGGTGAGTGCGCACGGCGACCCAGGCCGCTTCCACGAGTGCCTGGCGCAAGTCGGCCCGCCCGCGCTTGGAGATACGGCCGTGGCGGTGGGTCTGGCCGCTGTCGTGGACAAAGGTGCCTAGACCAGCGTAGCCGACCAAGTTCTTGGCGCGCTCGAAGCGGCTGATGTCACCCACGGCCGCCAGGATGATCATGGCGGTGATGAGGCCGATGCCTGGCAGTTGCACCAGGAAGGGGACCTGCTCGGCCCAGGGCGAGACGGTGCTGAGGCGAGCCAGTTCCCGTTCGACCTCGGCCAGCTGCGCGTTCAGGTGGTCGAGCGTGGCCAGGTCTTGGCGCACCCGCAACTTTTCGGTGGGCGAAACGTCGAGGCTGTCCCACCAGGCGCGGTGCTTGGCGGCGAAGGGATCGCCCTCGGGCGCGACGAGGTTGTGCCGCTGCAGCATGCTGTGCAAGCGGTTGGTGGCCTGGGTGCGGGCGCGGCTCAGGCGCTCCCGATGGGCGACGATCTCCCGCAACTCGCGCACCGCCACTGGCGGCACCCACACCTCTGGAATGAGGTTGAGCGCCAGGAGCTTGGACAGCACCCGCACATCGCGCTTGTCGGTCTTGACGATGGCCGAACTGATCAGCTTGACGTGCGGGGGATGGGCGACTACCACCTCGCCCGCGTAGCGCACTACCTGGTCATACAGCGTCCAGGTGTTGGTGGTGGCCTCAATCACCACCTTGTCGGTGGGCTTGAGATTGGCGCGCAGCCAATCGTCCAACTCGTTGAGTTGGACGCGACGTGGATGCAGCACCACGTCGCACCCGGCGTTGACGCCCCCAATGACCACATAATGCTTGTGGGCGTCCAGCGCCAGATACCTGAGGAATCCCTTTTCGGGTGGACTCATGGTATACTCCTTCTTCAGAATAATCCGCCTTCTGGCGGTCGAGCGCTTGGGCGCGGATTTGAGGCGCAGAGGTTCACAAACTGATTCGGGCTCGGTTGAGACGACCGTCCCAGAGTAGAGTCCGACGGGCAGCCAAAAAACACTGCGGGCTTACCGTAAGGTATCCCATAGGCCGTTTCGGCTGGCCCACACGCTCCGTGCCCCCGGTGCGTTCCCGTCCTACTCGCCGACAAGGATAGTACACACCGCGCCCAAACGCAATTACATTCTACTAACACGGGTTGAAGCTGACACGCCCCCCTTAATGAAATGCTGGCGTTGTGCGTTGAACAAGAAGCCTGGTGAGCCAGGAGGTCCACCTTTCGGGCGGGGGGCGTGCAGCTTAACCTTAACGTTCCGCAGCCCACACAAGGTGCCTAAAGGAGGAAACAGAAAATGGCAAGAAGAATCACTACATGGGTAATAGCGTTTTTGCTTGCTTCTTTGTGCAGTTGTACCACACAAAAGGAGCAAGAAGACCACTTGGTATGGGAGATGATAGCTAACCGGACGGTAGGAAAAAGTGATTACAGTTATGAAGATAAAGCCCGCATAACTGTAGTCACTGACGTTAACGAAGCACAGGCCTTGAGAGGTCAAGTATACCCAGAAATTTTGGAGCAGGTGCGAAAGACTGATTTTTCCGACTTCTTTGTGATCGCCATCTTTCAAGGCGAGAAAGGCTCCACAGGTTATTCTGTTGAAGTGACCGATGTGCAACGGAAAGACAACACCATCACCATCTACGCCCAATTTCACGAACCTGCCCCGGATGCGCTGACCAATCCGTTGATCACCTCCCCTTACTGTATCTTGAAGGTGGAAAAGCCGAAAAGCGTGAAAGGGGAGTTCACTTTCATTCTCTTGGCTAACGGCACAGAGATAGCCCGTCAAGAGCACCTGATCCCTTGAAGGAGATGTCACCATGAACAAGAACTTTTTCCTGCTGCTCAAAGTAATCCTGGGAGCGATTCTGATTGCTACGCTGGTCTATCTTGGCGCATCAAGCCCTGCACCGGCCTTGCGGGCCTTTCAATCCCCGCTTTTCCAGTCGCCTTTGCCTGTGCCATCGCCGACCATTGCCCCCAGCCTTCCCCATCCTCAGCGAGCCTTGTCGTTCGTTGCCCAACGCCAGGGTTTGTCGGAGGAGCAACTGGTACTGGCAGATGCTTTGACCATTGAGTTCCCTTTGACGCGCCGAACGCTTTGGCGGGGATTGGTGCTGGATACCGAGAGCAGAAGTCCATCACTGTACGAAGTGCTCATAGACGAAAACACGAGAGAGGTTTTGACCGGTGGGCTGGTCGATCCCCAGACCCATTGGCAGGCCGAGGAGAAGGCTTTCCGTGAGCGGTTTGGTTCGCGAGTGTTGGCCCTGGTTGCACAACGAGAAAAGGTAGCGATGAATCAGTTGGAGATCGTCTCAGGTATTCTCGAACACTATCCCCTAACCGGGCAAATGGTATGGCGAGCAAAAGCGGCGCGCGGGGGGCAAGGTGAAACCTATGAGGTAGCGACAGATCTGCAAGGAAAACCGGTTAACATTGAAGTGCTGGAGCAGGCTGAAGCCCAGGCGAGAGAGGCTCGATATGGCAAATTGGAGCCGGCCTTTTTCTACTTGCTACAGACGCGGCAGCCTGAAGAGAATGTCAGAGTGCTGCTGTGGATGAGCGGAGTGGACTACGAATGGGTCAACGAAGAATTGGCCCATCAGTATCCACAAGTCACGGCTTACCGTTTTGCGAGCGGCCAGCCGGTGGACGAACAGGGACGCCCGATGCCGATAGAGCCGGAATTGTTCGACAAGATTCGGACGGACTACAATGCCTTGCTCAATCAGGCCCATCGGAAAGCGGCAGAGCCGGTGATCGCTTTTCTGACCTCCAGGGGATACCGGGCGGAGGCCTTGGACGCCTTCCCCGGCGTGGTGACAGAGGTATCGGTCGAAGTGGTTTGGGAATTGAGCCGGGCGCCATTGGAGAATCTGACGGCGATCTACTCGGGGGAGGTTGAGCTCACTCCGCAATTGAATTCGGTGGGCGGAACAATCCGGGCAACGGCCGCCTGGGAGAGCGGATATACCGGTCAGGGGGTGCGCATTGGTATGATGGATACCGGCGTGGTAAACCCCAACGTCACGCATCGGGCTCTTCAAGGTAAAGTCCTGGCTGCCAATTTCAACGAAACTACCAGCCATCATGCCGCCATGGTGGCCGGGGTATTGGTGGGCAATCATCCGGCCCTTCCTCAATATCGGGGCATTGCCTATGGCAGTAACCTTCTGGTCAGCGCCAAGGCGTACAACAGCTGGCAGAGTATCGCCGATGCTCTTAACTGGCTGGTGGATCGGGAAGCGTTCGTAATCAGCATCAGCATGGTCACCACCGGTACCCTGGTGATGCAGCCGGAAGATAGAGCCTTGGATTACCTGGTGCGTTTGAGGGACCCGACCGTGGTAGTGGCTGCCGGGAACTATGTAGGTGATGCCTGGGGGTGGAATACTCGCAGTCCGGCCAAGGGCTACAACATCATCACAGTCGGAAGTTTCGATGATCGCAACGATGCGCATTGGAGCAACGACATCACGACAACTCACTCGGTCTACGTGGATCCGTACATTGATGGACAAACCACTTCCGGCGACCGGGAAAAGCCGGAGGTAGTGGCAGTGGGGGCAAGTGTTACAACTGTTGATATTGATCGAGGTGACGACGGATTCCGATCATTCGGTGGTACCAGCGTTGCTGCCCCTCAGGTGTCCGGCCTATCTGCTCTGCTGATTCAGCGCTACTGGTATATACGTACCAACCCGGAGGCAGTGAAGGCCATCATTATGGCTTCGGCCATCCATAACGTCGAGGGGAGCAGCCGGTTGAGTGAGGAAGATGGGGCCGGCGCCATCAATGCTGCTGCCGCGCTCTCTATTTTCAATCGAGGCGGTTGGGGATACAAAATCATCCACAACATCACCGATGTCAATGACCCTTCCAACCCTTTCAATGGTCACGGTACTTACTATGACTTTACCGGGGCCGACTTTGTTGTCGGAAGCACCCAGGCTTATGCCGGTGAGCGTGTGCGGGCGGTCATCTGTTGGGATTCCAACCCGGCCAGTGATTATGGGACTGACCCTCTTTCGACTGACCTGGATTTACGGCTCATTTCTCCGAGCGGTGCGGTGATAACGCAATCCCTGAGTTGGCACAACAGTTATGAGGTTGTGGACTTTATGGCGACGGAGACGGGTGAGTACAAGATGCGAGTGACCTACTATGCCCGCAATCCGGCGGAAGGTCTGGACCTGGGACTAGGTCTGGCTTGGCTGCGGGTGCCGCAGTATGAGGTCACTTACTTCAACTACCCCTCTGTAATCCTGGCCGAACCGGGCAGTCTCAAGACGGTGCGAATCGAAGTGCACAATGACGGAACCAAAACCTGGCAAGCGGGGCCGGTGGGTCAATCGGGCAAGACGTACCTTTCGTATCACTGGGTTCAGCAGGGCTATGACAGTACGCCCATATACCCGCTTTCTCCTGGGGTAGTGGTGTGGGATGGTACCCGTACTCGTCTTTTCAGCAACTTGAGTTTTGGCGGTTCGACAACGCTCTATCCTCAGGTGCAGGTACCAACCGCGCCTGGGCGATACGTACTGATGTGGGACATGGTGGAGGAAAACGTCACCTGGTTCAACTGGCAAGGAACGCGGGTAGGACGCACCACAGCCATTGTGGCTCCTTTGCACTACGTTTACCTACCCCTGGTAATGAGAAATCACGGCCCGTAAGTCACACGGCGGCTAACCCTACATGCAGCCGACACCCACCCGCGCGCCGTTTACCAGCGTAGAATTGCATTGAGGCGCTCAGTGCAAACCGACGTGCCTTGTGTTCGAGGACGCGGGTGGGTGCGGCTGATGCTTTCCGTTAGCACGCCTAGCCACTTCCAGCAGTAAGTTCCAATTCGCAGAGCACTGTGGTAAAATAACAGTATGCGATACTCCATCTTCTGTCACCCGCTTGAAAGGTAATACCAGATGAGAATCAAAGACATCATTGACGCGATACGTAATCAGCGAATACGAATTACTGACCACGCTGATGAAGAAGCCCAGGCAGGCCACCTGTCTTTCGATGAAGTCTTTGTCAGCGTTCTTCAAGGTGAAGTCATCGAAGAGTATCCCGATGATAAGCCCTTTCCCAGTTGCCTGATTTATGGCGACACGTTCAGTGGAGACCCGGTACACAGCGTTTGGGCCTACAATCGGGAAAACCAGTGGGCGGTGTTGATTACTGTCTATCGCCCTGATCCACGGCGATGGATTGACTGGCGCACAAGGAGGCCGAAAGATGCTCCCATTTAGTGAATGTCCGGTGTGTGGTGGTGAAGTAGTTGAGAAGGATGTCGAGAAGCTACTGCGCGGTGGGGCGCATGTTGCAGTGATAACAGTACATGCAGAGGTCTGCCTGCGCTGTGGTGAACGTCTGTACTCGAAAGAAACAATCAGTCGTTTCGAGCAAATTCGGGCCAAGTTAGCACGTCAAGACGTAGCAGATTTTCAACCATTGGGACAATCATTTCAAGTTGCATCCACAATGGCAAGTTAATCAACATTGCCCCTGCCTATAATCGTCGCATTGGTGAGTGGTAGGCATAGGTAGAAGTAGTGATTGTCCAGCAGGTGATACAAAGGGCTCTTGCATAGGGGAAAAGGCGTGCTAACCACCGCATGAACCCGACCGCCCTATCGGGCGCGCAAATTGGCGGCCTCACGCGCTTTCAAGTAGCTTTCTAGCGAGGGCTGCCTTCCCGCAGCCGCGCAGCTTAAGTACGGTCGTTGGGCGGCGCGGCGCGGTAGAAAGGCCGGGGACGTTGCAAGGTAAGGTGGCGCGGTGGTTAAGCCGTTCAGGCACACGGCGCAGTTTGTTCAGGGTGCGGCGCAGTCGGTGGGGCATAGCTTTACCAGAGCGCACCAGGCGTCCGTTATAGCAGGCCAGCGGTGGGGAAACGCGCCCAACGGGGTCTGCTCTCGAAGACCCGTCGCCGCACCCGCCGCGCAGCTTAAGCACGGTCGTTGGGCAGCCTGAACGTCCCAACCAATCACAATCAAGGAGAGCAGTAATGAGCAAGACGCACAAGGTTTCCATTATACTGGCGCTGGCCGTACTGACGGCGCTGGGCATAATGATTCGCGGGTGGCCTCCGTCAGCAATCGCCGCCGGGCGAGCACAGCCTCTCGAAACCGACACACTTTTCTTCGTCAGCGGCCCGCAGGCGAGCATCCAACGGGTGACGGCAAGCGAACCGAGACGGTTAGCCGAGCAAGCGATGTCAGTGGCTGCCGAAACCATCCCGCTCGATGCAGGAATGTGCGCTATTGCAGGTCTCCACGCCTCGCCTAATGGCCGCTGGATCGCTGTAGAGGTAGGGTGCGAGGCCAGCGTCCACACATTGGTGATGGCAGCCACAACGGGTGAAATTCGCCCGGTCTGGTCTGAGTTCTGGGAGTCCAGTTTCTTCCTCAACTGGGCACCCGACGGCGATTCATTCCTGGTGCGGGTGGGACATCTCGGTGAGAGCGCAGTATTCTTGGTCAACGCACAGAACGGCCACTTCGAGCAGGTAGACACGCCGCCGTTCACCTACGATGCCGCGTTCTCGCCGGATGGCAGGCGGGTGTTGTATGCGGTGACACGGGGGCTGGGCTTTGGCAGCGAGGTGTGGATAATGGACCGGAACGGGCGCAACCGGGAGCAGATCATCGACGACCCGGCTCACATCATCGCCCACCCGCGCTGGTCGCCGATGGGCAATGCGCTGGCCTACATTCGGATGGCCGATAGCAACATCCCGTTCACCGTGGGAGAGTTGGTGTTGGCCGATGGAAACGGGCGCAATGAGCGAGTGATTGGGCCGGCAGATGCCGGACACGGCTATCCGCCGGTGTGGTCGCCGGACGGGCGAGAGGTGGCGTTTGTGGTGCGGGAGAACTCGGAAAATCGGCGGGCGGATGTGGTGGCCTCCGCACTGGAAAGCAACACCTATGTTGCAGATGTGCATTCCGGCGAAGTGCGAGCGCTGACACGGTTCGAAAGCGCATTGACCGAAGCGCCGGCCTGGTCGCCAGATGGGATGTGGCTGGCCTTCAGCACCAACGCTGGTGGCGTGCCCGACATCTGGCTGGCAGAGTAGCGACAGGCGCGATGTACCAGGTGACGCAGAATGCGCATGCTCGTTGCCCGATATGGGTGATAGGTCAGAAATGAGAAGGGAGACGCAATGAGCAAGAACCGTCTTTTGATGACCGTGGTCCTGATGGTGATAATGGCCCTGGCAGCCTGTAATCGGCACCCTCTCACGACCTCTCCCGTATCGACGCCGGATTCTCCACTTCCGTCATCCACGCCATTACCTTCTCCGGCATGGATGCCGACGGCGGAACTGAGTCCAACGCCCACGGAAACGCTAGTACCCATCCCGACAGAGACGCCGGTTCCAGCACCTGTGCCGTTGTACACCGGCGGGGTCTGGGAGTGCTGGGAGAGAGGTCAAAGCATACCCTGTCCGTATGATGCCTCTCTGTCCTTGAGGCAGATGACCTTTGTGTCCGACACAGAGGCGTGGGCGGTAGGGGGCAATGGGTACATTGCGCGGTGGGACGGCTACACCTGGACGCGGGTGGAGAGCCCAACGGACAAGGATTTGAACGATGTTTTCTTCCTCCCGTCGGACAACGGTTGGGCGGTGGGTGAAGGCGGCCTGATTTTGCACTGGGACGGGAATGCGTGGTCGGTGGTGAGAGATTATCAATCATCTCCTCCTCCAGCCAATGGATACTATCTGATTTGGAAGGCTATCGCGTTTTCAAGCCCGGCTGATGGTTGGGTTGTAGGGTATAACGTCTCAGAAGGTGGTAGTGTAGGGTTTGTTATGCATTGGGATGGAGCCACTTGGGAAGAGCCACCGGGAGTGCCATCGCCATACGATTATTATTCTTCCCCACCTTTTCTCTTCGATGTAGTAGCGTTTTCGCCACAGGATAGTTGGGCGGTGGGGGAAGGCCATCGAGGCGGCTTGACGCTTCATTGGAATGGGGCTCTCTGGCAAGAAGTTGCCAATTCCACTCAATCAGTGGTTTCCGGAAGATATTGGTTACTATCCATTAGTGCTCTCTCCAGAGATGACATCTGGATCGGTGGATGGTACGAGGGCGCCGCAATTAAGAGGGATGGAATTGTCCTACATTGGAACGGCGCAGAATGGACTGAGATGCAATTGGGCGAGGCAGGGTGGATAAACGCGATTTTGATGGTTTCGCAAGACGATGGATGGATTGGCGGTGACGAGTTGTTTCACTGGAACGGACAAATATGGGAAAAAGCGACCAGGCCGATGACCTGGTGGGACAGAATAGTGGATATCGAGATGAGTCCCAACGGGAGGGTTTGGGCATTGACTGAACACGGCGCTTTTCTACATTTGAAGATCGCAACACAAGGAGATGCAAGATGAAGAAATGTCAAAATCAGCAGTTCTTGCTGTCTCTGTGTATACTCCTGGCGATGGCGCTTGTTCTACCCATTCCAGGGCGTTCTTTTAGTAGTGCGCAGCAGGCAGTCTTTTTGCAAGCCCCTTACTATGGCACAACGCCGGTGACTTCCATATTTGACCACGATAGAAACTGGGGAAGGATATTGGCCCTTACCGGAGCCACAGCAGAAGCCAACAATTGCCCTTGCCCCACTGCTCCGCCTGGGGGTTGCGTCCATCCGACCTTTCAGTGGGCATATTACAGTTGTGACATTCGTGATTACCTGTATTACGACAACCACAGCGGCATTGATTACCGTCTTCGCTATGAGTACGTTCGCGCGGCTGCACCCGGTAACGTTGTCTACGCTGGCTGGTTTAACCCAGCCTTTCACGGCGGCGTGGAAGCTGCAGGGTTGGGGTTGTATGTCCGACTATCCCATAACAATGGTTATGAAAGCCGCTATGGGCATATGAGCGTCCTGCGAGTTCGCACTGATGACCAAGATGTCTGTGAGAGAGAAGAGTTTAGTTGCATTCTTGGCATCAGTGGCAACACGGGCTGGTCATCTGGTCCTCATCTTCACTTTGAGGTGCGAAACGCAGCCGGAGTAGTGGTGGACCCCTACGGTCCCAACCGCAATCCTGCCAATACACTCTGGATCGAGCGCCCATCTATTGCTCCGCACGTCTCCTGGTCAGCGACGAACAAGCCGGTGGGGACCTACTACTACCGCGTGCGGGCGACCAACTGCGCCGGTAACAGCGGCTGGAGCAATGTGCGTTCCACCATTGTCTCACCTCCGGGCTGGGTGACGATTGCCAGCCAGGACTTTGAAGGGGCTTTTCCCGGCGATTGGTTGGTGTGGGATGACAACGGAAGCAATTACGGGGAGTACTACTGGGGCAAGCGGAATTGTCGCCCGTATGCGGGCAGTTACAGCGGCTGGGGCGTAGGGGGTGGCGCTCAGGGTTCGGCGTCAAGTTGCGGGAGCACCTATCCCCACAACGCCGATGGTTGGATGGTGTACGGGCCGTTCTCTCTAGCGGACGCGGCACGGGCCGAGTTGCAGTTCAAACTATGGCTCTACACTGAGCTGGATAACGATTACGTGTTCCGAGGCGCTTCGGTGGATGGCGTAAACTTTTACGGCTATGCCACTTCGGGCAACACCCAGGGTTGGGCAGACAAGAGCCTGGATCTGGCGAACGTGCCGACGCTGGGCAACCTGTTGGGACGCTCTCAAGTATGGGTGGCGTTGGTCTTTGTCAGCAATGGCTCGACTGCCTATGCCGAGGGCGGCTATGTGGACAACATCGTGTTGCGCCAATGTTATCGCGAGTGCCCAAGCGGGAGCAGCGCATTCACCGCTGCGGGTGGACAGGACCAAGAGGTCTCGGTGATGGTGACGCGGGATCGCGGTGGTCTCTTGGGCACACCGGGCATTGAACCACAACCCTTCTTGTCACCTTTGTCCACACCGGAGCCGTTTCGTTTGCCCCTGTCTGTGCCGGAGCGGTAGGC
>FWPV01016628.1_pt1 | contig 10328 bp, 9 predicted proteins | sample 2228371 | NCBI WGS metagenome assembly FWPV01 (sample SAMEA103939776, study PRJEB20133) | metagenome
CAACACAATATTACCTTTACGGTTCCTTCAGGGAAAAAAGTTAATGTTATAACAGGAAAATCATTTTCATATGATATTCAGTAGCCTCAGTCACTCTTCTATCAAAAATCTTTTAACAGAAAGGCAGTTTAAAACATCTTAAAGTAAAAATTTATTCCATTAATAGCAGCCAGAGGCAAAAAAAACGATATTGGTCTCTTTTAAAAGTTAATCCTTCTCTTATTGTGAAATAAAATTTTTTCTTTTGTTGAGCTTACTTTTCCCCAAAATAATTCATTACTTTTTGCAAAAACCGAAAAGCAAAGAAAAAGCTTAATCTATTTAAAATCTCTTTTCCAGAAAGAGCGTAACCGGGCCATCATTAATCAGTTTAATCTGCATCAGCGCCCCAAACCTGCCCTCTTTTACAGCCACAAAGCGGCGCAGTAAGCTGTTAAACCTCTCGTAAAGAGGAATCGCCTGCCCTGGGGAAGCCGCATTAAAAAAATCAGGCCTTCTGCCGCGCCCGACATCTGCCGCCAGAGTAAACTGCGAAACCGACAGAATCTCGCCGCCCACTTCCTGCACCGAAAGATTCATTTTCTCATGCTCATCGGCAAAGACACGCAGATTGACAACCTTTTCTGCAAGGTAGTTTACCTCTTTTTCCGTATCGCTCTTTTCAATACAGACCAGCAGAAGTAAACCGCGGGCAATTTCAGCATAAAACTGATTATCTATTATTACCTGCGCCTCTTTTACCCGCTGCAGAACGATGCGCATCAGATCAGATCAGGATTAATCTCAAAGTGAAATGAATGTGCCGGAAAAAATCTGTTTACCATCTCTCTGCCGATTTCCGGACAGTTTCCCATTTTGATATACATCTCTTCCAGATAGCCGCGGGTAATGTAAAAAGCCGCCAGATCAAAGAAATTAAATACCTTAATCAGCGTATTCAGTGCCTGATAGACTTCAAGCGTGCCCTGAAAAAATCCCTCTTCCAGCAGTGAATACCAGAGCAGTTTTTTTTCCAGGTGCAGACCGTAATGAACTTCAGGCAGGGGAAAATTCTCCAGATAACGCCTTTTTCCAAGATCAACATAAAAAGCGCCCAGCTCAGACAGAGCAACATCTCCTTCCAGCCAGCGCATCAGCTTGAGATAGACATCATAACAGCGGGCTTTCAGCTCTTCATCAGCCATTTTGCGGTAAGTAAAACTGAATTTAGAGTCTTTAATCTGTTTTAACCATCGCTCTGCCAGCTGTTCCTTATTTTTATCAAGCAATAATAAAATGTTTTCTTTGGTCATTGCTCACCTCCTGAGTTTTTCTCAATTAATCTAACCCGCTCCCGGGCAAATTTTATATGCCGGCTGAATTTGGAATCCTCCTGCGCCAGATTGAGAAATTGCCGGTAAAAGGAGCAAGCCTGCTGATAATTTTTAAGATTATCGGCAATCAGCCCCAGATAATAGTAATTCTCAAAACCGGTAGCGGAAAGCCGCAGACTGCGGGAAAAATTCTCTTCCGCCTGTTGATATTGCTTCAGGTGAAAATAACCCAGACCACGGTAGGTTAATAGTGCCGAATCTCCGGGATAAACATCAATCAATCGCGTCGAGACATCCACCACGCTCTGATAATCGCCGCTTTTTAAGAGAGTTATCAAATAACCGATTGCCAACTCATAATCTTCAGGCCAGAGCCGCAATGCCTGCTGAAGGTAAGTGCGTGCCAGCGGCCAGTTTTCAGCCGCCCGCAAAACACGATAAACCTTTTTATAAAGTTCTCTGTCAGCAGGGCGCTGATTTAAAGCTTTACTGTAATTATCGTAGGCAGTTAAATAATCCTTTTGCTGAAAAGCAGTGTCACCGGCAGCGGTCAGCTGCTCCGTGTTTTCGGCAGCCGCTTTTTTCTCTTCAGTATCAGTAAATGTTTTCTGAACTCTCACTTTTCGCTCCGGCTCTTTTGCCAGACTGCGTTTTTGATCTGCGGCAGGTTCCGGTTTTGCCTGCGGAAGGTTTGTCTGAGCAGTGCCGGTTTGGGAAACCTCTTTTTCAACAGTTTCAACGCCACGGCTTTCATTCTGATTGCCGGAGGCAGAATCGCTCCTCTCTTTTTCTACAAGAGCTTCCTGAGTTGCCACCGTATTCTGCTGAGAATGAGTTTGCGGGGATTTAAAAAGCGGTTCCTGACTCTGCTGCTGAGAAGCTACTCTGGCCGGGCTCCTCAAAAGAATCAGATTAAGAGCTAAAACGGCAATGACAAGAACTATTCCAATCAGCAGCAGCGGCCGCTTTTTTACCGGCATAACAGGCAGAGTTTCTTTTTGATTTGCTTTTTCACGCTCCTGCTGGACTTTTTTTAGAGCATCAGAGATTAAGCTCATCTTTAATCTCCTCTTTGCCGAAAGAATCCTTTTTCATCCGCTTTAACAGCTCATACTTGTCGCCAAACAGTGAATTGCGCGCCTGCAGGATAATCTTACGGTCAATCCTGTTTTTTTCGCGGACAAAAGCTGCAACCAGACATCTTGCCGCCAGCATATTGATCAGCCGGGGCACGCCTTTGGTAATTTTGTGGATAGCATTAATTGCCCCGCGGGTAAAAGTCAGCTCATTCTGCGCTCCGGCCGCCTTCAGCCGGTGCTGAAGATAGTATCTGATTTCATTCTTTTTCAACGGAGTTAAATAGTAGCGGATAGAAATTCTTTGATCAAGCTGACGCAGAGCAGGTGATTTAAGCTTCTGCAAAAGCTCTTCCTGCCCGAGGAGCAAGATCTGCAGAAGCTTTTCCTTATCTGTTTCAAAATTAGAAAGAATGCGCAACTTTTCCAGCACTTCATCACTCAGATTCTGGGCTTCATCAATAACAATCAAAACCTTTTTCCCCTGCGGGCCGATTTCATGAAGAATAAACTCCAGAAGTTGATTAATCAGCTCACTTTCGGAATCACCGTTGGGAATCAACCCCAGATCCCAGAGAATATTCTTCAGCAGATTAAAAAAGTCCTGAAATGGATTTAAGATAAGTGAAAAGACAACATCGCGGGAAAGCTTTTCCACAAGAACCCTTGACAGCGTTGTTTTGCCGGTACCGATTTCGCCTACAAGCAGGAGAAATCCCTCTCCTTCATTTATTCCGTAGATTAAATGCTCAAGAGCTTCCAGATGGTCGAGAGAGAGATAGAAAAAACGGGGATCAGGAGTCAGCGCAAAAGGCTTCTCTCTTAATCCAAAATACTCTTCAATCATCCTTCTCTTTCTTCAGATCTTTCATTTCACCTTTAATTCCTTCACTTAAAGGAGTGACATCTGACAGCCGCAGAGGAAGATTGGCTTTTTTTAAACGGTTGATCTCTTCTTCGGTTAATTCCGCAGCTGTTTTCCCGCAGACCACTTTCGGGGTGATCAAAATTACCAGCTCGGTCCGGTCAATCACCTGTTCTGTCCTGCGGAAAAGGTTGCCGATCAAAGGTAATTTATAAAGAAAAGGAACTCCGCGGATTACTTCTGATTTTTTCTCTTTTAAAATTCCGGCAATAACAAGTGTTTCCCCGTCTTTCAGCCGGGCAATGGTGTCAATACTGCGGCGATCGATTACCGGCTGCATAGCCATCGCTCCCTGAACCTCAAACTTCTTTATCTCCAGCAGTTCCGAGATATCAGGATTGACACTGAGCATAATTTCGCCGCTGGCATTGATCTGGGGAACTATATCCATTACAATACCAACCGGAACGATTTGCACATTAATTGACGGTGCGGTTACATTGCCGCCGGTTCCCTGTGAAATCTGAGTTTCCAGACTGAAAAAAGCCTCTTCACGCACAACTCTGATTACTGCTTTTTCGTTATTCAGTGTGGAAATACGCGGACTGGCAAGAACCTTTACATTTCCCTGCCGGGAAAGTGCGTCAACCAGAAAGTCAATCATATTGTTGGAGAATGCCATCTGAAAAACGCCGTAGGTTGAGGTCAGACTCTGTTCGTTTACTGTCTGGGGAGTGAAGGATAAAGCCGGAGAGCTTATCGTTCTTTTGCTTTCCAGTGTTCCGTAATATTTGCTGCGGTTGATCATCATTCCCCAGTCAATTCCCATCTGATAACCTTTAAAGAGGTTTACTTCAAGAATTCTGGCTTCTATCCAGACCTGACGCAGAATCGCCCCGGAGAATCTTTCAATAAATTCACCGACGCGCTGAAAATCATGATCGGTTCCGGTAACCATGATAATTCCGGTTTCCGGGCTGATAACCAGTGTTTTGCCCTGTTCGTTGCTAAAACTGAAACTGCGGACACCTTCTGTCTGAGAGCTTCCGCTCTGGCTTGGTGCCGTTTGCGGCGTAACATTGCCCAGAACAATTGCCTGTAAACTTTCCGTGAAAGTCCGCCAGACTGTATTTTCATAATCAACCGAAATCTCATTCATTGTCTGATTCTGACCTCCGCCTGCGCCGCCCATACCGCCGCCGCCACTCATTCCGCCACTGCTCATTCCGCCGCTTCCGCCCATGCCTCCACTGCCGCCCTCGTTTGAACGGGTGGAAAAGGCAACCTGTCTCTTTCCCTTGCGGCTTAATGCCAGATAATCAAAGGTAAAATAGCGTGTTTGCAGCAGCTGTTTAACAACATAGATGTTCTTCCCTTTCCAGTAATAAGTAAGCCCGTTTGGCAACAGCAGCAGATCAAGAATCTCTTTTAGCGTAATATCTTTCAGATCCATCAGCGGAACAGTTGCCGCCACCGAGCTGTCAATCACTATGCCGAAATCGCTGTTTTTAACCAGAGCCAGCAGAACATCCTTAATATCACCCCCGGCAAGCTGCAGACTATAGCGGCTGGTTTCTGCCTTTTGCTGAAAAGAGATTTCCGTGGGCTCGCCTGCAGGCATCTTTTCCTGAGGCAGCAGATCTTCCTGAGGAGGCTCGGGAAGCGGAATAGCCTGTCCGGACGGACTATTTTGCCGGGGAGCAGTCTGAGGCTTCTCTCTGATTGTCCTACAACCTGCAACAACCAGCAGCAAAACGATCAGAAAAATTTTCTTAACCACTTAAGCCTCCTATTTTTTTATGACCAAAAGCGGACTCCTTAAATTCAGCAGCTCTTCCTGATTATTATTCCGCAGCACGAGAAAGTCTTTACCAATCTGAACAATTAATCTGTTACCGATACTTTCGCCCTGCTGATAAATCTTTCCGTTAATAATTGCAAATTTCCCATAATTGGAAAAAATTATTCCCTGAAGCTCCGGTGTCTCTTTTTCCTCTTCCGCTTTATTTTCTTCCGGCAGAACAGATTTTTCAGCCGTTTCGGGAAGCAAAAAAATCTCTTCCTTCAGCGAATTTTCCAGCTGAGGCATAATTTTCAGCGGAGGTTCAAGCTGATAAATTCGCTTTAAAAGAGTTTCACTGTTAAAGTCGATTTCAATTTTATCGAGATCTTCTTCTTCAGCTCCGCCAAGTGCTGATTGCGGAGCCGAAACTGTTTCCGGCTGCATCAGTGGCTGTTGATTGATCTGCGCCGAAACCGGCAGAGAACTTTTCCGGGCGGAAAAAACCGAATAAATAACTACGATCAGCGCAACAATGCTGATTATAACCGCAAATTTTTTACTTTTTAACATTCTGACGCTCGTCAATAAAATTAAATTTCAGAATTAAAAAAAAGTTTGGCCTGACTCCGGCTCCCGTTATCATCCGGCGCAGTTCCAGATGAAAACGGTCGCTGTAGAGCGAAGCGATAAACTGCAGGGAATTGATCAGGGGAGCAGAAAATGTCAGATAAATATGCTCTGCAGCAAGATTATTAATTGCAAGAAGTTTCTGCTCCGGCGGTACAGTTTCTCCGGCAAGTTGACTGAACTGCACGCCCGCCTGCATCCGCTCTTTTTCCAGATAAATCAGTCGGCTGTTCATAAATGTGAGTAGCTGACTGAGAGCCTGAGGATCACTCTTTTTAAGCGGAGTGCTTTCAATCGCCATATCTTTGCTGGTTGTGGAAATCAGTAATTCCTGAATCCTGAACTGATCGGCTTGTTTCTGCAAAAAGGCAAATATTTCATTAAACAGCTGCAGTAAATCCTCTTTCTTTTTAATCCGCACAAGTTCGGCATGCACTCTCTCCTGCATTGCTTTTACCAGTTCTTTTTCCTTATTGTCTGGAAAAACGAACAGCGATTCCATACGATTGAAATCCTGCATGCGCTGGAGAGCATCGATTGACTCAACTTTCATCTGGCTGATCGTTTTCAGCGACGGGAAAAAATAGAAAAAAAGAAACAGCAGCACAACGATAAAATAACCAGCCATTAAAAGATATTTCCAGTAGCTGAATTTCATTGTCGCTCCAGTTCGCCTTTAATCACAAAACTCAGCGGCGCAAATGTTTTCTGGCTGAGCTGCTCGGCAGGAACTTCACTTTCGGCAACTGTTTTCAAGTCACTGTAGGAAAGACCGGATAAGCCTTTTAACTGTCCGAGCTGCTCGAAAAATTGCAGAAACTTCTTCTGCGCCTGAATGCTGTCAGCCATTCTTACTTCGCCGCTCAAGCGAAAACGCGCTTTTGAATAGCCGTTTTTCAAATCAAGCTGCAGCAACCTGATATCCGAATCAGTAATGAAAGTGAGCTGTCTGATAAATTCAGCAATGCGGTAGCTTGAATCTGCGGGGAAATTGTAAAAAAAGCTGTAGCGATAGTATTCAGCACGCATCTGCTTTGCCTGTTCAATCTCCTGACGGTTGGCATCAATTGCCGCCAGATTACTCTCCAGTCTGGCAAGTTCAGCACGCTTCTCAGCCTTAATGCTTTCAAGAAAAAAAACAGCCGGCACCATTATTCCCAGCAGTACAGCCGCAGAAATCACCCAACCGATAACTCTTTTCAATAAGGCCTCTTTCTCCACAAATTCCTGCGGCAAAAAATTCGAATGGTTTTTCTGCTGCAGCAGATAGTGAGCACCAAAGGAAGAGAAAAAGAGGGCGCTGAACTCCCTATCGTCCTCAACCGTAGGAGGATAAATCAATTTTTTAAACATTGACCGGTCAGAAATAATGACCTGCAAGCCGAGATTTTCCCTGAAAAAATCAACCATTGCCGGACGCAGACAGCTGCCTGACAAAACCAGCTTGTTTAGGGAATAGGAACGATTTTTCTGACGGAAGAACTGAAATGTCCGGTTGACCTCAAGCATTATCCGTTCTAATTCATCTGCGGTTAACTCTTTCTGAAAATCTGTACGGTAAATAAATTCGCGGCTTACCGACCAATTCGCTCCCTTAAAAATGGTTATGCTCAGCTTCTGCGTTTTTACTTCAATAAAAGCCAGTGCCTCTTTCTCCTCCAGCCTGAAGGGCAGCTCCGGAACCAGAGCGAGAAGAGCCTCGTTGGGAATTAACAGTTTTTGCGGACGGATTTCAAATGTTTTCAGCTCTTCAAGCAGGGAAACGATCACGGCATATTCGGAGTAAAAGAGAATTACTTCCATTTTGGCGAGCTGCTTTTCCTGAAAAACTTCACCAATTTTGTAGCCATAAGCATAGGAAGTTTTTTCGCCGGTCAGGTTATTGATTTCCCGTGGAATAATTTTTTTCAGTTCTGCAATAGATAGCTTTGGCGTATGAATTATTGAATCTTTAACCAGTTTCCAGGGAAGCACAAGATAGAGCGGAAAGTGCTGCAGATTCTGCTCTTTAAGCCTGGCGGCAAGCATGGCAGCAAGGTTTTCGGCTCCCGGCTCAAAATGATAATAAAAAGCATTTAAAATCTGCGAGCTTGCGCCTTTATTGATCAGCAAAATTTTCAGCTCGCCTTCATTTGCCAGATCAGCAATCAGATATTTCATCGCTGAGCTCCTATTGATGATGTCAGGCTGTAAATCGGCAGGAATATGGAAAGTGCGATAAATAAAACAATTCCGCCCATTATCAGGATCAACATCGGTTCAAAAACAGCAAATATCTTTTTAATCGTTGCCGGAACCTCACGATCATAATAGTCAGAAGCCTTCTGTAATGACACATCAAGCGTTCCGGTACTCTCTCCGACCTGAATCATTCTGAGAATCAATTGCGGAAATAGCTTCGCCTTGCTTAAAGAATCATAAATCGAACTGCCGCCCTGAATCTCTTCCAGCCCGCGCGCAACTATCCTGCGCACCACTTCATTGCCCACCACACGGCCAATAATCACAAAGGCTTCAATAATACCTATGCCTGAAGAGTAAAGCATGCTGAAATAGTGCGCAAACTTGGAGAGCACAATTTTCAGCTGCAGTTTCCCGAAAAGCGGCATCCGGATTTTGACCAGATCCCAGAAATATCTCATCGGCATAGATATTTTATAACTCACTTTATAAAAAATAACAAAACAGACAATTCCGGCAATCATAAGCAGCCAGTAGTTCTGAAAAAAAGTAGCCACAGCAATTAATATTCTTGTGGGCAAAGGCAGTTGCACACCGAACTGCGTCAGCATGGGAAGAAATTTAGGAATGGTAAATCCCATCATAATCGTAATCACAGCAACAATCATTCCGATCAGGAATGCCGGATAAATCGAAGCCTGTTTTATCTGTCCGGCAAGCTGTTCCTGCCACTCAAGAAAACCGACCAGATCTTTTAGGACAAGACTCAGGTTTCCGGTTGTCTCTCCGGTAGCAATTATGGCAACATAAAGCTCAGAAAAAGCCCGCGGATGCTTCTCCATTGCTGTTGATAGCGTAGAACCGGCAAGCACCTGACGAATCAAATCCTCAATTACTTTTCTGAATTTAACATTTTCAACTTCCCGAGCATAATCCTGCATGGCAACAATCAAAGAGATGCCCGCTTCCAGTGATGTTGCCAGATGGTTGGTAAAGAGAATTAAATCACGGCGTTTAATCCTGCCGAAAACAAAAGATTCAGTCCGCCCCGGTTTTACTACCCGGAAATCGATCAGGTAGAGCTCCATTTCCTTGAGCTTTTTCTGAAGCTCATCTTCGTCAGCGGCAGCTAAAAATCCCTCAATTTCCTCACCAAGAAATGATCGCGCTCGATATTTATAATTGGGCATGGCTACATTCCGATAGCAATTTTTACCGCTTCTTCAGCTGAAATTATTCCCTGCGTTGCCTTATCCAGGGCATCTTCAAAAAGAGTTTTCAGTCCGTCTGCCTTTGCCTGTTTCCAGAGCTCATGTCCGGGAGCATTCTTTTCAATCAGGGCGCGCATCGCTTCTGATATTGTCAGCATTTCAAAAATGGCGATTCTGCCTTTATAGCCTGAACGGTTGCAACGCTCACAGCCTTCACCGATATAGAATTGCGTGTCAGCCGGCAGGTGGCGCCGGATATGTTCTGGCAACAAATCACGATCCTGAGGAATACGACAGTTCTCGCATATTTTTCTGACCAGACGCTGCGAAATTACCTGTAAAAGAGTAGAAGCAATCAAAAACGGTTCGGCTCCCATGTCTGTCAGTCTGTTGATCGTGGAAACCGAATTATTGGTGTGCAGTGTTGACATAACCAGGTGACCGGTTAAAGCAGAACGAATCGCCATGTCAATCGTTTCCTGATCCCGCATTTCACCAACAAGAATTATATCCGGATCCTGACGTAAAATAGTTCTTAATCCATCGGCAAAGGTATAATTAATCTTGTAATTAACCTGAGATTGACGAATAATCGGAAATTCATACTCGACAGGATCTTCCAGCGTAACAATATTTTTTTCCAGTGAATTGAGATAAGCCAGAGCCGAATAGAGCGTTGTTGTCTTTCCGCTTCCGGTCGGTCCGGTTACCAGAATCAGCCCGTAAGTGCGCTCAATGACCTCTTTGAAAGCCTGTAGCTGGACAGCACTCATTCCAAGCTTTTCCAGACCGATAACGATTTTACTTTTGTCAAGAATGCGCAGGACAACATTTTCGCCATTAATAACCGGGAAAAAAGAGACGCGGATATCAATCTGCTTTTTGCCCAGATTAAAGCGAATACGTCCATCCTGCGGCAGTCTGGTTTCAGCAATATTGGCATCACTGATTATTTTTAAACGGGCAATTACCGCCGCCTGCAGGGTTTTGGGCAGAGTCGGACCAAGGACCATTACACCATCAATGCGATAGCGAACGCGAAGAATCTGTTCCTCGGGCTCAAGGTGAATGTCTGTCGAACTTTCCTTGATTCCCTTCATAATGATCTGATTCACCAGTTTAACAATCGGTGCTTCTTCAACCAGCATCTCTTTACGCACTTCCCCACGGGAGGCAACGGCAATACTCTCCTCGATTAATTCATCCAGTGTCAGCCCTCCTGTATAAAACATATCCAGGGCATTGAGGATATCACTCTCTGTTGCAGCAACT
>FWPV01016632.1_pt1 | contig 10328 bp, 8 predicted proteins | sample 2228371 | NCBI WGS metagenome assembly FWPV01 (sample SAMEA103939776, study PRJEB20133) | metagenome
TATCCTTGATTTTCATCTTGTTTTCATTAATGGCATAATTAATTCTCTATAAACTTTGAATTTCTTCTTCAATCCTTCTTACTAATGATTTTCTTTCCTTGTCTTTAAAATTTCCAAGAATTGTTAAAGAGCAATAATTATTCCACAATTTTTTTGCAATTTCATAAATATCATCTACAGATATTTCTTTAATTTTAGAAATTGCTTCTTCATCTGGTATATCTCTATTATGAGAAATTATATTTTTACCCAGTTTTACCATTCTTGCATCAGTATTTTCACAGCTCATTTCAATTCCTGCAAGCAATTTCACCTTACTTTCTTCAATTTCACTTTTTTTAATTTCTCCCTTCTTTATTTTTTTCATTTCATTTAAAATTAGCGTTAACACTTCATTAACATTTATATTAAGGCAACTGCCAGAAACACAAAAAACGCCTATATCTGTAAAATTAGAATGCGATGAATGGATATCATACACCAATCCTTTTTCTTCTCTTATTTTCTGAAATAATCTTGATGTGCATCCTCCGCCAAACAATTCATCTAAAATTGCAAGTTTATATCTATCATTACTTTTACTGCCTAAGCCAGGAGTGCCTAAAACGAAATAAGTTAAGCCTATATTTTTAATGCAAATATCTATTACATTTTTAAAATTTTCACCATTGATTTTAGTGCTGTTGTTTTTAGAATTTGAATTAGTTTTAGAAGCATCAAATAATTTCTCAATAGAATCGATTAGCTTCTCACCATTTACCTTACCTGCTATAGTAATTACTAACTTATTTTCAACATAATTTTTCTTGTAGTAATCAAAAATAACATCTCTGCTCATTTTTTTTATTGTTTTATGTGAACCCAAAATGCTTTGTCCAAGCCCTGTTTGTCCTAAAACTCCTTTCATAAATAGTTCAGTTACATAATCTTCAGGGTCATCTTCTTGCATTTTTATTTCATCTAATATCACAATTTTTTCCTTATTCATTTCATCAGCGTCGAAAATTGAGTTGTGAAACATATCCTCTAAAACATCAATTGCTTTCATAATATACTGTGGTAATACTTTGCTATATATACAGGTATATTCTCTTCCAGTGAAAGCATTTATATGACCTCCAACAGATTCAATCTCTTTTGCTATTTTAAATGATGAATTTCTTTTTTTAGTTCCTTTAAATAAAAGGTGTTCAACAAAATGGGTAATTCCATTCAAAGTGGGGGGTTCAAACCTTGAACCTGTCTTTATCCAGAATCCAATTGATGCAGATTTTAAGTGAGGAAGTTCTTCAACACCAATTGAAACTCCTGATTGTAATCTTTTTATGATAGTAGTCATTAGATTTATGTATTTTTTATTGAGAAAATTCTATTTTGAAACGCCCTTCATTGTAAAACTTATTCTATCTTGATCATCAATGTTTAGAACTCTAACATTAACTTGTTGACCTACTTTTAAAACATCTTCTACTTTTGGTATTCTATTATAAGAAATTTGAGATATATGAAGCAGACCTTCTTTGCCAGGTAATATTTCAATAAAAGCCCCAAAGGAAGTTATTCTTTTAACTACGCCTAGATATACCTTTCCAACTTCAATTTTATTTGTTATTGCTTCTATCATTCTAAGGGCTTTGAGCCCACTTTCTTCGTTTTCAGATTTAAGATAAATTTTTCCATCTTCTTCAATATCAACTTTTACACCTGTTTCTTCTGTAATTCTTCTTATAGTTTTTCCGCCTGTTCCTATAACATCCCCAATTTTATCAGGAGGAATTTGAATGAAAAATACACGAGGAGCATAAACAGAGAGGTTTTCTCGAGGAGCAGAAATTGTTTCATTCATAATGCCAAGAATTACTTTTCTTTTTTCCTTAGCTAAGGCAAGGGCTGATTCCAATATTTTAAGTTTTAAGCCCGAACTTTTAACATCCAATTGAACAGCTGTTATTCCATTTTCAGAACCTGCAACTTTAAAATCCATATCTCCATTTTTATCCTCAATCCCCTGAATATCCGATAATAATACATATTTTTTATCATCTGTAACTAAGCCTATCGATATCCCAGCTACCTGTTCTTTGACAGGGACGCCTGCATCCATTAAAGCCATTGAACTACTGCATACCGAAGCCATTGATGATGAACCATTACTTTCTAAAATTTCTGTAACAACTCTTATGCAATATGGAAACGAAATTTCATCTGGTATAATTGGCTGTAAGGCTTTTTCAGCAAGAGCGCCATGCCCTATTTCCCTTCGCTTAGGGCCCCTCATTGCACTTACTTCGCCTGTTGAAAATGGTGGAAAGTTGTATTGATGCATAAATCTCTTATTTTCTTCTTCTTCGATTCCATCTACTATTTGTTCTTCAGAAATTGCACCGAGTGTAGTGATTGAAAGCGCCTGGGTTTGACCTCGTGTAAAAATAGCAGAACCATGAACCCTTGGCAAAAGATTCACTTCGCATGAAATTTCTCTCAACTCGTCTGCTTTTCTTCCATCTGGCCTTTTATTTTCCTCTAAAATTTTAGACCTGACTATCTTTTTCTCTATCTCATCAAATATTTTCTTTATATCCCTTATTTTTAACTTTTCTTCATATTCTTTTTTAAGATTTTCTAATATCTGATTTAGTGCTATCTCTCTTTCGGATTTTAGAGGCTGGTAAATTGCTTTTTCCATATCTTGGTAAATTAAATTCTCTATTTCAACCACAAACTTGGAATCAACCTCTTCAACGGAAAAAGATTTATCACTTTTTCCTAACTCTTTCATAAGAGAATACTGAAAATCAATACTTTTTCTTATAGGCTCTTGAGCAAGTTCTATTGCTTCATAAAAAATTTCTTCATCAATAAAACTTGCCGAAGCCTCTAACATTACAATTTCATCCTCTGTGCCTGCAATTGTTAAATCTAATTTACTGTTGCTTATCTGTGAGTTTAATGGGTTGATAATAAATTCATTATCTATGTATCCAATTCTAACCGCTCCAATGGGTCGAAAAAATGGTATGTCAGAAATGCATAAAGCTATCGAGGCTCCTAAAATTCCAATGATGTCGATTGAGTTTTCTTTGTCGGTAGAAAGTGCAATTAAAACAATTTGAGTATCGTTATAATAATTGTCGGCAAATAAAGGGCGTATAGACCTATCAACCAGACGGGCTGTTAAAATTGCCTTTTCAGAAGGACGACCCTCCCTTTTTATAAATCCACCAGGTATTTTTCCTGCAGCATACATCTTCTCTTCATAATCAACTATTAAGGGAAAAAAATCAACATCTTCTTTTGGGGTTTTTGAGGATGTCGCTGTGGTTAATACAATCGTGTCTCCCCATTGAACTGTTACAGCTCCTCCCGCTTGTTTTGCCATTTTCCCAGATTCTATATGTATAGTCTTTCCACATAATTCTATGTCCCTTACAAATTGAGTTTTATTCATTTTTTATCACCCTTATTTTCTGATTCCTAATTTTTCAATTAGCTGTTTATATCGATTGTAATCTTCCTTAGATAGATATTTTAGTAACTTTTTCCTTTGGTTTATCATTTTCATTAATCCTCTTTTTGAGTGATGGTCCTTTGGATGTGTTTTGAAATGTTCAGTTAACTGTAGAATTTGCTCTGTAAGTAATGCAATTTGAACTTCCGGTGAACCTGTGTCATTTTCATTAATTTTGTATTTTGTTATTATTTCGGTTTTTCTTTCTTTTGCCAAAGACATATATAACCTCCTAATTATTAATAATTTGATACTAATTTATCATTGTGGGAGTTTGTTTTTGAAAAAAATACCTCTCTTTTCTAATTTTACCTTTGCCATTTCAATATCTTTTTTTATCTGATTGCTTAATTCTTCATCAGTTTCAAATTTTTGCTGACTTCTTAATCGAGAAATAATTCCTAATTTTAGAGTCTTATTATACAAGTTTTTTCTAAAATTTAAAATATGAACTTCAATTGAAGTTCTTTGTTTGCTAAAAGTTGGATTTTTCCCAATAGACAAAACTCCACCATATTTTTCATCTAAATAACTTACTGCCACTACATATACGCCTTCTTGGGGTAGAAGTTTGTCCTTTGGAACAGACAAGTTCGCTGTTGGAAACCCAAGTTTCTTAGAACCTCTTCCGTCTCCTCTTATAACCTTTCCATAAATTTTATAATTATAACCAAGTAGTCTATTTGCTTTCTCAATTTCTCCCATTACTATGAGATTTCTGATTGCTGTGCTGCTTACAATAATGCCATCTTTTTTTAATGCACTAACTATGTCAACGCCAAATCCATATTTTTTACCACATTTGTATAAAAATTTAGCAGTTCCTTCCGCTTTATGCCCAAATTTGAAATTTTCTCCAATTACTATATTGGTTACCCTTAATTTCTTAATTAATATGTTTTCAATAAAATCAACTGCACCTATGGAAGCAAGTTCTTTGTTAAAGTTCAAGATAAAAACAAAATCCAAATCTTCTTTCAATAAAATTTCAATTTTTTCATAAATTGTAGTTAGTAGAGAAAACTGAATGTCAGGGTATATGACTTTTAAGGGATGTGGTGAAAAAGTAATTATACCCCTCTTTCCAGGATAACTTAAAAGTTTTTCAATAATACTTTGATGTCCTATATGAATTCCATCATAACTTCCAATAGATATGTTAATTTCTTGATTTTTGTATTTTGGAAATTTGTTAAAATTTTTAAATATTTGCATAATTATATGTCAAAATGCGACATTTAAATACTAAACATTACTTTTGCATTTTTTACAAAAAAACAGTATTTTTCAAAGAAAATTTTATTAGTTAAAAATGTATAAGGTGTAATAATAATTTCAAGAGATAGCAATAAGAGAAATTTTTCATTTCTGATAGATTTAGAATTTAATCGTTTGCTATTCATAGGCGTCAGAGCCTTTTGCAAAACTCCATTTTTGGGGACGGAAGTGAACGGTCTTTAGTTCGTTCAGTTGCAGGGTCTAAAGTCCCCTTGCTATCGTGAGTTACAAACAAATGTAGGGAAAACCCTTAGGTTTACAAAATGCAAGGCTAAAGCCTTGCCATACAGTCTGATTTTGGTAGAAATGATAAGCAAGTGCAGCCCGAGTTTTTGACAAACCAGAGTCTGACTCTGATTTGTCAAAAACTTGATGATTTTTCTGCAAAACAGATACACTTCCAATTTCGTTTACAATCTTCCATAATTGGATTTAGCCTTGAATAATGACGAAATGTAAGTTGATGTTCAGAGTGTGGTCTTTTGCAGAAAATGCAACAGTCCTGCACTTAATCTAAATTAAATCCTAACCGTACCAATTTTAGGTGAATTTAACATTTCATTCTAATCGCCCAACTTTTGATAATTTTTAACAGTTTAAACGATTAAAATGGCAATTTATGCCCACTTTATTAAAAAAAGTTCATATGGATTAAAAAGGTTTTCATTTTTAGGAAGAATTCTTATTGTTAGTCCCTGCTGACCACTTCTTGTAAAGTGAATAGTTGCAAAATAAGAATATTTGCTATCAGAGATTTTTTTCTTCATTTCCATTTCAATAATTTCTGGAGAGCATATCTCACCTTTAGAATCAATCATTCCAGAATATATTTCAACTTTTACATCTTCTGGCATAAGAGTGTCGAGGTATAAGTTACACGAGATCTTCATTTTTTCATTTATTTGATAATTAACTTCACCTTCAATTTTTATATCATCAATTTTTATTTTTTCCCAATTTGCAAAAACCTTTTCTTTCCAAGTTGCAAGCTCGATAGCCTTTTTAAATTTATTTTCCCTAAGCGTATTTCCTTTTGTTATGGAGGGTTTGTATAAGTTATCAAAATACTCACATATCATTCTATTAGTATTAAAAAATTGGCTGTATGAGGCAATAGATGATTTCATAACAGATATCCATTTTCTTGGTAAATTATCATTACCCCTTTCATAAAATAAAGGGACAACTTCCTTTTCAAGTATGTCATATAATGAGTTGGATTCTACTTCATCTTGATAATCATCATTAATATATTCTTCTTTTCCGCCGATAGCCCAACCAGCGCTAGGTAAATAACCTTCTGCCCACCATCCGTCCAATTCACTCAGATTTATACCTCCATTGGGGACAACTTTCATTCCACTTGTTCCAGAGGCTTCATAGGGTCTTCGGGGAGTATTTAGCCAAACATCTGCCCCACCTACAAGATAACGGGCTACACACATATCATAATTTTCAATGAAAACTATAGAACGATAAAATTCTTCTCGCTTTGAAATTTGAATTATTTGTTTTATTAATTCCTTGCCTGCATTATCTCGTGGATGTGCCTTGCCAGCAAAGATTATTTGAACTGGCTTTTCTTTATTGTTAATAATTTTATTTAGTCTATCAAGATTTTTTAAAATTAAGGTGGCTCGTTTATATGTTGCAAATCTCCTTGCAAAAACAATTGTTAAAGCAGAAGGATTTAAGATTTCATCCGCTATTTCAATATCACATTGTCTTGCCCCTTTCTGAAGCAATTGCCTTTTTACCCGCCTCCTTGTAAATGCTACTAACCTTTCCCTTCTCCTTTCGTGCGTTCTCCATAACTCTTCAGCAGGAATTTCCTCAACCTTTTTCCAGAATTTTTCATCTTTTAATTCTTCGTTCCATTTTGGACTTAAATATCTGTCGTAAAGCTCACCTACCTCCATAGATATCCACGAGCTTAAATGAATACCATTTGTAACAGATGTTATCGGAATTTCGTTTATAGGTAAATTAGGCCAGACTCCAGACCACATTTTTCTTGATACTTCTCCATGCAGTTTACTTACACCATTTGCCATTGCTGAACATCGTAATGCAAAAATAGCCATATTAAATGGTTCAGAATAATTTAAAGGATTTAATCTGCCTAATTTAAGAATTCTTTCTCTATTAATTTTTAAAGCCTGATAATAGTTTGAAAAATATTTGTCTATCATTTCAACTGGGAAAACATCTATACCAGCTGGAACAGGAGTATGAGTTGTAAAAATATTTGTTGCTTTAACATAAGTCAATGCTGAATCAAAGGATATTTTATGTTCTTCCATAATTTGCCTAACTCGTTCAAGTATCAGAAATGCTGAGTGTCCCTCGTTCATATGGTAAACTAATGGATTGATTCCTAACTTTCTTAACATAATAGCTCCACCAATGCCAAGCATTATTTCTTGCATAATTCTGGTTTCAACATCGCCCCCATATAATTGGTCAGTTATATCTTGGTGCTCTTTTGAATTTCCAGGAATATTAGTATCTAAAAGATATAATGGAATTCTTCCAATTTGTATTCTCCAGACTTTTGCTTTAACTAATGAACCTGGATATTCAACTTCTATTATAATAGGATTGCCATCTTTATCAGTTTCTTCGTAAATAGGCATGCTATAAAAATCGTTTACCGGATAGTGTTCTTGTTGCCACCCATCAACCGTGAGAGATTGTATAAAGTATCCTTGCTGATATAAAAGCCCTACTCCTATCAAAGGAAAACCCAAATCAGATGCGGACTTTAAGTAATCACCTGCTAAAACCCCAAGCCCACCTGAATAATTTGGAATGCACTCGGTTAAGCCAAATTCTGCAGAAAAATAAGCAATCTTTGCTCCTTTGAAATCCTTGTATTTTTTGTCAAAATATGTGGCTTTTGACATATATAACTCATAATCCTCTAAAACTCTCCTATATTGAGCAAGAAAAGCCTCATCTTGTGCCAGTTCATCTAACACTTCCTGCTTCATCATTCCTAACATCTTATAGGGATTATGCTGAGAATCTTCCCATAAGTCTTTGTCCATTTGCCTGAAAAGTTCTATTGATTCATGATTCCACGCCCATCTAATATTTTTCGCCAATTCTACTAATTTCTCAAGTTTCTTTGGAATAACTGGTTTAATATTATATATAAACTGAAGCTTCATTTTCTACATCCTCCAGAAATAAAAATAAAATTTTATTATCTAACTCTTTCAACAAAAAATCAAGAAATATTTAACAATAAATTATTTTAAATTAAATTACATATGAGAGTGCTTTGGGAGTTTGTCCCTCACAAAGACAGTGTGTCGACCTGTCGTTGGGAGCCGCAAAAGGGGGCACTGCAACCTCTCTTTTATCTGCAACGCATATGGGATAGCCTTCGGTAAGAAAGTTACCTCGCCACAAGGACAGGGAAGAAAAGCAAAGTACATGAAATTACTTCACTTAGCCTCGCAGAAAACGAGGAAAAGCCATGTGCACCTTGAGTTTTTGACAAAACAGTGTCTGACTCTGATTTGTCAAAAACTTGATGATTTTCTGAAAAAGTTAATTGATTTATTTCATTCCTGATAGAGCAAGTAACATTTTTTTTCTGATATTGTGATTTGCAATGATTAAAATCCATATCTTAAAATTAAAGAGACTAAAAATTTCTCCTAAACCCTTTGTTCATCTGCTTTCTCATAATTTTAGTATAGTAGTTCTGTTAGATAAAACATAATTCTTCTCCAGTGGTAAATTAAAATATTTTTATATTTTTCAGAAAAGATTGCTAAGGGCAGAGAGAAAGCAATACGCCACAAAGAACCAATAAAAAAAATCAAATTGACAAGAAAAAGATATTTTCTTCCATAATGCTTTGTAAAATAATAAGCAATGCTTTTGTAAACATTTTCATTGAATTTAATGTCTGAGATAAAAATAGAACTATGATAATGGGAATCCTTCATTGAAGGATGGTATCTACAAAAAGTTTGATAACTTCCTCTTCCAATGTGAACAACCGAAGCATGAGGAGAAAAAAAAATCTTCCATCCATTTTTTTTAAGTCTCAAACATAAATCTGTTTCTTCACCATATAGGAAAAAATTTTCATCAAAAAGACCTACTGATTCAACTGCTTGTCTTTTGAGAAACATACATGCTCCGATTACCCAATCCACTTCCCTCTCATAACTGTAGTTCCAGTATTTGTAATCACCAATAATCCTATTTCTTTTGAGAATGTTGGTTAAATACATACTATCGAAAAATATTGTTCCAGCGTCGGGAAATTTATAACAAGATTGTTGTATTGAGCCATCAGGGTTTAAAATCTTAATCCCGACTACACCCACTCTTTTTTCATTTAATAGGTTAAAAATAGAATTAATATCAGAGTTTAAATAAGCATCAGGATTTAGTAACATAATAAACTCAGAACTACCCTGTCTAATGCCTATATTGCATCCAGAAGCAAATCCTAAGTTCTTTTCAAGAGTTGTAAAATGTATCTCACCTTTAAATTTTTCTAAAATGTTACAAGTATTGTCTTTTGAAGCATTATCAATTACCTGTATTTTTTTGTTTAAATCCTTGCAGTTTTCAAATATTGAGTTTAAGCATTTTTCAATGAAAATTGAAGAGTTATGTGTGACAATAATAATATCTAACTCCATTTGTCCTCTCTTATTTACATGCCTATAAATTTATTATAAAATATATCTGACAATGAGTAAAATACAATGAGTAAAATAATCTATTTTCTTAAAAAGATATATTTCTATAGAAACATTATACTAATATTAAGGATACTGTGCCTTCAGATAAAATTTACTTTTTCAGAAAATGTCCTTAAAATTACTAATGTAGAGGGTAAAAGGATGAAAAAGTATTATGAATTTGAAGAGCTAAGAAAATATGTAGATTTTGCAACAAGGATTGGGAAGAAGATAGGTTTAAAAAGAACCTGTTTGTCAAATTCATTGATACTTTTCAGACTTGCCAGGGAAAGTGGTTACAATGTTAGACTAAATTTTGGATGTAAAGTTTCAGAAGGCACAAAACTAGATAAACTAAATGTTTTAGGTCATAGTTGGGTAACAGAAGAAAACAATAAAGGCTCAAACGACACGGGGAATCAATATCAGGTAATATTTCAACTTCCAGAAAACAATAGAAAATTTTAGTTTTTCTGAGCACTACTGTCCGCTAGGGAAAAGAGCCACAGAGCAGACTAATTGGGTTTTTGTGAAATCAGAAGCTCGAATTAAGTCTCAATGTAATAAACCACCTTCTAAATTTGTCTTAATTGTGGGACTCAACATTTTTAATAAAATTTTTTTTGGACACTAATGATTTCTGGTTTAAATTAATTTTGGGAAATATGGATTACCTTTATTTTAATGAAATGCGTGACCACAATGAAATAAAAAAACTTCTCAGAAATATAAATATATTCCTTTTTGATATGGATGGAACAATTTATCTTGGTAATGAGCCTTTTGATTTTTCTAATGATGTTTTAAATTTTTTAAATAAGAAAAATAAA
>FWPV01016633.1_pt1 | contig 10328 bp, 16 predicted proteins | sample 2228371 | NCBI WGS metagenome assembly FWPV01 (sample SAMEA103939776, study PRJEB20133) | metagenome
TGGTAGGGGCGAGGCGGCGCCTCGCCCCAACAACACAAACTAGGTTTGTTCCCTTGGAGGGTCGGCCTTGGACCCGCTCATGATCCAGGCGAAAAAGCCGGCTCTTCCAAAGAAACTTCCTTCTTGGACAGCCCCTAAGATCCTGCGGTTTCGGCGGAACCTTTCATTGCCTGGATTTGCACCAGGTAATTCTCCATTAGAAGCTGATGATCCTTTTTGGTAATTTTCTTTTGAATTCGCTCTTCAGCCATCGCCACGGCCGCTTCCACCACTTCAGCACGGAACCTCTTTTTGGCTTCTTCAAATTCGCGATTTGCCGCCAACCTGGCATCCTCGAGGATCTGTCGGCGAAGGCGTTCGGCTTGGGCAAGGATTTTGTTTTTTTCTTCCTGGCCTATCTCGTGGTAGTAAGCCTTAATGCTTTGGATCTTTTCATCCAGCCCGGCCAGAAGCTCTTCCTGCTCCCGACGACGGCGTTCCAAAGCCTTTTCTTTTTCGGCGATCTCCTCAAAGACACCGGCGACAGCCTGTTGGCGCCCTTTGATAAAATTGACCACAGGCCCTTTCAGGTACTTAAGAATGAAATAGACCAGAATCCCGAAATTGATCCATCGCCAGCCTAGATCCCATAAGGACCTCTCAATGCCGAAAATGGTCGACGATGCACCGTAGGCGTAGTCAACCCCTTCGAAGGCGACCGCCAGCAGCCCCCCCATGATCCCCAAGGCTCGCACCATGCTCAAACTCCAGATCCTCTATATTTTTCGCCCCACGACCTTCGTGGTAATTTCGAAAGAGAGCGCCTGAGCCAGTTTCTTGAGGCTCTTTCTTGCCTTGACCAGCTCATCCTCCACTTCAGCACGCACCTTCTGGCGCAAAGCCGTGATCTCCTCCTGAGTGGTCAGCATCGTCCGATGGGCTTCTTCCTGTGCCTCTGCCTTGGCTGTCTCCCAGGCTTTCCGGGCCTCTGACTCCGCCGCTTGAAGCCTCTTCTTGTACGCTAATGCCATCTTTTCTAGTTCCATTCCCGCAGATTCCAGCGCTTTTTCTTTTTCTTCAATCGCGCGTTCCCGCTCCAAAACAAGCCGGTAAAGCGGCTGGATCATCAGGCGGTTTAGAATGAAAAGCAGCACCAGGAACAACGTCACTTGGACGAAGATCGTTGCATTCAGGCTGATCATGGCAGACTCGTTTTCGGCCTTACGGCCCGTTTACTTCACCACAAACATGAGCAACAAGGCGACAACCAGCGAGTAAATGCCGGTCGACTCGGACACGGCCTGTCCTACAAGCATGGTCCGCGTCAGCAGGCCCGCTTCTTCGGGACGACGGCCAATGGCCTCACAGGCTTTTCCCGCCGCGTACCCTTCTCCCACACCCGGTCCGATGGCTCCGAGCCCCATGGCAATTCCCGCTCCGAGCAAGGCTGCCGCACGTACCAAATCCGCACCCGTAAATTCCATAGTTCCTCTCCTCCTTTGATGACTGCTTCCTGCGTTGCTTCTCTAAGCGTTCAGAACCAATAAAAGCGCAACGACGAGTGAATAGATACCCGTCGATTCGGATACCGCCTGACCAACCAACATGGTGCGGGTTAACAACGTGGCCTCTTCGGGCACACGGCCAATTTGATCCAAAGCATAATAGCCGGTGATACCTTCACCGATCCCTGGACCGATCCCTCCAAAACCCATAGCCAAGCCCGCTCCCAGCAGAGCAAAAGAAGGGACATAGCTGGTGCTTTCCGGAAAACCTTTGAAAATCAGGATGAGACTGATCAAGAAGCCGTAAATCGCCGTGGATTGCGTCGTTCCAATGCCCACCATCATAGCCGTGGTAATGGGCCGTTGCGCCTCTGGATTACGGGCCAAACTGCGACAGGCTCCGGCTCCTACCATACCTCCACCCACTCCAGGTCCAACGGCCGCCAAGCCCGTGGACAATCCGGCACCGACAAGCGCCGCCCAATAAGGGTAGTAAGGTTTGGAGCCAAAATCCAAAAACATAAGGAGAAAGGCGACGACCAAGCCAAAGATACACGGCGTTTGAGTGATGGAAGATCCGATAAGCATGTTCAAGGTGATCTGGCCGCTGGCACTCGGCTGTCGTCCTAGCGCAATACAGGCCTCCGCCGCAGGATATCCTGCACCGATACCGGATCCGATAGCTGAAATACCGGCCGACAGCCCTGCACCAAGATAGGCCCAGGCCGACAAAAGCGTCGTTCCCCCAGGAGCACCAAACATCAGCAGCATGGAAATGACGAGAGCGAAAATACCAGCCGTTTCCGCAATAGCCTGGCCAACCAACATGGTCTTTAAAACATCTCCGGACATTTTCGGACGATAGCTTAAAATGCTGTTGGCCTTGCCGGCGGTGTAGCCTTCACCCAAAGCGGCTCCAATGGCCCCAAAACCGACGGACACACCTGCCCCTAGATAACTTGCCGCGTGAATCCATGTGATTTGGTCAATGGCCATACTATTTTACCTGCACCGAAATGTAGACAAGGGTTAGCATCGTGAACACAAACGCCTGAACCGTCCCCACAAAAAGTCCAAAGAACCCATAAAGAAACGGGGGTATGACCAAGCCGTAAACCAGATGCGATACCACGAGAATAATGATGGACCCGCCCATGATGTTTCCATAAAGACGGAAAGATATGGAAATCACCTTGGCCAGCTCTCCAATGACGTTAAGTGGCATCATGAAAAAAACCGGTTGAAAGTATTCCTTGGCATAATGCCAGAAACCCTTCGTCTTGATTCCTGCATAGTGGGCAATGATAAAACCCATCATTCCCAAACCAAGTGTGGTGTTCAGGTCCTTCGTCGGTTCATCCATGTGAGGCAAGACGCCGATCCAATTGGAAAGAAGAAGGAACATGAAAAGAGAGCAAATGAGGGGAAAATACTTCTTGGCCATTTCCTCGTCTAAGGCGTCTTTGGTCAAATTCCAAAAGGTCTGCACGAACAGTTCCGCCACCATCTGACAGGGGTTGGGCACATACTGGGTCTTTCGGGTGGCGTAGAAAGCAAAAACGATGAGAAGACCCATGACGGTCAGCGTCATCACGATGGTCGTGGCATTGAACACGAGATGATAGCCTGCCACGTCCAAAGTCCATACCCATACGTGGGTTAGTTCTTCCATGTTTCACTCCGCTTCCTGCTGCCGTTCCCTGGACTTACGCGCTCGGTTCCTCACTCGACCGCGCACCCATCCAGCGCCTGATCACAAGGTGTTCACCCATGATAGCCAACTGCACGGTAAACAAACCCACAACAACCGCCCAAAATTTAAACTGGTCGCTCTTTAAACCCACAATCAGAGGAATCGCCAACAAACCGAACCGAAACGCAAGCGACACAAAGGCCAACCCCGTCGCCCTTTTTCTGCTCTTAAAGGCTCCAACTTGATACGGTAAAACATAAGCCATGACAATAAAATTAAGGACACTGAAAAGAGCCCCTAGAACCAGTCCTTTGGCCACAGCCACAAAACCCAAGAGGTAAACCACCAGGCCGACCATCACGGCCGCCGTAAAGGCTCCCCGCACCAAACGCCTTTGGTAACTGTGGTAAACTTGAAAGCCTTCCGGTGGAATCTGTGCCCTCATTTCTTGGGAAGCCTCGTTATCTGTCGGTACACCGTCACCGCCCCTCCCACGATGCCGAACAAAATGAAAAGGATGAGAAACAAGCCGCGGGTTCCGACCCACTTGTCCAGGTAGTAGCCTACCATGAAGCAGAAGGCGATACTTCCCGCCATGGTCAGCCCCACCTGGGTGACCAAGGCTAAATATTCTATGGTGTCCCGCTTCTTCTTAAAGTCCTTCACAACCCTTTGACGGTCCCTTCTCAAAAAGCTTCGACCGTGTGACGTCATCTTCTCTTTACCAGAGCGACCGGAATTTGTGAAATATTTTTTTAGGTGGCCCTTGCGGGTTTTTTCATCCCAAGCGGTGATCCGCTCTTGGCAGAAAGGCGCTGATGGTGTCAAATAGGCGGCACGGTTCGATGATCTGCAAAATCAAAATCCGGGAGAGTTGCGGCTGTGATGTTCGTAAAAACCTGCATTCTGAAACGCGTCTTCTCTAAAACGCTTGTGACCATCATGGGGGTCTGCACGAGCCTTGTCCTTTCTTTCGCTCCTCACGCCTTCACCCAAAATACTTCCGTTGAAGAAGCTTTGCAGGTGATCCTTTCCCACCCCGGTGCGGAAGAAAACCTTTATGCGGCGTGTCAAAAGCTTTACTCCGCCCCGGAAATGATCGCTTTTTACCGGAATCGAGAATATGCCCCGGCATGGCTGGAAAACTCCAAGCCTTCTTCATGGGCCAGGGATCTCGTGCGTTTTCTTCAAGAGGAAGCCGCCAATCACGGCTTGAATCCTGAGGATTATCACCTTTCCTGCCTTAAGGCGCTTCTTGATGTGATCGACAACGCAAGTCGTCGAGAACGGGAGCTTTCCTCAAGCCTTTTGGCGAATCTGGATCTGGTGCTGACAGACGCCTTTTTGGTCTTGTTTTCTCATCTCTCTTCAGGACGCGTGAACCCCACGGCTTTGGATCCCCAGTGGGTAGCTCACGCCCACCAGGCAGACCTGATCGCCGGTCTGGAAGAGTTCCTCAACCACCATGATCTTCGCCGTACCCTGCGCCATTTCGCACCGCCTGACGAAGATTACTGGCGCCTTGTGGCCGCCGTGCCCACTCAAAGAAAACTCGCCGCTCAAGAACCCTGGCCGGTCTTGCCCGAAGGGCCCACCCTTCATCCCGGACAGAAGGACCCTCGAGTCCCCATCCTGCGCCGTCAACTTTATCAACTCGGCGATTACACCTCACAGCCGTCGAAAACCTCGGACCTTTACGATGCGGAGCTGGTCAAAGCCGTCCGACGATTTCAGGAGCGCCATGGGGTCGGTGCCGATGGCGTCGTAGGAAAGAAAACCGTTGAGGCACTCAATGTGTCACCGCGGGACCGACTCTTGCAAATGCTGGCCAATCTGGAACGTCGCCGATGGCTTCCTCGAACCTGGGGGGAACGCTACGTGGTGGTCAATACCGCCGACTATTCCCTGACAGCCTACGAACACGGTGCCAGCGTGCTGAAAATGAAGGTCATCGTGGGTGGAAGTGCCACATCCACGCCTGTATTCAGCGAAGTGATGCGTTACGTGGAACTGAACCCTTATTGGAATGTGCCCAAAAGTATCGCGACAGAAGAGATGCTGCCCAAGATACGAAGGGATCCGAGCTATCTGCAGCGGCATCACTATGAACTGCTGGCCACTTCGGGGGATAGAACGGTCCGACTCGATCCCACGAGCATTGATTGGCAAACCGTGCGGGCGGAAAATTTTCCCGGCCGAATTCGACAATTGCCGGGCCCTTGGAACGCTTTGGGCCGTATTAAGTTCGTGCTTCCCAACCGGTTCAGTGTTTACCTGCATGACACTCCGGAACGGCACCTTTTTCAAAGACCGCACCGGGCTCTAAGCCACGGCTGTATTCGCTTGGAAAAACCCCTGGATCTGGCTTTGTTCGTCCTTCAAGACGATCCCAAATGGACTCGTGAATCCTTACAAAAACTCATGGACGGCGGTAAACATCACATGATTCCGCTGCTCAAGCCATGCACGGTGCATCTGCTCTACATCACGGCTTGGGTCCATGAAGACGGCACCGTCCACTTTCGCCAGGATATCTATGGCCGGGACAGGGTTTTGGTGGGAGCCTTGAAGCTGGAAAGGTTCGCTCTGGAAGCTACCAGTAGCGGACGGGCCCCACATCCAGGTGGATGAAGTCGCTGTAAGTGCCCACACCACCGGCTTTGAAATCGGCTGCGGCGGATCGAAGAGCGTCCAAGGACACCCCTTCAATATAGACATCCGCCGCCATGGCCTTCATATGATAGCTCTTTTCGGCCACCGAATAGCCCTGCTGGCGAAGGTATTCGTTGTAGACGGGAGATCTGTACCCGGAAACCAACAGATAGGGTCGACGATAGGCTCTAAGGCGCTGCTGCACCGCGTCCAATAAGAGATACAAAGACCGGTCCACAGGGCGGACCGTGTTGGTAAAGTGGCATCGAAAAAGATAGTCGAGCCGCCGTAAGGCTCGAGCATCCAGACGGCCGCTTCGGGTCATGTAGCGGACCGTGAACCCTTCATCGGTATGAAGGTTGTAGACGCTTAGAACACCGGAAAACCTTCGAAGGGAGGGTGCTGCCGAAGCCGGGTTTGAGGGCAGAAGAACCAAGCCGGAACTGAGGCCGGCTCCAAGGATGCCTTTGAAAAAATCGCGCCTGGTCATCGTTGCCTTCACCTCATGGAAAACCACCGCAGCCTATGGCCTAAGCCACGTGAAGCCGGACCTGATCGGATTTATCAGTTGGGCCTTCTCCCCTGGCGGAGTGCGCCCTGCAGGAACGATTGCCCGGGGCTCACCCCACGCCGCTCCTTCCTCCATCATCTCTTGCGGTAGGCGTGCCTCTTTGCCGCGCCACCTCGGCCGGGATGGACCTGTCTCTCCGCCCATCGTTGTGCCGCTTTCACCATGCTCGTAGCAAAGGCGGCCCACGGTGTCAATCTCACAGATACCAGCCCAAGAGGCCGCCAAGGTTTCAGGGTGTTTGACAGCCCGCAATAAGTTCTTGGGCGGTGTATTCGGCCACATCCGCCAAGGCGTCCAAAGGCATAAAGGAGGCGCAATCTCCTCCAAAAAGGCAGGTGACCGCAGCGGGAAACTCATCGTCCGCTTCATGAACGATGTAGTAAAGCGGGATTCGAGGAAACGGGTACAGAGTGAAGGAAAAATCTCCGGACGGGGCATCCGTGTTGCGATGTCCGGAAAAAAACTGAATCAGATAATCCAGCCGAGCCTTGATCTTCGGCACATGGGGCACCAGAACCTGTTCTGCGTGAACCGCAAAAGCGGCCTGGTAAGGACCACTATTGGGAATTTCCTTGAAAGCTTTAAGAGGATGCAACGGGGCGGTTCGTTCAGGAACATGGGCCACATAAATGGCGGCAAGGACCGCTTTGGGTCCAACCTCCAAAACACCATCAAAGAAAACGCTTTCTCGCCGGACCGTGCATCTTTTCCCAAAGGCTTCAAAAGACAAAGCCCCCGAAGGATCCGGCACAACAGGCACTGCTTTGGTTAGAGACTCAAGGGATCGCGCCCACGCCTTCTTCAAGTATTCTCTAATGATCTCTTCATAGCCGCTCATGTCCGTCGCCTCTTCTTTGCGCTTTTTTCTCTTGAAGGCCCCACGGACCCGTTCATAATCGAAAGAATCATAGACGGCAACCTTCTTGAAATCCATTTGCCGCTTGACTCTTCTTGCCGATGCGCTTATATATCTATGGCAATGATTGCGGACTCGCAAAGCTTCACTGCACTCCTCTCAGTGGATGCCGTCCGGCGTCTTTAGGGGGGCGAAAAGGGTTCGACGGAGGTCATGAAGCTTAAGAAGCATGCCGGGGGTCCTGGCCGCCCGTATTCCGGTCGGGGTTAAAGCAAACGCAGACGACTATGCGTACGCTGCAGCCGCTTAAGCCGGCTGCCGTTCCTTCGGCCTAAGCCCGTAAGGCCGAAAGGGGCGTCGACTCCTCGGGCTGGTTTTCAAGGCCGCGCCCTAGGCCAAGAAAACGAGAACCTTCAGGGCTAGCTTCCAGAGGATCCGGCTCACGGGGAGCCAGGAGAAGCGAAACTCAAAACCGTGGCTAAGCATGTAGAAACTTAAGCGGAAGGCTTTCGGACGCGGGTTCGATTCCCGCCGCCTCCACCATCGATTCCGCAGCTCAAAAGGGTTCGTCAAAGATCTTGACGCTCTCTCTTAACGGCATTTAAATAGGATCGATCAGTGAAGACATCTTGGAGTTTCACAGCCACACCGAAGTGTGGAGGTTCAGGGATGAATCAAAAAAGACATTTAACCTTTCCGGATTACATTCGGCTTCAATTGCAGGAAATCCAGAAACACAAATGGATTGAAAGCGAAAAAGCCGGAAGGGATCTGGGCCAAGATGCCGTCTTTGACTGGATCGATCGGTACGCCGAAGATTTTCGCCGCTATTACGAACCTATGCTTCGAGACGATTGAATCTTTTGCCCAACGTACCCCTTTCATTTCCAGAGGCGGCACCGTCGTATTTCTTCCGCGGTCGACTCTGATGGCGGCAACCTTCCAGTTCCAGCATCGACCCTAAACGATCCTTCCACGGCGCATTGAAATCCATTCCCTCGCCCCGCAAGCCCGAGTCCCTCTTCGGTCTTTTGTGAAAAAGACTTTTCTCCATGGTAAGGAGAACCTACGGGTTTTTTATTCAACATCCGTTGACAGCGTATCAATGACGCATAAGTTTGACGAGTAGTGGTTCTAAAACCTACGGCGCTTTGAGAACTGAACAACAGAAGGAAGGAGGGAAAGGCACGATGGCTCAGCCGGAGGAATGTTATCGTTGTGGGGGACCGACGTGTGGTTTCGTTTATGATCCTGATCGCGGAGATAAACGAGGCAAAATTCCCAAAGGAACTCCCTTTGAGGAACTTCCCGATGATTGGAAGTGCCCGGTGTGTGGAGCGCGCAAAAAGAGTTTTTGTTGCATGGCGGAAACGGAAACTTCCCGATAGGTTCTGAGAAGTCTTTTCCATCAATGTCCCAAGGAGTGATCCATGGCAGTGTTTCAATGCACCAGGTGTGGTTTTGAAAAGGATAGTCGTTGTAAGCCTCAAAAGTGCCCTCAGTGTGGTGAAAAGAAAACCTTTGAAAAGAAACCGGAAGAAGGAGGGAAAGCCTGATGAAAGTGCTCATCGCGTATGTGAGTCGGACTGGACACACGGAAAAAATGGCCAACTATATTGCTGAAGGCATCCGCTTTGCGGGGCATGAGCCGGTGCTGAAGAAAATTTCCGACATCAAGAAAGCCGACGAAATCAAAGGGTATGACGCCTACATTTTCGGATCTCCCACCTACCATCGGGACATGACCCAAAGCATGAAAACCTTTCTCTTCATGGCTCAGGAAGCGGGCTTGGAAGGCAAGGTCGGCGGTGCCTTTGGATCCTACACCCATAGCGGTGACGCTCCCAAGTACATCTACGACACCATGGAACATGTCTTCAAGATGCGCATGACAAGTCTTGGGTCTTTCAACCTTCTGGAACACAAGGTCAACACACCTGAAGGCATGAGGGCCTGTCAGGATTACGGTCGAGTCCTCGGCGAAATGCTTAACGCTTGATCCGCCCTTTCCGGCTTTCACCGGCGCATGCAAAAGGGGGTTGACATGGGCATGCGACGGCTGCTATAGGATCGCCCACATGCCGCTGGGGCTGTAGCTCAGTTGGGAGAGCGCTTGAATGGCATTCAAGAGGTCAGGGGTTCGACTCCCCTCAGCTCCACCAGGAAATTCAAGGGTTAGCCGAACGGCTAACCCTTTGTTTTGAAAACGGCCGGCTAAGCCCATGGTGGCGCCGGCCCATGCGAATGCTAAACGCTTCTCGACATGAGGGCGAAACAAGGGGGAAAGACATGCCGTCCAATACGCACAAGACGCGTCTTATTCGCAAAAGAAAAGACAAGCCCAACAAGGAAAACCGTAAGGCCGACCAAAAGAGAATGCAAAAGAATCTGGAAATCCTTGCCAAGGCCTCTCAGGGCTGAACAGGGTTGATCTCGTCCCCCGCCGTTTAAACCCGCCGGCCAGGAGCTTGTCCGAATAATCGCCGCAGCAAGGTTTTTAATGGCCTTTCAAGGAGGGGCACGGCGTGCCGTGCCCCTACGTCCCAAAGCGTTTGTTTTCCTGGAAGAGCAGGCCTGTGGCCCGCCATGTATGCGGGAACCAGGCCCGCGATCCCAAAGCTAAATTCGAGATGTTCCCCCTTTCCCGCGGATAAATTCGGGACGCCGGCGTTCCCACGGATAAATTCCCGGTCACCCTCTCGTAGGGGCGGACCCATGTGTCCGCCCCTCAAGCATTCAAGCACCACAATCCTTTGGGGCGGACACACAGGTCCGCCCCTACAGATCGGAAACCGCCAGAAACCCACCAGCCTGCCCGACAATGACAAAAGACCATGGCTTTCCTGCAAGCGCAAGTCTGCGCCCCACTCACGATGCAGGCGGCATGCCCGCGCTTTCAGTGAATAAATTCCCGGTCACCCTCTCGTAGGGGCGGACCCATGTGTCCGCCCCTAAGCCATTCTGTTACCAAAATCCTTTGGGGTCGACGGATGTGTCCGCCCCTCAAGCATTCAAGCACCACAATCCTTTGGGGCGGACACACAGGTCCGCCCCTACAGATCGGAAACCGCC
>FWPV01016635.1_pt1 | contig 10324 bp, 5 predicted proteins | sample 2228371 | NCBI WGS metagenome assembly FWPV01 (sample SAMEA103939776, study PRJEB20133) | metagenome
ATTTGATAAATTTTAAGCATTATGTATAATATTTGTTTTTAATAAATTTAAAATATCTTTAAATTTATATGTCTTAATATTATTAAAATCTTCTTGGTCTACTCTAATATAACACCATGTTTTATTTGTCAATTTAGAAGCATTTTCGCACCATAATGAAGCCGCTTTATCTTTTAAATAGACATTCTCATCTTTTATTCCCTTAGTTTCAATTAAATAATGAATATTTGAATCGCCTATTACGACAAAATCTGGATAATAATTTCTCATATTACCTTTGTTATCAAGATATTCAATAGAGAAGCCAAAATTAATAGGAAGTTTAGAAAATGACTTGATTTCTCTCGCATTATCAAGGAAAGATGCAAATTTAAGTTCAAATTCATTATCGCAAGGCACTTTATTGAAAATACATTTATTTGCAATTAAGGTTGGTCCTGACCATGGAAATGGAAGTAATGAAGAGAGATATTTTGCTGGGACAATTACTTCTTGGCTTTTCTGGCTAATTATCTTGGGACCTAAGACACACTTAAAGGCTTTTATACACATAGCGCCAGCTGAGTTTTCTGAAATAGCATTCACTATACTGCGGTCAAAGAGGTCAACATGCCTGCCAAAGGCACGGTGTTCAAAAAAGTCTCTCACTTTGGGATAGAGAGCAGCAAAGTGAGCAGGTAGATGCAATTCTGTTGCTAAAAGTTCAGTCCAATAACCAATGACCTCTTGAGGTGTGGTTAATTCCTCGATACGATATTTGCGAGATAGCACCAATTCCTTAGTTAAAACATCAAACGCTTCATAAGGAAATTCCTTTCCCCTTGTTGTATCGTTTTTCGGTTCTAGCGGTTGTGAAATAGGGAGCTCCATTACATCAATAAGTGCTATCTCTTCCCGAATATCTTTTTTACGAACAATTAGGGGTGTTAGTATAGGTATGCCTATGTCAAATTCAGTCTTATTGGGCTCAGGGCGAATAATAACAATATGGAACCTATCCCTGCCTAATTGAAAAGTTTCAAATTTAATATCTTCTTCCCGTTCAAGTTCCTCCACAAAATCCAAGAACGCTCGATTCCCTATTACATCCACACGCTCTTTATATTTGTAACCTTCACCTCTGAACATTAATCTGAGTCCCCTACCAATAGTTTGTTCAGGTAATATATTTGCCCTGGATGTATAAGGTCGAAGCCCTAACACAACGGTAACATCCCAACCCTCACGCAGCATTAGAACACTCACGATGGCGTTGATGGGATTGTCAGGATGGTCTATCTCCCGCACCAATTTTCGAGCCTTCTCAAGGTCTTTATTTGACACTTGACCAGCGTTTTCGCCTCTTAGTTCAACATGTATCTCCTGGGTTTTATCACCTGCAAAATCACTTGAATAGGTTGCTCTTAACCAATCAGCAACATCTTTTGCTTCTTTTGTGTCGTTCATCATAATAAACAGAACAGGCTTTCTATTCAAAGGTTCAAGTTGAGTCTTGTATTCACGCCATCTCTCAACAGCAGCAGTTAAGAAATACTGATATTTTTCAACCGTCTTATTAGAAGGGCGTTCTTCAGCATCGGTAATACCCTTAAGAGGTCTTTTAACAATTCCGTCCGCTATCGCTTGTTTTATCGGATAATCTGAAATAGTCCAAGGGAACAACTGGCCCTTTTGATATCTTGGTGTCGCTGTAAAATCAAGTTGCATAGAAATACCAACTTCACTATTAATTTTGCGAATAACTTTGTTCCACTCGTTCTCATCATCGTGGGTATGATGTGCTTCGTCATTTAATATTAGAACCGGCAGTCCACGATTCTTTATGTATTTATTGAAATCCATACCACTATCATCATCACTGAGTGCGGGACCCAAGACTCCGGTCATCTCTTCAGGCTCGTCGCTCTTGCGTCCCTTACGGCTTTCGTAAAGTTGCTGGATGTTGGTGAGTAATAAAACTCCTTCGCTGTGGGGGCGTTCGCCCTCACCGCGCATAATGCAGTCAAGGACCCAATAGATTTGTTTATCATTAGGTATCATCTGGAAATCTTTAAATATTTTGCCATTATGAAAGTCCAATTTCAATCGTTCAAATACAATCACATTAGGGGCAATAACCAGAAATGTTTTAGAATATTCTTTATAATTCTTAACCCGGTCAGGACTAACAGCATTGAAATACTGCCATACCACCGCTAGTGCCATCACGATGGTCTTGCCGCTGCCCGTAGCCATCTTGATGCAGTAGCGTGGAAAGTCGTCATGAATGACTGAAGGAATAATCGCTGTCGGATAGCGAAAATGCTCATATAAATCCCAGCGTTTGCGGGTCTTGGCGACTTCCCAGACATATATCAGGCTCTCTATCGCTTCTCGCTGACAATTGTGAAACCTGAATGGGTTCCCATTAGGTAATTTGTGGTCGCTCTCAAACCAATAATATAATAGTTCCTTTGTTATGTCGGTGGCGCCCCGGTAGTCACTTTTGCGCCACTCTTGAACCTCTTCCCGAATGGCAGGAACACAAATAGCGGTCTTTAAAGATTCAACTGTTCCGATGAGTTCTTGCTGTTGTTCATCTTTTACTTGTCGCTTCATTTTATCTCCACTTTAATAGATTTTGTAGTATCATTTCCGAATATATCTATAACCTTGATGAGGATATGATATTTCCCCGGCTGGTTATATTCCCAGTCGGTATGTAGCGTTAGATTTGGCTCCTTTTTGGTGCGGTAACTCTGCCATTGATTGTGGAAAGTATCCTCTTTGAAATCCCAATCAACCGCCCAATAGTCTATCCACTGGCTCCAAGGGATAACCGACTGCTTGACATCGTCCGGAACCTCCTCCAAGGGCATCATAAAGTCGGTTAACTTAACGATTACCTTCTTATCCTTTACATCCACCTTAACATCCAGCGACGCCAGTTCAAAAAATTTCACATCCCCCTGCTCAACCGCCTTCTGGTCCATCACCTCGCGAGGTATTTTTAAAAAGCGAATGCCAATACCAGCCTCGGCGGCTATCTGTTTGCTTAATTCGTTCATTTCAAAGGCTAAGTCCCAATAGAGCACATCGACTTGAGAATTGCGAGAAGTGTCTTTACCTACAGATTTTTTCAATTCTAATGCTATATTACGAATATCATCAAGCGTAACTGGAGAATCCACCGAGCCGACATAGACCATCCTGCCCGCTTTAAAACCATGCAAATACTGATAGCCAGTTATGGGTTCAGCGTGATAGAGTTCCAAAATAAACTTCCTATAGTTCCATAGGCGTTCTGATATATCATTTTCTCCCTTGAACGACTCCCCTATCCATACCTGCCGCTCATACTTGCCGAGATTCTGGACAATAAATGGCTTAAGATTGGGAATTCCTAAAAGGCGCTTGCGGGTTGTATGAATCGCAAAACGCGATAAATCGCAGGCTATCCACCGCCGCCCCAACTTCTCCGCCACCACCGCCGTCGTCCCCGAGCCGACGAAACAGTCAAGAATTAGGTCGGAAGGGTTGGAGGAGGCAGAGATAATTCGCTCTAATAATGCAACGGGTTTTTGTGTATCATAGTCTATTCGTTCATCTTTTGGGGTATGCATCATATCAGATATGTCCGCCCAAACATCACCCACTATCTTATTGTCTATTACAAAACCACTTTTTTCTTCTAAGAAGTACTTGATCCTAATATTACCATTCCTTGTCCTATAAATCCGTCCCTCCTTCTCCAATTTGGCAACACTTTCATCAGTATATTCTCCACGAGGAGCACATCTAAACCATCGTGCACTTTCATCTTTCTTATATCCATATTTTGCAGCATCTGAAATAGGTACTCTAAATTCAATATAGACCTTTTTAATTTCACAAATTGATGTCTTGCTGAAGATGAGTATAATATCGTAGTTTCTTGGAAACTGTCCAGATATAGCTTTCGCTCCTCTTCCACCATAGTGCCATACCACCATATTCCTGAAATTGTCCATACCGAATATTTCATCCATAACGGCCTTCACATAATGCCCTACATGCCAATCCAAATGCACATAAATGCTTCCGTTATCTGTCAGCAATTCTCTGAGGAAAATAGCGGTTTCATAGAACCATTGGAGGTATGAGTCAATACCTCTTCCCCAAGTGTCGCGGTAGGCTTTTTCTTCAATGATGGAGGGTTGTTTGACGAATTCAGAGAGAGATTCATCACTATCTTCAGATTTGTCGGTGTTTTCTGGTGGTGGTGGGATGCGGGCGCGGTAGGAGAAATTGGCACCGGTAGCAAAGGGAGGGTCAATATATATAAGGTTGACCTGGCCAGCGAACTCCTTCAGGAGCGAGGGGAGGACATATTTCTTATCTCCCCAGATGAGGCGGTTGCGCCACTCGGTCTCGTGTCGCTCGGTCAGTAAATCAAGGTTGCGCTTCCGGTCGGCGGCGGACTCGTTGACGGTCTCCACTGTTTGGAAAGGCAATGAATATCTAACAGGTGCGACTTTTTGTCCCTGCTTGTTATATTTCCCTTCCCAAATTAATTCAGCCATTGTTTATCCTTTTTGTAATAAACCATTGTTTTCTAATATGTTAATATAACCCTTACAAAGCGGCGTGTTTGAATTGCTCAATGAATTCGGGGATGGAGATTTTGCACACCGCGGCGTATTTAGCCAATTCGTTAGTGTCTTCGAAATCGGAAGCGGTAAGGCGAATCATAAAACTTTGCAAGATTTTGTAAGCGTCGCCGGTGATGTCCACGAAGCGAATTCGGGTTTTGCCGGTTTTAGGGTCGAGCAAATCCTTTAATGGTATGGGGACAAATTTGCCGTTCTGGATGGAAACCATCACTTCGCTTCCCCCTTTTAGTAGATAATCCGCGGCGTTGTATCCTAAATCGCGGGTGTATTCAATATCAAAGGCGGTTGGGTCAGCACAGCGCAGTTCGTATCCTACATTTTTAGCCACGATGGTCATCTTTATGCCGAACTGATTCAGCCGTTTTTGAACCTCGCGCTTCAAAAGGGTGCCAAAGTCAATCTCATCGTAGCGGATGTTGTCATGGGCGTCTAATTCTAAGTTGCCGAGACTTCTTAGTTCATCTTGCGTCACCAGTTCCAATATGCCTTCGGCTAAAATAGCTACCCCATCGTAATGCCCGTAAGCCAGCCGTTTTATTATAGTGCCGGCCAAAATATCAACTAACTTTTTAAAAGTCAGGTGTTTGCCGAAGAACTCTTCGGGAATTAAGGTTAGGGTGTTGCCGGCGGATTTGGAGATATGAAGTGCCAGATGTCCAGCCTTTCGACCCATCGCCACCACGAAGAACCAGCGCGAGGTGGTGCGGGCATCAATCATCAAGTTCTTGACGATTTCGTAGCCGAACTGGCGAGCAGTTTGGAAGCCGAAGGTGCTTATGCCGGGTGGTAAGTCAAGGTCGTTGTCAATGGTCTTGGGGACATGAACCACGCGAATGCGTCCTCCAGCCATCTCCGCGACCTTCATCGCGGTGAAAGCGGTATCGTCCCCACCGATGGTAACTAATTTGTCTATATTCAGTCTTAATAATGAGTTGATGGTTTGCTCCATATGCCTAGGATTTTTAGTGGGATTATCCCGGGCTACACCGAGCATTGAGCCACCCGTCCAGTGGATACGGCTGACCTGTTCCACGGTCAACTCTTGGGTATGGTCAATATCGCCCCGCATTATCCATTTAAAGCCATCCTCAATGCCGACCACCGGCACACCAGCCACTAAACTGCAAATTGATGCCGAGGATATAACGCTGTTAATTCCCGTTGAAGGTCCACCCCCCACGACTATACCTAAACGGTTTTTGGGGGTAATCATTTTAGTCATATTTACTCCATTGTTTTTTAAGTTTAGTTTGCTTAGATAGACTTTCAGGCAGAATGTATTTTTAAAACATCATTCCTGCCATTGGTCCAGCGGCTTTGGACATAATCTCTTCAGATTTCTTTTTTATATCGCTAACCGCCGTGTTGATTGCGGCGAGGATTAAATCCTCCAACATTTCCATATCGTTCACCTCAACTGCTGATGGGTCGATTTTTAACGAGAGCAACTCAAAGTTGCCCTTTACTTTCACTTTAACTGCCCCGCCACCCGATGAGGCTTCCACCTCCATTTCGCTGATTTCAGCCTGCGCTTTAGCGATATCGGCTTGTGCTTTCTGGGCTTGCTTTAGCAGTTTTTGCATATTTCCCATTCCCCCCATTCCACCAAAACCACCTTTCATAAGGGTTGCTCCTAATTAGGTTTATGATTGTTTAATGGTTTAATCTATCTACCGGTCGGGCATCGAACCTCTGCATAATGCTCATAATCGTCGGTTCGAAATGAGCCTGTTCGCTTTTAGGCTTCATAGGTATTTCGCCAATGGCAAATTCAATACGAATAGGTCCTAATCGGTCGGTTAACGCTTTGATCAATACTTGACGGCAAGCCTGAACGCGATCGAGGTGCATAGCGTCGATGAAGTTCAACCTTAAAACCCCGGCTCTATAACTGACCGGGAAGCCACCGCTATGGATTAACCTGCCCGATGAATTGTGGGTATGCACCACATCTTCGCAAATATCGTCCCATTCGGTTTGGGCTTTGATTAAAATCTCATCATCAGATAAATTTGTTTTCCCTTTCAATTCCACCGGTTTGCTGACCAATAGGACATTTTCAGGGGTTGGGTTGGCGCGTGGTGTGGGTGCCGAACTTATCGTCGTTGGTGGATTTGACTTTGCCTTTGAGGTTTGGTCGTTTGAATTTGTGGTGTTAAAGCCTGGTCCTGTTTTCAGTTTTTCAAGGAGTTCGGTGATGTCCACACTGCGGTCTAAGGTTGCCAGTTTAAGAAGGAGCAGTTGTAATCTAAGTCGGGGTGCAAAGTTATGGCGGACATCAAGTTCGGCTTGGGCGGCCAAATTTAGCATTCTAATCAAATCGGCTTCAGCCAGCCGTTTAGCCATCTCTTGATAATCATTGCGATATTCTGTGGGGATATCGGCGTTTTCCACCCCTGCCGTCTTGACCTGCAAAATTTGAACTATCTGATTTTGCAATCCGGTGAGATAATCCTGTATATCAATCCCGTGGTTTGCGAGTTCAGTGTCCAATCTAAAGGCTTCCATAAGGGAATGAGACTGGGTAAGTTCTAAGGCTTTAAAATACAAGTCCAAACGAACTTCGCCTAATACCTCAACTGCATCCTGCCGTAAAGCACGACCACCGGCAAAGGCGATGACTTGGTCTAGCAGGGAAAGGCTGTCGCGGACTGACCCGTCAGCCTTACGAGCAATTATCTCCAACGCTTCAATTTCATATTCAATGTTTTCCGTCTTCAAAATATGCTCTAAATGGGCTCTAATTTCAGAGGCTGATACTCGGCGGAAATCGAAGCGCTGACAGCGAGATAGTATAGTGGAAGGCACTTTTTGCGGGGCAGTAGTGGCTAAACAGAAGTAAATATGCGAGGGCGGCTCTTCTAAGGTCTTTAAAAGGGCATTGAACGCATGCGTGGACAGCATATGAACTTCGTCGACGATATATATTTTAGCGCGTCCCTCAATGGGGGTATAGTTCACATTTTCTATCAGGGTTCGAATGTCCTCTACCCCAGTGTTTGAGGCGGCATCTATTTCTATTATATCGATTGAATGACCATCTAATGAGGCTTTACAAAGTCGGCATTCGTTGCAAGGTTCGCCGGTGGAGCGGATTTGAGCGGTTGATTTATCCGCTTCGCTTGTAATCTGATTGCCAATGCAGTTAATAGCGCGAGCTAACAGCCGAGCGGTGGTGGTTTTACCGACCCCTCTAGGTCCGCTGAAAAGATATGCGTGGGCTAATCTCCCTTGCCGTAAGCCGTTTTGGATGGTTTTTACGATATGGGATTGACCCACCACTTCTGAAAACAATTTTGGTCGCCACCGTCGGGCTAATACAAGATATGACATTTGTTTCTATGTTTATTTATTTGATTTTTCTTGTGTTATTAAATTTAATGAATTATATATTAGGATTGCCTTTATCTTATCACTACGAACTTACCGGTGGTTATATTGCCCTTATTTGCTGGCGTATGGTCTTCGACCGTGAAAAGATAGAGTCCTGACACCACTTGTTGGTGATTACGCGAGTTCAAATCCCAGGCTTCGGCGTAGTCAGCGTTCCATCCTAAATTGGTATCTCCTGCGATATTGTGGGGAATCATCGCTATCAAGTCGCCTGAAACCGTATATATTCTAATTAGACATTGACGAGGCAGGTTATAGAAAAACATTCTTCGGTCGGTTTGGGGAAAATATTCAGCAGTGCCATCATCGCGATTCTCCCAAGATAGACCACCACCGTGGGTTCTTGTGTAGTCCGTAGCGACGCGATACGGGTTTGGAACCACCCTGACCGGCTGGGTATCGGTGCCTGACGGCGCCACAAAAAGCATATTTGCCCGTCGGGCGGTTTCTAAGGGGGGGGTGTTGGTTTTATAATCGCCAAAATCAAAAGCCGTTACGGAATAATAGCGAGGCACCATAGGATGCGCATCATAAATTATGTAATAATAATCGCCTGTTGTTTCATCAAAGTAAAGATTATCTGACCCGGAAAGCCCTTTATTTCTCCCCACCGGTTTAAAATAATACCGTTGCCCGAATATGACGGTATCGGGAGGCAAATCACTATTATTAGTCGGTAGGGATATTATTGAGTCCGTTTCGCTAAAATAGGCAAAATTAATTTGATCGAATTCATCCATAAAAGCGAAATCTTGTTCCTGTCCAGTGTTGGAGCAATATATCCGATAGCCTTCAAAATCCCGTTCCCTTGAGAAGGGGTCTGTATAATCTGGGGATTCTGAAGGATATTTGTTCCAAGTTAAAACTATCCATCGCTTTAACTCCTCTACTCCAATAAATAAAACTTCATTTTCCCGTCGTAGAACCACAGGATGCGCAAGCAACTTCAATTCGGGCACCGGTGGAGGTGGTGGACCTCTAAAATCGGGTATGCCATCACCAAAGTCAAGAATGCCGTTCAGTCTGGTGTAATCCAAATGTTCAGGCCTTTCAAGAGCATCCTCGGATGGTTCTAATCGACCATTACTCTCGCTTCCATCCAAGTCCGGTCCCGGGTATATATAAGCACGACAGACACCGCCTTCCCATTTATAGGCTGTATCTCCCGCTGTTAAAGCGTAAAGTCCATCATTGCCCACATCCTCCCCGTACCAACCATCCCCATCGGTATCAATCGTAGGGTTGTCATAGACTTTTGCCGCCCAGTCCGCGTTGTATCTTAAAGAGTTAAAATTAAAGAGGTTAGGATCAATTACTTCATTATCGGGCTGAGGGTTATTGCGGTCATGAAAATTATCGCCAGCGACATAAGCGATAGTCATTGAAAACTTTTCACCGGGGTTCAGTCGATAGATTCTATTACCTGCTTCATCAATATGGTCAAATATACCCAATGGTCCCCAGGACAAGAGATAGCGGGTGTCATAGCCATTCGCCAGGTCGTTTACATAACCAGATGGGGTAGCGTCTGTTACACCGGGGATTTTCCAGTTGTGGCTTTCAAGTATGATTTCAGGACGCCAACGGTCGCGGATTACTTGGGGATTAGCCGTCAAATAGTCAGGATTGTTCACAAAAACCTGGTCATAATCAAATTCTCCGTTGGATAGGATAAAATATTTACGGGCATCCCCCATAGGGGTTCCATAAGTGTTAGTCCAGCCACCCGGTGCACCGTCATCTTCCCAAGCGGGTCCAAAGTCAAGGTCGGCATCCCCATTGGATATCCACCAATTGAAAGAGGTGCGCAGTTTAGGATTAGGCGCCCTCAGCACCCGAACCCCAGTTACATGCGGACAGGTGAATTCATTTCCTGATGAAACAGATACTGGTCGTCCATCGTTATCAGCAATCCAAGCGGTGTTTATAACCGTTGAATCTATTTGTCCATCGGGTCTTTCGTAGTAGAAAAATCTTTGGAAACCGCAAATATCATCCGTATACCAGTTGTTTGGTTCTCCAGTCCAACCTACATCAGCGTCAACATAAAGACCTACATACAAATTCTTCAAATAATTACCCGCGATATTCTCAATTTCCCAATCGATGATGATGAAATTGCGGGCATAAGTATAACTCCAAGCGTATGATTTCTGAGTAATCTTTATACCCAGCGGAAAATGCGGTCCGTCAATTGGGTCGTCTTTAACATAAAAATTCTCCGTTAAAGTATCGGTATAGATGCAAAGAAAGTCTTGCTCTGATATAGCACCTGGGTGCGTTACATATTCACCTAAGCG
>FWPV01016636.1_pt1 | contig 10324 bp, 9 predicted proteins | sample 2228371 | NCBI WGS metagenome assembly FWPV01 (sample SAMEA103939776, study PRJEB20133) | metagenome
ATCCGGGGAAATTCCCGCTTGATAAAAGGCAGGTGGCAGGATGGTGATTTTGAAAGGCCTCGAATACCAGAAGTTAATCACAGCCATCCGGGCTGCATCCGGGTACACTGGCGAAACGTATTCAAAGCCATCCGGTCGCAACAACCAAACCGCTATAACCCTTTCTTTTGTCCAGTTAACGACAAATATATTGGTTTTTAGCAACACTGGTAGCCAGATGAACCAGGGGCTGCAGAATAAACTGCTCCTGATCGCCGCGCCGGCGGGATATGGAAAAACGACCCTGGTGGTAGATTGGCTGGGTGGTTTCACCCTCACGCATACGCAACAGGGTGAAACCATCCTGACTGGAACCGTAAAAGACCAGGCAGCCTTTTACGGCCTGATTTCTAAGCTGCGCGACCTGGGCATCCGCATCATTGCGATCCAGCTTGGTGAAAATTCTTAACCGCGCCTGTTGGCTGCGCCAGGCACCTTTACCCCGCAATCCGTATGGTTTGAACGCCTTCCAACGGGATGGTGAAGTTGAGGTACAGGCTCTCGTCTTCGCGAGTGAGCCATGTTTCGAGCGGCTTTCCCGCCAGCTCGGCCGCCGGCTTATCCCATCCGCGCGGCAGCAGGACATGGAAACTGGCCGTCCGGCCGGAACCGGTGACCTGTAGAACAATTGCATCGTCCAGGTGGAAATCGTAAGCAATATAACCTTCGCTGGCGGCGTAGCGAGCGCACACCCGCGCTTCGCGGACGCCCGCCGCGGCCCAGCGCGGGCTGATTTGAACACGCGCAAAGCAGCTCGCCTCATCTCGCACCCCTGCCAGCCCCTCGACCAGCGCGTTGAGCCATTCCGCCATGCCCCAGCCGGTATAGTCGACCTCGTTGGTGGTGCGAAAGCCGGGCCGCCCATCCGCAAAATACCAGACGTGCGAGCCGCCCGTCTCGCGCAGGTGGCGGGCATACTGGCGCATCAGCGCCACGCCGTATGCCTCGCGGCCATTTTGGAATGCCGCCCGGCACAGCTCGCCGCCCACCCATGGCATTAATCCGCCGTTAGCGTAACCCCCCGCCTGGCGGTAATCATCGCGCCAGTAACCCAGCTCATCCGGGTACGGCGGCTGCAAGGACCACCACGGGTAGCGGTCGCCGGTCGCCAGGTGGCGGCGGTGATATTCATCCACGATCGAGCGGGCCTGTTGCGAAGTCGCCAGCCCGCGCGTGACGGCCCAGGTGTTACCCATCGCCAGCTGCCCGGCCTCGTCGAAACCATCATGATCGATCGGATCCAGATGGACGTGGTGAAGGAACTTCGTTCCATCCCACAACAACTCCACGGCGGCCCGGCGGTGTTGCCCGGCGCGTTCCGCCCAGATCGCCGCCTGCTCCGGCCGCCCGAGATGTTCGTACATCACCTGCATCAGGCGGAAAGCCAGCGCGTAACCCGACTGGTCGCAGGTGGCGATCACATGCCGTCCTTCGCCGCGGTCGCTGGCCCCGTCGATGTCGTAATCCCACGTGTCGCAGGAATGCTGGCGTTTGATCAGCCCGTGCGTGGCATCCCAGTGCTTCGGATCTGATTGGATATACGCAAGCGCCTTCTCCAGCTTCGGCAGCGCCGCGCTCAGCCAGGCATCGTCGCCGGTAGCCTGCCAGGCCCCATAGACACCCATCACCAGGATATACTCGACGTCTGACTCCAGCCCCACCCGCCAGGTGCGCCCGTCCCGCTCGATCCCATCCGGCACCATGCCATCCTCGCGCTGGCGCTCCAGGAAGCGGTCCAGCCCGCAGGTCATCTCGCGCTCCCAGAAACGGAAGGCCGGCGTCTGGTAGATCCAATCGCGCAGCCAGATACCGTCAAAGTGCCAGGTGTCTCCGGAGATATAGCCAACAAACCGGCCAGCCGGGGTATCATACGCGCGGCGGCCCAGGCGCATCCGCTCGCGGACGAAGGGATACAGGGCGTCAAAATCGCGATCGCCGGTGTGGATCGCAGTCTCTGCCGCCACTTCATAGTTGCGGTAACGGCTCCAGCGCCCGCCATTGCGCGTCTCGCCCGGCAGGACCAGGTAAAGGTAATGCGCGCCGGGCTTTCCCCCGGCCGGGAAGGTCACTGCAGCCTGCCCATCCACCAGCGCCAGGTCATATTCAGCCAGCAGGCGCTGGTCGGGGTCGCAGGTGCGCAGGCGGCAGCGTTCGTCACCCGGACGGCCAAATACGCGCACGGTGACCGGCTCCAGCGGCGCGTAACAGGCCCGGTCGGTCTCAATTCGCCCATAGGCCGTCTCCAGGCAAGTGGATGGCGGTTGTTTCATGGCAAATCGTCCAGGAATCCATCCAGCGTTTGCAAGAAAGCCTCGGGCTGGTCACTGTGGATGCCGTGCCCCACGCCCGGGAAGGCAGCCAGCCGCACATCCGGGATCATCGCGAGGAGGAAATAGGCGTCTTCCGGCAGCAGGGCCGCGCCTTTTTCTGGATCAGCCTGCATCAAGAGAACCGGGCAGGCAATCCCGCGCGCGTGAGCGGTGAAATCGATTCCCCGCACGGTCTCCCGGCGATCGCCGACCGTAATTGCCAGCGGGAAGTTCGGATCCAGCCAGGCCAGGTTCTGCGCCCACGGGCGAAGCGCTTCACGCGGGGCCTGGGGAGCCATCTCTGCCACACGGTCGAGAATCTCGTCGACGGTGTGCACGGAGCGGATGATTTGATAGACCCTGGTGAAGTAGTCGTTAAAAGAACCGCCTTCTTTTTTCCTGCCAACAGGGGCTTCCGGAAGGCGAAGCATGGCCGGCGGGTCTTCGAGGACCAGCGCGCGGATGTAATCCTTGCCGGGCATACCGGCCAGCAGGGCAGTCACCGCGCCATAGGAATGGCCGACCAGCACCGCCGGCTGTTCAGCCCTCCCGCGCAGGAAAGCCAGGGTATCGGCCACGTTGTTGCTCATATGATACCCGGCGCGATCCGCCGGCCAGCCCGACAGCCCGTGCCCGCGCAGATCCAGGGCAAACACGTGCCAGCGCTCCGCCAGATGGGGAATGATTGGCATCCACTCTACCGCGCTGCCGGTCGCGCCATGCAGCAGCACCAGCGGCGGTCCGGCCGCCGGGCCTTCCAACCCATGCAGGCGGATATCGTTATTATCGTAATAAAAGTCTTTCAGTTCCATAGGACGCCTCTTTTGGTCGAAAATCGGTCATCATCAACCTGCTTACCAGCCCAATCCGATCCGGGTCCGAATAACTATTAAATGGCAGAGATCTTTGATGTGTAGTCAGAGTATAAGTCGAACTCCAACGCGGGTGACCCGCGAATCACTCCTTCAGGTGATAGACAGCAACCAGCCTGGCTCGCTAAAATGAAATCAGAAGAACAGTAGATAACGATCAGGGTCTGGTCAGGGGGACTGACTGCAACACCGGCTTGAGTAAACGGCGCATCTTAGGGGGAATTGCTGCGATCCAGGCCAGGCGCACCAGACATTGTTCGTGTAAGTATCGCGCCGGCCTGTCTGTATTAGGGCCGGTGGTTCTTTTTTCCTACACTTGCAGATTTTTTACGATTTTCCCATCTTTGATCACCACCACGGCGTTGTTGTGGTCTTCGAGCGCGTGGACGTCGGCCAGCGGATCTATCTTCCAGATGACCACATCGGCCAGTTTGCCCGGCTCCAGCGTCCCCAGTCGATCCTGCCATTCCAGGCACTCGGCCGCCACGCGCGTGGTAGCCAGGATTGCCTCGCGAGGCGTCATGCCAATTTCGCACATCAGGCCCAGCTCGCGCAGGTTGGTGCCATGCGGCATCACCCCGGCGTCGGTGCCCATGGCAATCTTGACGCCGGCTTGATAGGCCAGGGCAATGCTCTTCCGGTGCCACTCGTAAGCTTCGCGCGCCTTGGCGACGGCGTAGGGTGGGAAGCGCTCATTTTTCGCAGCCTGCTCGAGGATCGAGAAGGGCGCCAGCAGGGTCGGGACGAGGAAGGTTCCCCGTTCGACCATCATGCCGACCACTTCGTCGTCAAGGAAGATACCGTGCTCGATCGAGTGAATGCCGGCCTCGACTGCCTGCTTGATTCCCTGGGTCCCCTGGGCGTGCGACATGACTTTCAGGCCGCCGTGGAAGCTGGCTTCTTCAACGATGACAGCCAGCTCAGCAGGTGAGAACTGGGTGTGTTCCGGGCGGTCGGTCGGGCTCATCACCCCACCGGTCGAGCAGATCTTGACCACCTCGGCTCCGGCACGCAGCATCTCGCGCACCTTCTTGCGCACCTCTTCAGGCCCATCGCAGCGCCCATCTGGCATGCCCGGGTAAGCCGAGAAAGCATTGAGGTCAGCCCCGCTGGGCATCCACGAGTCGCCGTGCCCGCCGGTGATGGAAAGGGCGTTAACGCTGATTTTCACCCGCGGACCAGACACCAATCCTTCATCGAGCGCCCGCTTGGTGCCCAGGTCGAGCCCGCCCGCATCGCGCACCGTAGTGATCCCAGCCTCAAGCGTGCGGCGAAAATACGGAATCGCCTTGTAGAAATTGTAAGAAAAAGGCGTCAGGAGACTCTTCTCCAGGTCGCCGCCTTCCATCATCAAATGGACGTGCGTATCAATAAAGCCGAGCAGAATCCAGCCGCCCGCCGCGTCGATCTCGACCACTTCACCTTCCGGCAGGATGATATCGCGTTCTGCCCCGGCCGCAAAAATCCGATTATCCTCCAGGAGAACAGCCCCACCCGGAAGTGGATCGCGGCCGGTGCAGTCAAACAGGGTTCCGTTGCGAATAAAAATTGCGCTCATGTTCTGGCTCCTATTTTGATAATTTTTTCTTGACAGGAAGCCCTCGAGCGGTTAAACTGAGACTAATCGGTTGGGGAGTAGCTTCCTGCGCCACAGGATGGAAGGTCGTCAATCCGGAGGTCACTCCTCCCGGCCCCATTGGAAAAGCGAGACCACCGCAGTGTTTCATGCTGTGGTGGTTTTTTTTATAAACCAGGGCAGCTTTAGACTGGAATTGACAAATAAATTTTACCATTGAGGAGAACGATTGGTGGAACAAGAACTGGCCGGCATGCGCATTTCAGACACGGGCAAAGCAGTAAAAGCAAAAAGCCTGCTGCACCTGTTTTTCAGCGGTTTTTCGATGGGTGCGGCCGACGTGGTGCCCGGTGTTTCTGGCGGCACGGTCGCTTTCATCATGGGAATCTACGAAGATTTACTGCAGGCCATCCACGCGATCGACATCCACTTCTTCCGCCTGCTGCTGCGCGGGCAGTTTCGCCAGGCGTTTGGCACGCCCGGCTGGCGTTTCCTGGCGGCCGTCGGAACGGGATTGGCGCTGGCCGTGCTGACCATCTCCCGGCTGCTGGTGTGGGGCATGGAGAATCATCCTGAAATTGTCGCCGCGTTTTTCTTTGGCCTGGTGCTGGCTTCAGTGCTGGTAGTTGCCAAACGAATTCCCCGCTGGACGACGCTCACCCTGTTCATCGCTGCCACCAGCGCGTTTGGCGCCTATCTGTTGTTTGGACTGGTGCCGGTCGAAACCCCATCGGCGCCCTGGTTCCTCTTCTTGAGCGGGGCCATCGCCATCTGCGCCATGATCCTGCCCGGCATCTCGGGCGCATTTATCCTGTTGGTGCTGGGGAAATACCACCAGATCCTGGATGCGCTGATCAGCGGCAACTGGCTGACGTTAGTATTTGTCGGCTCAGGGGCGGTCATCGGCCTGCTGCTCTTTGCCCGGGTGCTGCGCTGGCTGCTCCACCACCACCACAACCTGACCATGGCCGCCCTGATCGGGCTGGTCGTCGGCGCGCTGCGCAAGGTCTGGCCGTGGAAAGAAATTCAATCCTCCGCCGGCCTGGAAGAAGCCCACCTGCTTGAGATGAACGTCTTGCCCCAGGCCTTCACCGGCGAAGTGGCCCTGGCGGTGGCCGTTATTGTGCTCGGGTTTGGGCTCGTGCTGGTTTTGGAAAAGATCGGCAGCCACCGTAAATAACACCGGCCGGGTTAATATTTGGGCGCTTTGTTGATCGAGATAATAAAATTGGGCTATCGGAAAGCAGCACCAGCAGGGCAGATTATCCAAAAGGCGGACAAGCTTGCTGGAAAGGCCTCTATCCAGTCAGTTTCCTCCGAACGTCCGCGGGGGCGAGGGTAACCGTCTCCTTTTTTGCTTGTCCTGGCACAGACTCCTGCGCGTCTTCAGCGGGTGAGTAAGATCGGACGGCACAATCCCGTGAATTTGGGCTGCATGGATCTTTTCTACCTCCGTGCATAGGTTAGGATTCAGCCTCCGTCTGGGCATCACCTTACATCTGGAAATACACCAAAATGGAAAAGGAGGGTCAGGCACTCACTGCTAGCCTCACTAATAAACTGGCCCGTGGGCAGAGCCCAGGTCGCATCGCTCGAGCCATCCAGAAGCGCGATGACTTGCGTTTGATGAACCTGGTCAAAAATCCTGATGGTCCATTATTTTCGTTATCTAACAAAGACAACTCGCAAGAGAAGTCGTTGATAAGTATATAATATAGATATATAATATAAATTATATGCGATATATACCTTACCACCCGGAGGGACGATGCGATCCAGACTAAACCCTTACCTGAGCTTCAGAGATAATGCCCGCTCAGCGATGGAATTTTATCAATCGGTGTTTGGCGGCGAGTTAGTCATGAACACTTTCAAAGAGTTTCAAGTTTCGCAAGACCCAGGCGAGGACACCCTGATCATGCATGCCATGCTGGAAGCGCCAAACGGCATCGTCTTGATGGGCGCTGATACACCCGCCTATATGGCTTATAAAGAAGGCACGAATATGAGCATATCGCTCAGCGGCGATAATGAAGCAGAGTTAACATCTTACTTCCAGAAGCTCGCGGCCGATGGCACGATAACCCAACCACTCGAGAAGTCCCCCTGGGGTGATACGTTCGGGATGGTCACAGACAAATTTGGCATTAACTGGATGGTGAACATTGCCGGGCAGACAGCCTAAACTGATGCTGCTCGCCGGTCAACTTCGTTAATCCGCGGCCTGTGATCCTGGGTAACGCTTTGCGGCCCGGGCCTTTGCACGCGCAGCTTCCGCCGCCCGGCTCTTCGGCGGCGCGCCGGTCTGGAGTGCAGCCAGCAGGGCGGTTGAAGCCGCCGCAACCGCTTCCACTGCGGCCTGGAATGCGGCTTCGTTGGCCCTGGACGGCCGGTTGAATCCGCTGATCTTGCGCACATACTGTAAAGCAGCCGCCCGGACCTCTTCATCGCCGGCCGGCGGTTCAAAGTTATAGAGCGTTTTGATGTTTCGGCACATCTTCAACTGTATCCTTGCTTGAACGCGGGGCCGGCCCGGTAGATTCACGCACGATCAATGGGCTGTCCAGGATCGTGCAGTTGCTTTCGTCTGACCAGGGCTCGCGCCGCATCATTTGCAGGCGCTGGACCGCCAGGACGCCCAGGCGGAATTTCGGCTGGCCGATGGTGGTGAGCGGCGGGCAGGTATACAACGAGGAGAAAATATCGTCAAAACCGATAATTGAAAATTCCTGCGGCACCCGCACGCCGCGCACGCACAATGCCCGCAGCGCGCCTAGCGCGATCACATCGTTGAATGCCAGGACAGCAGTTGGGCAGTCATCAACCGGGCGGTCGAGGAGCAGGTTCATGGCCTGGAAACCGCCGTCCACATCTGACCCGGCAGGCACTGAGGCGATGTACTGCGGGAGCAGTTCCAGCCCGGCCTCGTTTAAAGCCTGTTCGATCCCTCGCTGCCTATCGAGAGAAATACCGGAATTCATATAAGATGAGATATACCCGATCCGGGTGTGGTTCAAATCAATCAGGTGTTGGGTGGCCCGGTAGAAAGCGTTTTCGAAATCAACCCTGATGCAGTGGACATACGGAAGGTTGACTTCGCGGTCAATCACCACCATCGGCAGGCGTTGCTTCTGCTGCCATTCCACCAGGGAAGGGAACGGCAGGCTGCCCATCAAGATTACGCCGTCGATTTTCTGTTGGCCCAGTTTCCGCACCAATGAATCCTGGCGTTGAGGGTAACCGGTCACATTATAGAGATGGAGGATAAGACCGTAATTATCCATTTCTTCCTGGACACCGCGGATCACCTCAGCATAAAATGGGTTGATCAGATCACCGCTTAACACAGCAATAACGCCGGGTTGCCCTTTTTCAGCGATGGCACTTTTCCGCGGAACATAGCCAAGCTCAGCGATGGCTGATTCAATACGCCCGCGGATTTCCTCGTTAACCGGGCCGGTACGGTGGATGACTCGTGAAACGGTTGCTGATGAAACACCCGCAGCCTGCGCAACTTGCGCAAGAGTTGCCTTGGATTGGCCCATTATTATCCCTTTCATGAAAACTTACATAAATTATAGTGAAAGGATAGGGCAAAGTCAAGAAAGAAACCCGGAAAAGTATTGACAACTTACGGAAAATTATCTATACTATCGATAGGCGGTCTCGCCTGATTCCAGCAGTCTTATTGTGAAACTATTCCTTTTATTGGTATGTCTTTACCCCTGGGTATAAACCGCCACTATCGCGGCTAATACTGTTGTTGTCAAAAGGCATCTGGAGGAGTTTGCCTGCCCGAAAGAAGGCTGAGAAAATATCGCCCCTGGTTTGCTCTCCGGTTGCCAAGTCTGCCCTACACTTTTTTTGGAGGAAACATGTTACGTTCACGCTTGTCTGTATTAATAAGCATGCTGGTGGTGATGACGATGGTGCTGGGCGACTGCGCGCCGGCCGTCCCCACTGCCACGGAACCGGCTCAACCCGCCGCGCCCACGACTGCGCCGGTGGAGGAGAAACCGGTCGAAGAGAAACCGGCTGAGGAAGCAAAGCCCACCGAAGCGCCGGTAGTCGAAGAACCGGCTGCCCCTACGTACTCAGAATCGCCCCTTCTGGCCGAGATGGTCAAGGCCGGAAAGCTCCCGCCGGTTGAGGAGCGCCTGCCTGAGAATCCGCTGGTCGTCGAAGCCCTCGAGGTCGGCCAATACGGCGGAAACTGGCGCATGGGGCTGCGCGGCGGAACTGACGACGCCAGCTTTATCCGCACGATTTTCTACGAGCCCCTGATCAAGTGGACCAAGAACTGGGACGGCGTCATACCGAACCTCGCCGAAAGCTATGAGGTCAATGCTGACGCCACCGAGTACACCTTCTACCTGCGCAAGGGCGTCAAGTGGTCCGACGGCGAACCCTTCACCGCCGATGACATCCTCTTCTGGTACGAGGATATCGTCCTCAACCCTGACCTGACCGCCTCGGCGCCTGGCTGGATGAAAGCCGGTGGAGAAGTTGGTGTGGTCACCAAGGTCGACGACTTCACGGTGAAGTTCACCTTTGCGCAGCCCTACGGCTTGTTTGAGCAGTACGTGGCGCACGTCGACGCCCGCACGATGATGTGCTTCCCCAAGCACTACGCCAGCCAGTACCACGTCAAATACGCTGATCCTGCCAAGCTTGAGGCAGCGGTCAAGGAATCCGGTTACGCCAACTGGATCGAGCTGTTCCGCGGCAAGGTCGCCAACACGCCTGACTGCGGCGGCTCCGGAAAGGCCGCAGTCGCCGGTCGCCCGACCCTGGATGCCTGGATGGTGAAAGAACCCTACGGCGGCAATGCGACCCGGGTAGTGTTCGAGCGCAACCCGTACTACTGGAAGGTCGACCAGAACGGCCAGCAGTACCCCTATATCGACACGATCACCTTCAACGTCTTTGATGACATCCCCGCCATGCTGCTCAAGGCCACCAACGGCGAGATCGATTTCCAGATGCGGCACTTTAACACCCTCGACAACAAGGCCGTCCTGTTCGATAACGCTCAGAAGGGTGATTATCGCTTCTTTGCCCTGCCCGAAGCCTCCAGCAACAAACTGGCGATCATGTTCAACCTGACCCACAAAGACCCTGGCATGCGCGAAGTGCTCGGCAACAAGGATTTCCGCATTGGCATGTCATATGCCATCAACCGCCAGGAGATCATCGACACCGTCTACGTCGGCCAGGCCATCCCCTGGCAGGTCGCTCCGCTGGCTAACTCGCCCTTCTACAACGAGAAGATGGCCACCCAGTACCTCGAGTACAATGTTGCCCTCGCCAACGAGTACCTGGATAAGGTCATCCCGAACAAAGACGCCAACGGCATGCGCCTGCGCCCGGATGGCAAGCCGCTCAACATCGTCCTGGAAATCTCAAATGCGTTCAAGGACCATGTCGACGCCGCGAACATGCTGTCTGGCTACTGGAAGGCCGTCGGCGTGAACGTGGAAGCCAAGCCGGAAGACCGCTCGCTGCTCTACACCCGCAAGGACGCCAAT
>FWPV01015802.1_pt1 | contig 10322 bp, 10 predicted proteins | sample 2228371 | NCBI WGS metagenome assembly FWPV01 (sample SAMEA103939776, study PRJEB20133) | metagenome
TAGGTGATGTTGGGTGACGTGGGCGATTTCGTGCGCCAACACTGACGCCAGTTCCCCTTCCGTCTGAGTGGCCAGGATCAACCCGCTGTTGACCCCGATATAGCCGGCAGGACCGGCAAAGGCGTTGATCTCTGGCGCCATGACGACGAAAAACTGAAACGGCCGGTTTGCCATTTCGCTGTGGGCGACCAGGCGCCCGCCTAAAGAAGCGATATAATCTTGGATTTCCGGATCCTGGTTGATGCGCACATGTTGGTGCAGGTTGCGATAAAAGGCCTCCCCCAAGCGCCTCTCTTCATCCGGGCTGAAGACGGTATCGGAGGGCGCCCCCATGTCGGGCAGCTCAGGTAAAGCTGCAGGCTCGGCAGAGACGGAAAACAGCCAGGCTAAGAGGATGGCGCGAACGAATGACATGTAAACGAACCTTGGAAAATGGACGAGCAAGAGACCGCAGTCAGGGCGGCTGGGTTCCTTAAGTTTACGATCCAGGTCAACGCTAGCCCTTATGCCAGCGAAGCGGCAGAGCTTGCCTATCGTTTCACAGTGGCGGCGCTAGCCAAGGGGCATAGAGTGCAACGAGTATTCTTCTATGGTGACGGAGTGTACCATGCACTTGGATTTGCTGCCCCACCTGCGGATGAATCCAACCAGGTGGTACGCTGGACCAGTCTAGCCGATACCCATGGAGTGGATCTGGTGATTTGCTCGGCGGCCGCTCAGCGTCGAGGGGTCTTGACACCGGAAGCGGAGGCATCGCTTGCACCTGGGTTTCGGATCGCTGGCCTGGCCTTGTTGGTGGAATCTATGCTCGAAACCGACCGCTTGCTGGTATTTGGCTGATGCGTTATCTGTTGGTCATCCGCGCTGCCCCTTATGAAGGCGGGCGGGCCCAGGAAGCTTTGGATTTGCTCTTGACCCTGGCGGCTTTCGATCAGGCAGTAGATGCCGTGCTGTTGGAGGATGGGGTTTGGCAGCTCCATCGGGCCCAGCATCCGGAAATCCTGGGGCAGAAAAACATTGCAGCGATTTGGCAGGCGTTGGAAATATACGGCATCGATCCGCCGTGGGTGGAAAGCGAGTCGTTGGCCGAGCGGGGGATGGAGGTGGCGGACTTAGTGCTGCCGGTGCGGCTATTGCCGCGCGCGCGTCTGGCCGGTTTGTTGCAGGAATACGATCGGGTGTTAGGAGATTGACGATGGGCGTTTTGCACCTGGTATCGCGTTCCCCTTACACTGACTTGGATCTGGTCCAATGCCTGGCGCGGTTAGGCAAGGGGGATGCCCTGCTGCTGCTCTCTGGTGCGGTATACGGTGCTTGTCATGGAAGCCCGGTTGCCGCCAGCATCCGGGCGAGTCCTGCCGCGTGCTATGCGTTTATCCAAGATCTGGAGGCGCGAGGGATTGCCATGGAAAGGGTGTTGCCGGAGATCACCCCGGTGGATTTCGAGGGATTCGTGGATCTGACCGTCGCTTATTCTCGTATTCTGGCATGGTGATTCTGGATGTCGAAGGTCGGTCAGTGATGTTGACCGGCGATGGATTTTTGTATGATCACCGCGATTGGGACGAGATGGTGGCAACTGCCTTGGCCGCATGCGAGGGGATGACCTTGACCGATGCCCATTGGGAAATCATACGCTTTATGCGCGCGTATTACCTGCGTGTCCAACACTTGCCCAACATGCGGATGTTCGTCAAGGCGGTGGGCCAGAACTTAGGGGAAGAGAAGGGCAGCAGTCGCTACCTTCATCGCCTGTTCCCCAAAGGGCCGCTGAAATATGCCTGCAAATTGGCCGGACTGCCCAAGCCACCCCATTGCATTTAGAGGGTTGTGATTCCAGACTTCAACCCCCATTATAGGGGACAGCGTTTGACAAGCGAGGAGATCGTGCCATGGCAATTCGTGCAATACCTAAATCCCAATGGGAAACCTATTTCGACAACATTTCCAAGCACCTGCGGGCCAATCGGGCGGAACTTGAGGTGGCAGCGATAAATTTGGGGGATCAGTTAGAAGCCGAATGGGTGCCTTTTTACGGGGTAAGTTATGATCCCAAGGACGATGTCATTGAATTTGTTCTTGAAGGGATCGATCATCTGGTTCATCGACCGAAGGAAGTCTACGTCGACGAAGATATTGAAGGCCTGCGCAGCATCGAGGTTATCGATGGCGACGGTGTGCGCCACATCGCGAAGCTCAAGGAAGTGGTGAAGCTCCCGCCGCTGGAGGTCTGAAGATAGTTCGGTTAAACCCTGATGGGCCTGCAAATCTGTGGGCCAGTTTCGTTTGCTCAGGTGCCCATTTCCTGGTTAACCTGTCACACCTCGGCTCATCGCGGAGGACGGAAAACAATGCTCTCTGACATCGAAATCGCTCAGGCGAGAATGCGGCCTATCATCGAACTGGCCAAGGAGAAGTTTGGCATTGATCCTGTTTATCTTGACCCTTACGGTCACTATAAAGCCAAGCTGTCGTTGGACTATATCCAAAGCCTGAGAGGTCGCCCAAACGGCAAATTGATTCTGGTGACTGCGATCAGCCCAACTCCCGCTGGTGAGGGGAAGACCACTACGACCGTGGGGCTTGGGGATGCCCTGAATCGTATCGGTAAGAAGACCTTGATTTGCTTGCGTGAGCCGTCATTAGGCCCCTGTTTCGGCATCAAGGGGGGGGCGACCGGCGGTGGGCGGGCTCAGGTGGTGCCGATGGAGGACATCAATCTTCATTTTACCGGCGATTTTCATGCGGTCGGAATCGCCCACAACCTGCTCTCCGCCCTGGCGGATAACCACATCCACCATGGTAATGCGCTGGATTTGGACGTGTGCCAAATGGCTTGGAAGCGGGTGATCGACATGAACGATCGCAACCTCAGGCATGTCCTTGTGGGATTGGGGGGCAAGGCCGATGGCGTACCGCGCGAGGATGGTTTCGATATCGTGGTGGCCTCCGAGGTCATGGCTATCCTGTGCCTTGCCGAATCCCTAGGGGAGCTGAAACAGCGCCTAGCCAATGTGTTGGTGGGCTATACTCGCGCCGGAGACCCGGTTTTCGCCAGAGATCTGAAGGCTCATGGGGCGATGGCGGTGTTACTAAAGGACGCCATCCGTCCAAATCTGGTTCAGACACTTGAAAACAATCTGGTATTTATCCACGGCGGACCATTTGCCAATATTGCCCATGGTTGCAACTCGGTCATCGCTACCAAGACTGCGCTCAAGATGGCCGATTATGTAGTGACCGAAGCGGGTTTCGGCGCTGATTTAGGGGCTGAGAAGTTCATCGACATCAAGTGCCGCAAGGCTGGAATCCGGCCGGATGCGGTAGTGCTGGTGGCGACGGTGCGGGCGTTGAAGATGCATGGTGGGGTACCTAAAGAAGCGCTGCAGCAGGAAAACCTGACCGCCCTCGAGGCCGGGTTCGTGAATCTTGAACGGCACCTGTGCAATATCCGTGAACATTTTGGACTGCCGTGCGTGGTGGCCATCAATCATTTCACCTCCGATACGGAGAATGAGCTTGCGCGCATTAAGAACAGGGTTGCGGCACTTGGTGCTAAGGCGGTAGTTTGCCATCACTGGGCTGAGGGGGGTGTCGGCGCGGAAGAACTGGCGCGCGAGGTGTTGCAGGCAATGGAGCAACCCTCCGATTTTCGTTTTCTTTATCAGGACGATCTCCCTTTGTGGGAAAAAATCGAAGCCATCGCCATCAAGCTCTACGGTGCCGCTAAGATCGATGCAGAATCTAGGGTAAAGCAGCAGCTGGACCGGCTCAGCGAGCAGTATCGCCATTATCCGATCTGTATTGCCAAAACCCAATACTCTTTTGCCTGTGACCCTGAGTTGCGTGGTGCTCCCACAGGACATACATTGACGATTCGGGAGGTTAGACCTGCTCATGGAGCCGAATTCCTGGTAGTGATCTGCGGCAATATCATGACCATGCCTGGTTTGCCCAAACAGCCTGCAGCTGAACGGATAGATATCGATGCGGATGGCAGGATCAGCGGGCTTTTTTGAACCCTTACAGAGTAGGTAAGGCAAATGCCGCAATCAGGTATGGGATATGCCTTAAAATGGTCTTGACAATTTTGGATCGAGTGTTACACTGACCGATACCGAAAGGAAGGAGGTCGCCCTTTGGGGGTTTTCCCTTGGGGTGGGAAGGTTTAGGGAAGGAGCGAGTGAATAACATATTGAGTGAATGGATAAGGAGGTAACTCAAATGGCTGCGACGACACAAGTGGTAGGTGCGGCAGCGGAGGCGCCGCTGTTGGACAAGCGGTGGTTGGCGTTTGCGTTTGGCATCTACACGGTATTTTATCTTTGGGTTCGGTGGTACGAAGGGGTCTATGGCTGGAGTGCTGGCCTGGATGCGTTTGCGCCGGAGTTTGAGAAGTACTGGATGAACTTTTTGTACACGGAGATTGTGCTGGAGGTGACCACGGCGAGTTTGCTGTGGGGGTATTTGTGGAAGACGCGGGATCGTGCTTTGGATGCGCTTTCGCCTAGGGAGGAGCTGCGGCGTAATTTTACGCATTTGATTTGGCTGGTGGCGTATGCTTGGGCGATTTACTGGGGGGCCAGTTATTTTACGGAGCAGGATGGTACCTGGCACCAGACGATTGTTCGGGATACGGATTTTACTCCGAGCCACATTATTGAGTTTTATTTGAGCTACCCGATTTACATTATTACTGGGTTTGCTTCGATGATTTATGCGCACACTCGGCTGCCTTATTTTAACTATCAGAAGAAGGGGTTGTCGGTGGCGTATTTGATTACGGTGGTGGGTCCTTTCATGATTTTGCCGAATGTTGGGTTGAATGAATGGGGGCACACCTTCTGGTTTATGGAAGAGCTGTTTGTGGCGCCTTTGCACTATGGGTTTGTGTTTTTTGGTTGGATGGCGCTGTCTATTTTGGGGCTTTTGCTTCAGGTGTTTGCCAGCTTTGCCAACCTGATTGGCCGGGAGTTGTGCGGGGAAGCGGTGTATCGCGGAGGGGATGCTGCGACCTGGCCTGAGTGAGCCTCTCTTTAAAGGAGGGGTGTTTTAAGGGATTGGAGCGGGGGGCTGCTGGGGTGCCGGTGGCCCTCCGGCCAGGGAGGCTTGATTTGATTTGAGATAACAAGAGAATTGGAGGTAAGTAAATGAGCACTACAGCGTCTGCAGTTCGGTCACACGCCGAAGCCGTGCAGGTATCCAGGACGGTGGACTACCTGGGCCTGTTTATTTTGTTTTTTGTTCTGACAGGTTCCTATCACATCCATGGCATGCTGACCATGGGGGACTGGGACTTTTGGGCGGACTGGAAGGACCGGCGTTTGTGGGTGACGGTTTTTCCGATTGTGATGATTACTTTCCCGGCGGCGGTGCAAGCGGTGATTTGGGAGCGTTTGCGGTTGCCGTGGGGGGCTACGGTGTGCGTTTTGGGCATTTTGTTTGGGGAGTGGATCAACCGCTATTTTAACTTCTGGATGTGGACGTATTTTCCGATCAACTTTGTGTTTCCGACGGCGGCGGTCCACATGGCGATCTTTTTGGATGTGGTTTTGATGCTGTCTGGCAGTTATCTGTTTACGGCGGTGATTGGTGGATTGGGCTGGGGGTTGTTGATGTATCCTGGCAACTGGCCGATCATTGCCCCGCTGCACGTGCCGGTGGAGTATAACGGCATGCTGATGTCGATTGCTGACATTCAGGGCTACCACTATGTGCGCACGGGCACTCCGGAGTACATTCGGATGGTTGAGAAGGGCACGCTTAGGACCTTTGGTAAGGACGTAGCGCCTGTGTCTGCCTTTTTCTCTGGGTTCATGTCTATTCTGATCTACTTTATGTGGCACTTTGTGGGCCGCTGGTTTGGGACCGTGAAATTCGTCAAGAGAACCTGATGAATTTTGTGGAAAGAAACAACGTTTGAGGAGGAAATCGATGAAAACAATAAGAGACAGGATTGGGCGCTGGTCGCTGGTGGGGCTGTTGCTGACCCTGGCGGCGGCGGTGATGTATGCGCCTTCGGCCTCGGCCCACGGTGAGAAGTCGCAGGCGGCGTTTTTGCGGATGCGGACCATTCACTGGTTTGACCTCAACTGGTCCACGGATCAGCTGAACGTCAATGATGAGATGGAGATCAAGGGCAAATTCCATGTGTTTGAAGGCTGGCCGGAATCGGTGGATCCGCCGGAAGTTTCATTTCTGAATGTTGGGATTCCTGGGCCTACCTTTATTCGCAAGGAATCTTACATTGGCGACAGCTTTGTGCCGCGTTCGGCGCGGTTGGAGATTGGCAAGACCTATACCTTCCGGGTGGTGTTGAAGGCTCGCCGGCCTGGGGAATGGCACGTTCACACCATGATTAACGTAGAAGGGGGTGGACCGATCATTGGGCCTGGCAAATGGGTGACTGTCAATGGTTCCATGAGCAACTTTAAGAACCCGGTGACCACGTTGACTGGGCAGACGGTGGATTTGGAGACCTATAATGAAGGCAATATCTGGTTCTGGCATGTGTTGTGGTATGCCATTGGGATTGCCTGGATTGTGTACTTTGCGCGCAATCCGGTCTTTATTCCGCGGCTGTTGATGGTCAATGCTGGGCGTGGGGACGAGCTGATCACCCCCACGGACAAGAAAGTGGGCCTGTTGTTTGGGGCGGCCACTTTGGTGTTGGTGATCTTTGGGTTCTCAAGTGCTCAGAGCAAGTACCCGGTGACCATTCCGCTTCAGGCTGGGGTGCTGCGTGGGATCAAGCCGATTGAGTTGCCTGCGCCTTCGGTGGACGTGAAGGTGGACGAAGCGACCTATCGGGTGCCTGGTCGAGCGATGAAGATGAAGCTGACGGTGACCAACAAAGGTGATCGTCCGATTCAGCTGTGCGAATTTGAGACGGCGGCGGTTCGTTTCATGAATCCGCAGGTATGTGAAGACGACACTGGCTATCCGGAGGACCTGTTGGCGGAAGAGGGCTTGAGCGTGACTGGGGGTGCGGTTGCGCCTGGGGAGACCAAGACCTTGGAAGTGGTGGCCTCGGATGCGGCGTGGGAAGTGTATCGTCTGTCGGACATCATCTACGATCCAGACAGCCGGATGGGAGGACTGTTGTTCTTCTATGACGATGCTGGCAACCGCCAGATGGTGATCATCGACACGCCGCTGATCCCAACCTTCATGTAAGGTTTGGGCTAAGTATAACAACGACCCATTGCTTCTAAAGCCCCCGTAAGGGGGCTTTTTTATTTGCCGTCAGATTGACGGTCGGTCCCAGATGGTGGAACGAGTAGATTAAAGTGCCTGGATTCTAGCGCGCTGTTCCTGCAGGTGAACCAGGGTGGTTCGCGTTTCTTCTAACTTCTGCTGTTCTTTGGCGATCACTTCCTTCGGAGCACGCTCGGTGAATTTCGGATTGGCAAGTTTAGCCTCAGCTCGTGCCAGTTCTCTTTCGAGCCGGTGGATTTCCTTGCCCAGTCGCTGGAGCTCTGCTGCTTTGTCGATCAGTCCTGCCAGCGGGATCAATATCTTAAGTTCACCCACTAGGGCGATGGCTGCCTCCGGTGGGATCTCATCTGGCGCTAACCAGCGGATAGATTCGACCCGCCCGAAACGTTCCAGATAGGGACGGTAATCTTCCACCCGCTGCCGGTCAAGATCTGTACCGTGCTGTAGCAGTATTGACAGGGATTTACCCGGCGCGATGTTCATCTCGCCGCGGATCCGCCGCAACCCCAGGATGAATTCCTTAAGCCAGGCGATTTCACTTTCTGCGGCTTCATCGATGGCTTGAGGATGCGACTGCGGAAAGGACTGCCGCATGATCGTCTCTCCCTGAGCGCCAGCGATCGGTGCCGCATGTTGCCAGATTTCCTCGGTGATGAAAGGAATGATAGGGTGCGCCAGGCGTAGGAAAGTTTCCAGCACCTCGATAAGGGTTCGGCGGGTAGCGCGTTGTTGCGCAGCATCGCCGGTCTGGAGGGAAACCTTGGACAACTCCAGGTACCAGTCGCAGTACTCTTCCCATAGGAATTCGTAGATGGTGGAAGCAGCCAGATCAAAGCGGTAGTTTTCTATGGCGTTGATGGTAGTTTGGATCGTCCGCTGCAGGTAGGAGCGAATCCAGCGGTCCACAAGGGTGAATTCCACTTCGCTGCCTGCCAAGCCCAGATCCTGACCTTCGGTGTTCATGAATACATAGCGAGCGGCATTCCAGAGCTTATTGCAGAAGTTGCGGTAGCCCTCGATTCGGCCCAGATCGAAACGGATGTCGCGGCCAGTAGTGGCCAAGGCAGCAAAGGTGAAACGCAGGGCATCGGCACCATAGGAAAGAATGCCATGCGGGAATTCTGTTCGGGTTTGTTCCTCGATTTGCTTGGCTATTTGCGGCTGCATCAGCCCAAAGGTGCGCTTTTTGATTAACTTTTCTAAGGTGATGCCATCGATCAAATCGAGCGGGTCAAGGATATTACCCTTAGACTTGGACATCTTCTGACCATGAGCATCGCGCACTAAACCGTGAATGTAAACCTCCTGGAACGGTACATCGCCTTGAAACTTAAGGCCCATCATCACCATCCGCGCGACCCAGAAGAAGATGATGTCAAAGCCGGTCACCAGCACGCTGGTGGGGTAGAAAGTTTTGAGCTCTGGGGTCTCGTCCGGCCAGCCTAGAGTAGAGAAGGGCCATAGCGCCGAGGAGAACCAGGTGTCGAGTACGTCTTCGTCCTGGCGCAGGGTTTGGTCTTTCAATTTGTATTTGGTGCGGACCTCGGTTTCCGAGTGACCCACGTAGATGTTGCCTGCCTCATCGTACCAGGCCGGAATCCGGTGGCCCCACCAGATCTGCCGGCTGATACACCAATCCTCGATGTTTTCCAGCCATTGGAAATAAATCTTGGTCCAGTGTTCGGGGATGAAGCGGATGCGGCCTTCTTTGACCGCCTGGATGGCAGGTTCGGCGAGTGGTTTGGTCTTCACGAACCATTGATCGGTCAGATACGGTTCGATCACCGCTCCGGACCGATCGCCGCGCGGCACCTTGAGGACGTGGTCTTCGACCTTTTCCAGAAGACCCAGCTTTTCCAGATCAGCGACGACTTGTTTGCGCGCCTCGAAGCGGTCTAGGCTGCGATAGCGAGAGGGAGCGTTGTCGTTGAGGCTGGCATCGGGGGTGAAAATGTTAAGCATCGGCAAATCGTGCCGCCTGCCCACCTCGTAGTCATTGAAATCGTGAGCTGGGGTGATCTTCACGCAGCCGGTGCCGAACGCAGGGTCTACGTATGCATCGGCGATGATGGGGATCTCCCGGTCGGCGAGTGGCAGTTTCACAGCGCTATCGATCAGATGGCGGTAACGGGTGTCTTCAGGATGGACCGCAACCGCCACATCACCAAACATGGTTTCAGGGCGGGTGGTGGCCACCACCAGAAAGCCTGACCCATCAGCGAGGGGATAGCGGATGTACCACAGACAGCCTTGTTCTTCTTCAAAGATCACTTCCAAGTCGGAGACTGCAGTGTGCAGGACTGGATCCCAGTTGACTAGCCGCTTGCCGCGGTAGATGAGCTCTTCCTCATAGAGGCGAACGAATACCTCGCGTACCGCCCGTGACAGGCCCTCGTCCATGGTGAAGCGTTCCCGCGACCAGTCCACCGACGCCCCAAGTCGGCGCAGCTGGCGGGTGATGGTGCCGCCTGAATGTTCCTTCCACTGCCAGATCCTTGCGACGAACTCCTCTCGTCCCAGGTCGTGGCGGGTTTTGCCTTCCTTCTCCAGCAGTCTCTCGACTACCATCTGGGTGGCGATGCCTGCGTGATCCGTGCCCGGTTGCCAAAGGGTGTTGTCGCCCCGCATCCGGTGATAGCGAATGAGGGCATCCATGATCGTATCCTGAAAGGCATGACCCATATGCAGGCTGCCGGTGACGTTGGGGGGAGGGATCATGATGCAATAGGGCTTACCCTTGCCGGAAGGGGCAAAATACCCTCGTTCCTCCCAGAGCTTGTACCAGCGTTGTTCGATTGCGTGCGGGTCGTAGGTTTTTTCCATGGGGATGCAGTCGATTTTGGTTTTAGATAAATTTTAACATCTAACTTTGCTTGGCTTTGCATGACGCATCCAACTTATTGGCCTTTGGCTCAATGTTATCTGAGCCGACAAGATTCAGTGATGGCAGCTTTGATCGAACATTATCCCGAAGCCTTGAGCCGGCACGGTGACTCTTTCAGGACCCTGGTCCGCGCCATCGTCGGACAACAGATTTCCATCAAAGCAGCCGATACCATCTGGCAACGGCTGGAGGTCAGGATCGGAAGGATCACGCCCGAGGC
>FWPV01016639.1_pt1 | contig 10322 bp, 18 predicted proteins | sample 2228371 | NCBI WGS metagenome assembly FWPV01 (sample SAMEA103939776, study PRJEB20133) | metagenome
AAATAAAAAAAAATCGGGGATAGCTAAAAGCTTCCCCGATCAACTACGATACGTCAATTTTCCCCTTAAAACTTAACTTCCTCTTTTTCAACTCGTCCACCTGAGAGACGACGTAATATCCTTTCTTAAGTGTAATTGAGTAGCCGTTTGTTGCGGCTACGTTGCGCGTAATTTGGAGTATAACGTCCCCCTCTAAAGTCTTCTTTACTTTTACATATTTTTTTTTGTCAAATTTCACCCCTTTGAGCAAGGGACACTTGCTCAAAAGAGTGGTTGCAGTTTGCACATATTTGCTTTGTACTATTACACGCCTAAAACAGAGGTTTCTTAATCTCTGTGTATTTAAAAAGAATGATAGGTCGCACTCAAAAAAATAGATATTCTTTACGTCTCCTACCTCACATCCCACCATGCGACTAGGGGTCGCGAAAAAGATCTCGTATCCCCAAAGCCGCTTGTCTGCGGTTTTGAGAGGCCTATAAGATACCGTCAACATTTTTTCCCCTCCTTTTTTTATTTTTATTTAAACCCCTGCTGTCCGACAGCAGAGGACGAAAAAAAACTCCCTGTCGGACAGGGGGCTGGAGGGAATAAACCCAAACAGCCATCTATGGTATGTCAATATCAATGACATTATCTTTTTTTCTTTTTTCCCCTTTTCTCTCACCATTTATTTTCTTTTTAATCTTTTTTGTGTTGGTTTTTACCCCTTCTATCGCCGCCACTGCTAGCAAAATAGGCGCTGTTAGTGGCCAGAAACATGCAACTGCAAATGGTACTGTCAACCTGAAAACTTTGAAGATTATATAAAAAACACAGATGCCGCATAAATATAAGGCAAAAGTTGCTCCGTCTGACATTTTTTCCCCTCCTTTTTTTTATTTTTATTTAAACCCCTGCTGTCCGACAGCAGAGGACGAAAAAAAACTCCCTGTCGGACAGGGGGCTGGAGGGAATAAACCCAAACAGCCATCTATTTCCTACGGGATCAGCGCCTTAGGTTGAGCCCGGCAGGCATCACGCTGGCGGGGTTTCCGTTCATGCGGCGCCCCACTGCCCGAGACTTTAGGCGAGGTCTCGGCACCTATCTGATCCCTTATTGAAACAAACACAGGCAACTATAGTTGCCTTCTACCCTTTAGGGGCTATGGTATCTATTTAATATTAATAACTAGTCAAAAAATCGTATGTTATATTTTTTTAGGAGGTAATAAATATGATAAGTTTAGATGCAATTGTGCAATGGTTTAAAGCCAACTATGTAACAGTTTTTGTTGCATGGGTACTGTTGAACCTGCTGATCTTTGTTTTTGTCTCTGCCTTTATTGACTGGTACTTCTTCAGGAAGAACAGAAAGAATGTCTACAGGTTCCTGGCTCCACACGCAAAAGCATTCTTGATGGCAAAACAAAATGTCGACAAAGAAGAAGATCTTGATTGCAGTCGTTCCGTCTTAGAGACACTCATAATGGCCGGTAGCGGATTTTCTTTATCACTGGTCGCAAGGTTTTTAGTCGAAGGGCCTCATATTAAAGAGCAAGGGATAAAGGGGATTATTGACAGCAAAAATTGGTTTGAGTTCGCATTGTTCTTTATGACTACAAACTACCGTATCATGACATTTGGTATTCGCTCACACCTAGGAATTTTTATTCTTCACGGGATAGTAACCGAGCTGTGTGTGTTGTTCTGGGGATTGTTGCCCTTTGTTATTGCTACTATGCTTCATTATGATAAAATACAAGAATATGTATCAGAATTTAACTATCTGGAAGAAGATAGATTAATAAAAGAAGACAAAGTGGCTTTTGTAGATAGCATCAAATACTATCAGGAAGTCTTCAAGCACCTTGAAAACAAGGGAAGATCTTAATCCGCAATACTATACCGGAAGGCAGGGGTATCTGCCGTTTGGTGTTCTGGCAAGATATAAACGGCTGTGCCAACTGCCATTACCATTAAGACAGTACCTTTGCCTTTTGGTGAAAGAACCTCATGGTCAAATCTTATTCCTACCAGGGCATTCGCTCCTTCGTTTATCGCTCGCTCTATTAACTGGCTTATAGCTTTTTTCCTGCCTTTTCTTAACTCATTCTCGTAGTCATAAACCCTTCCACCAAAGACATCCTTAATGCCAGCAACCCAATCCTTCATAAAATTTATACCAAGGATTACTTCTCCTGTAACAATCGCAATATATTTTTGTATTTTGTACCCTTCTATTGTGTTTGTTGTGGTGATTATAAAGTCCATTGCGTTTTAATCAGAGTATCATGTATGCTATCTATATAATACCTGTCAAGATGTTCTATTTCTTTCAAGCATATCTTTATTGCCTGCTTTTTGGGGAAACGAGGCTTATACGATCTTTCATTAACCATTGCAGTATACATATCTGCTACTTTGATTATTACAGACTCAAATGGTATCGCATCTGTTTTGAGTCCATAAGGATACCCACTGCCATCTATTTTTTCGTGGTGATAAAGGATGATGTTTGCGTGTTTTTTAAGTTCGGGGATGTCATTTAGTGAATTGTAACCCATAATTGGGTGTAATTTAACCTGCTCCCATTCAGCCTTGCTTAATTCATCAGGTTTTTTTAAAATGCTATCTCTTATTGCTATTTTCCCTATATCGTGCAAAAAACCACACACTTTAAAACAAGTTATGTCTTCTTCATCCATACCGAGATTTTTAGCTATACTGGCCGCTATAAAACCTACCATTAGCGAATGGACATAGAGATACTCTCCTTTTAGTTGGAGAGCTTTTAGAAATGCTTTAATTACTGCGGAACATCCATTAAGCTTGCTTTCTTCATCAATATCAATGAAAGGTTTAATCATAAAAATATTCCCTCATAATATTAGAATATCAATTAATGTTTACAACAGACGGAACAGATTTAACGCCCAGGCTCTCAACAAGTTCTTTTGTGCAAAATTGAACGAGATCTCCAATATCTTCAAGGCTGGAACAGTCTGTGCAACAACCAGCTACTTTTTCCTTTTTCATCATCTCTTTTGCCCAGCCAGTTTGAGATTCAGAAAAGACAATAAATTTTTTTATCCCTGAATAATTTATAAATCTTTTGTCAATTAACTCAGGCTCACTTTTCTCAGGCAAAGAAACTTTTTTTATTCCGGTTATCTTTGGTCCAGAACTCGCCTCTTTAGCAATAAGTTGCTTATCACTCTCCTTTAAGTGCCGGGGAGTAAGATTTACAAGAACAGCTCTGCATTCTTTACCTCTAATCCCAAGATCTGTATAACCGTCTTTTGCTTCGCCTTTAATCTTCCCCGAAATGATTTCGTTGTATATATCATTAAGATCTATATCCCCTGAAACTTTATATGTGCTTCCATTTATATTGAAAACAAAAGAAGGAACAGACTTTATATTATATTTATGCGCATCTACAGGCAGATAAATCTCCAGCCCTCTAATTTCTTCCGGCTCTATCTTATAGTTAGAATCAGTCTTCATACCATAGTACTGAACATAATAGCCGTTGTGTTCTGAAATAAATTTCTTTACTTCTTTGACTGCGTTAGCTGTAAAGGGGCATCTGCCTATGTATACATCTATGTAGTTTTTGTCAGGTTTGGATGAGTCATCAATTTCTTTTGTTACTTTCAAATTCTGGTTGCTCTGTTTATTGCTGTGCCTTGTTTCTACGGTTTGCTTACTGTTATCCATGTTTGCGGTCGTTTTCCGCGGTTTAATTCTGGGTGGATTTAATAAAAGATCCCCCTTATCCTCTCCAGTGCGTAAGATCAGATCTTGCTTTGCATTCGAATTTACTATCTCTGCAAAGACAGGAGAAGCTATAAAAAATATTGAGATTAAATAAACGGCGGTAGTCCTACACAGCCAGTTGACGGAAAACAACAACACTTTTTCTCCCATAAAACCCATATATAACCAGCACCTTTTGGTAGCTTTGTAGTAAAATTATCCCACGCCAGTGGCGTTGTCCCCTTCGTAAAGCAGTTCAATGGTTTACCCCAGCGAGGATACCCTAATTGCATCTTTAGATTCGGTTTAAAAAGCTTCGGGATAAAGACAATATGACCTAGAGGATTAGCAACTATTCTACTTGCTCTATAAGCCGCGATAGCAGAAGCTACGGGTTCGGATTGGGGATTGGAAAATCCAGTCCTCGGATATGTTATACCCCATGTGCCCATACATATATCCTTAAAGATGCCAAAACCCGGAATTTCAATGTTAATACCTACTGCATTGTCAACACTATCTCCAATAGATGTTACAGTGCATATTTGCGATAACTGAGCAATCATGCCAAATAGAAATTGCAGGGTAGCATAGTCTCCAATGCCTGTTCTCCAGTTAACCGTATCAGCTTCTGAAAGATAGTTAATCTCCCACGGCGTACTCCCCCAGTGGCAAAGTTTTAGAAAAGGCACTTGAAGCTTAATAAAAGTTCTTGTAGGAAGGTTGAATACATGAGCCTCAAAGTAGTGTAAGTTTGTTTGGCCGCTTTGAGATGCACCTCCTGCCCCACCTATTTTCATGCTATGGCTTATTGTGCTTAATAATGTTCCCACGAATGGCACTGTTGTAGTAAATGGTGCGGTTGTCGTCTCTACAAAACCAACCGGAACATTGTGGCATATACGATCTTGTGGTGGCGTTGCTCCACAACCAAGAGGTTCACATCTGTAGCTTTTTATCAGACATTGAGGAATATCAACTATTTTAAGAAATCCTGTAAGCCAGTTGATGTCTTCTGAGGCGTGGCTATTTATGGGTAAAAGTAAAAGAAAAAGGATTATTATTAGCGTCTTATAGGTCCGGTATGCCACTGATAACAACTCCCTTAGTGTTTACAAAAAATGGCGTTCCAGTTATTCCAGCCTCCAATCCTTCTCTTAGATCCTCTTCAACAATACTTTGTGCTATTTTCCTGGTGCTGTCATCACAAATATTACTCATCGAAAGACACTGTTTATCAATAGCTTTTTGTGTTGCTCCGTCATGTATCTCTTCTAAAGGAAAGTTCTTGACTATTACCTTGTATTTGCCTTTGTAGTTTAGTAGTTGACTCTCTACTTCTTTTGAAAATGGACAGTCAGGGTCTGAAAACATAAATATTACTTCTTCACCCGCAGGATTATATACCTTTCTGTTATCAACACTAAACTTTGATGTATCAATCTGCATTGTAGGTCTTAATTCTTCTAGAGGTATATTTGGTATCACTATTTTGCCATCCCTGATCAGTATGCCAACAACAATATCTTTATCGCTAACATATGTAATAACAGGGAAATTGATGTTCTGGGTCCGGGCATTGTAAAGATGCACCTTCCATGAATTATCAGAGGTGCCAGAGGATTTTACATACTGAAGGTTGCCACGCATTACTCCATAATCTCTCAAAACTTTCAGTGCATCTTCTGCGGTTATAAATTGTCTTTCTTCTTCTGCGTAAACAACACCTTGTGTAACCAGAATAAAAAAAAGTAAGTATATTAGTTTTTTCATCTCAACTCCTCTTTGTTTTTAAAATATATTAATTAGTGCTTTTAAGATATTAATTAACGAAAAAGTAAATAGCGATATATATAGAAAAATACAAGCCACAGAGCGATTGCACCCATTATATTGAGTGGCTTTGAAGGATAAATATAACGTAATGCAATAAAAGAGCAAATAAAAATTCCCGTAGCTACAAGTCCAAACAAGCCAGACTTAGCAAGAGGTAATAATTGAGACTCGGGAACAAGTATAAAGGAAACTATTGTTATTACAGGGAAGGTCATTATAATGCCGGCATATTGAGGGAAGCCTTTTTCAGCAAGAGCCGAAACTGCAACAACAAAACTACCACCAAAAATAAATTTCCATATTAGGTCAAACATTGCTTTTCTCCTTTCAGAAATTTCTTTCTGCTATACATCTGTCCATCAGCTCTTTTAATAAATTCTTCTATTGTTTCACTACCATTATAACATGCAATACCAACACTTCCTGAAACCGAGATACCACCAGGTGCTTGTTCAGAAGCAATCTCAATTCTTCTTGCAAGCTCTCTTACTTTGTCTTCAGACAGCCCACATATAACAATACAAAATTCATCACCACCATATCTATATGCATTACCCAATCCGTTAACCTGTTTTCTGATCTCGTAAGCTTGTGATTGTAAAACTCTATCACCTGTGCTATGGCCAAGAACGTCATTTACTGTTTTAAAATTGTTCAAGTCAAAGAAAAGAACATACAGAGGAATATTTTTTATTCTTGATACATTGGCAAGATGCTCAAGATCTCTAAATAGAGAACCCCGATCAAAAAGGCCAGTTAAGGGATCTTTCCCCTCTATCTTCCATTCTTTTCTTTTTATGTGTTCAATTGCTATAGAGCTTGCTATGATCATACTTTCAATGTAGTTTTCGTCAGGCACATTTTCAGTATTTAGCCCGATTAGCCAGTTATGAATTTTAGCCTTGTAAAGCCAGATTGTAGATTTACAAAGTCTCTTTTCGCCAGGCTGAGGTACATCGTATTCCCATATCTTTATGCCGCCTTTTTTCCCTAACCTGTCGTGGCGATATGAACCAACAACCATATCAAAGTATTCAGGTTGCCCATCTATTGACAGAAATGCCCCTCTTGCTGTGTTTGCAAAACAAAGGGAATACAAAAATATATCATAAATGTCTGAAACTATTTCAGCCTTCTGCATTAAAAGAGATGAAGCAAAAAGAAGCTGACGCTGAATATCGTTCATTTCATTTTGATATTAACACACAAAAAAAGACCGCTATCTTCGATTAAAAGATAGCGGCCTTTTTTTTAATGTTTGATTACTTCGATATAGGCATTTTCTTTTGGATCAAAGACGCTTACACTTTTACTAATGTGAGCAAGCTCATGACCCAGACAAAAACCCATACCAGTTGTGAGCCTACCAGTTACTTTAACAGCCTTGCCATAAAAATTCTCTTTTATCTTTCTAATTTCTTCTTTTGTCTGCGCAACTAATTCTGCCTGAGTTTTCCCTTCAGGCAGAGTGATATGTAAAGTTACCTCTCCTGTGGTTTCCTCTAATCTAAACATTATTACTCCTCCTACTGCTGTACTATAGGACCCTTCATAAGAAGGGCTCCATTTACTTCTACTGAAGCAAAAGCATTATCAACGCTTACCTTGACTTTTTTGACTACCTTGCCTTCTTTGTCAACTACTTTCAGTTCTTCACCCTCTTTAAAGGGAGCAACATAGACTTTTTTACCCCCTTCTTGTAGGGGCTGGAACTCGGAAGAGCAGTTGGCCAAAAAAGGAAGGTATACCCAGCCATCCCTGTCGGCTGGAATAAAACCATTAGTCGTATTCTTGTAGATTAGAAAGTCTTTCCCCTGTCGGTATTCAACCTTCAGGGGAATGCTTCTAATCCTTTTATACCATCTTCTAAGTGCAATCCTGAGCAGTAATTTGATTACAAGAATTAGCATCACAGTACCTCCTTTTGCTACTCGCTAAGCGTCAAAGGTGGTACTCTACTCTGACTACATTTCCAGGGTCAGGTACGCCCCTGTGTTTACCACAAGCATCATAAAATCTTCTGTTCTTTGCAACCTCGGAGTTCTCTACGCCGGCTTTGCACCCACATTTGTAAATCCATACCTTTACTGTTGCCTCCTTAAATCTCCTGGGATCTGTGATTAACACATAACCCACCTCCTCCTGATACCCTAAAGTTAATTGTTAATATCTGTTAAACCAAAAATTGTTATACTACTAAAAATGACACCTGAAGAAAAACTCTTGAGACTTATCATCAAGGACCAGATGGCAGACAAGAATTATCCTGTTAAACAGATAACTCCTTTCTGCGAAAAGTGTAGAATTGAAATTGATATTCTTGATGAAGCTATTAAGGTTGACTTTCGAGAAATTGAAATTGGTTCGAAAAGTTACTTCGTGGCTGAACCTTACTGCCCGCGTTGCTTTACAAAAATACCAGCAAAAGTTTTCTTAGTGAGTTAAATATTTGTACGCAATCATTCGAAGCCATCCGAGATACTTTTGATCTCTTTCGTCCAGTTTCCCTATCGCTTCTAACACTCTTTCTGGTTCTTCCTGCGCCAGTTTTATAACTGTTCTTTTGATTTTTCTGGCGTGCCTCATTTCGGAAACAAACATCCATAATGCTTCTTTTTCTAATTTGCTCATCATACACTCTCCTCCTTAATAATTCTTCTGCTCAAAAAACAAAAATCCCCTCAGGGATCTCTGTTTGAGCAGATACCTCCCCAAAGGGGATATGAAGTTCTAATAGATATTAATATTAGTACTTTAAAACTGGTATGGTATAATTTCTATGAAAGGCTGTTTATGGAATTTTTAAGAAAATTTTTTAAACAACTGGTTGAGTCATCCCCCGAACAAGAGGAAGTAAAGTATACCAAAGAAGAGGAAGAACCCGATGAAATGCACTGGGACGACCCCTGGGACATGTTATCCCATCCGTGGGAAAGGCCTATGTGGAGAGACACTGATGGCGATGGTATACCTGACTGCCTCGATATTGACCCGCTGATTCAGGATGACGAAGACGACGAATAGTAGCTACTTTTTGAATCCTCCGGCAATGCCCTGAGCAATCTGACGCCCGCCCGTTGCATGACCCATAAACGCCATTGTAAGCTTAGCTCCTTTCCACGTAAGCATCCCCGCTAAAAGAGGCCCTGTAACTCCTGTCAGTGCGAGCATAAAGAGAGCATCATTGGCTTCTGATTTTGTGCCTAAAAGGAAATTAAAGAAAAATTCTACAAGTGACATGTTGTGGATGCTTACATAAAAATTGTTTAATGCAAAAGCGGCAATTATATAATTTGAACTTAATTAAATCTTCTTTATTGCTTTCGAGTGCTTCGTTTTTTGCAAGATTTACTGCTGACAGTGCACCAGCTCCACCACCAGCAAACCTTGGCTCAAGCCCGCCCATTGCTTGGACTACACGCTGAGTAATGTAGTCAGATGTATCAATAAGCTTTACTAATAGAGACTTACCGCCCAGAATAGGAGCTACCAATAAAAATGTGATAAAAAAATATGACCCCAGATCAAACAATGCATCACGGGTCTCTCCATAGCCTAATCTGATTATTATTAGCAGTAATGTTATAAAGAACCCTGCTTTTAAAAGTGAGTCGGTCAAAACATGACTTGTTGCAATGGAAAAATATTCATTGATTCTATTGTAGTTAACTCCTTCTTCCATCGGAAGGTCAAAATTTTGCCCACCAAGAAACCCTGCTTGAGAGGTCGATGGGAAGGATATTAGAAAAATTGTAAGGATAAAACAAACAGAAATTACCTTTTGCACTGCTATTTCTTTAGAATGCTTTTTGGCATCGTGCTTCTTCTTTCTTCTGATGAAGGTTTTGCCGTTATGTCCGGCATTTCATACTGTAGCAATGCAGTAAACATAGGCGTTAGATACCTCTGTTGCAACTCTAACTGCTTTGCCATTAAGTTGAACATGTGCTAGTTTTTTGATCTTTTCTTTGACATCATCGGGAAGCTTAACCTCATCATTTACAGGCTTGCAGATTTTAATGTTTATAATGTCATTGATTATATCAGCAATGTCTTTCTGCTCATCCATGCTCAGTTTTGCAAAAACTGCGGTAATACCATCATAGTGACGAAAAACTCCCTGATTGCACATTTTCTGCAATTCAGGATGAAGCTTATGGAGTGTCTTGTAATTCCTGATAGTACGTTCACTTAAGATCTTTTTAATAAGCTCTTCTTCTTCTCGGACCCTTTCAGCACTCCAGAGCCTTCTCTTGAAGTTCTCAGATTTCGCGGCTTTCAGGACTGCATCATCGTTGTCAAACTCCCGAATGTATGCAGGTACTGTCTGCCCAAGTATCTTTGCGGCTTCTACCCTCATTTTGCCGGCTACTCTCAGGTATTTCTTGTCACTGCCCTCCGGAGCCCGCATGACAAGAATCGGTTGCAGAAAATCGTTTTCCTTAACATCTTCTACTAACCTGTCAAGCTCTTCTTTTTTGAATCCAAAAGCTCCTTTCTCTTCAAGATAGGCGATTAATGAGTGTACTCCAATCTCTGATGGATACAAAAAAGCAAAGTTTTCCATAGTTTCTCCTTTACTTTTTAAAATAAAACTCCGCTAAGCGTGCCATTTTGGCTCGCCTAAAGCGTGCCATTTTGGCTCACCTAAAGCGTGCCATTTTGGCTCGCCTAAAGCGTGCCATTTTGGCTCACGTGGCGCGTGGACAGCGTGCCAAACGTCCAAAATCGGCAAATTTCACTTT
>FWPV01016640.1_pt1 | contig 10321 bp, 3 predicted proteins | sample 2228371 | NCBI WGS metagenome assembly FWPV01 (sample SAMEA103939776, study PRJEB20133) | metagenome
TGTCCTTGCCGGTGACGAACTCGGGCGCGTCGTTCACCCCCGTCACCGTGACCGTGACGGTGGCCACGTCGGTGTCGCCATCGGCGTCCTTCATTTGGTAGCTGAACAGATCCTTGTATGTCTCATCCTGGCCCAGCGCCTTGGCTTTGATGTCATCCAATTTATAGATGGCCGCGCCGTCTTTTTCGATCGTGAGCGTGCCCATCGCGCCTTTGGCCATCACGCTGGTCTCTGTGCCCTCCAGGAAATCGGTCGCGCCGTAGCTCCGATCGCCACCTGTGCGCACCCACACCACCTGGGCCTGCGCGCCGTCGAGCATGCCTTCGTGTATGTCTTTGCCGTTTTGGCCATCTTTGACGATGGTGCCATCACCCGTCAACACGTTGAATTCCGCCTTGACGGCCGTGCCATCTGCAACGGCGGTCACCGCAACGAAGTCGTCATTGGCCTCGGGGCCGCTGTCCAGGAAGTTCACTTGATGGCCAATGTCATAGCTGGCGCTTCTGGTCACCGTGTCGCCATCACCATCGGTGACCGTGACAGTGGCCTGCAGGCTGAGCACATCTTTGCCCAGGTTGGTGATGTCATGCGGGTTGCTGCTGTTGTGCAGCACAGCACGCTCTTGGGTCAGCGTGAGCACGCCGTTGTCGTCAACCGACAAGGTGAACACCGTCTTTTCTTGATCGCCCGTGCCAATCACGCCGCGCACCACCTTCTCCTCATCTCCATCGCTGACCAAGCGCACCTGTTCTCGAGTAGCCGTGTCATACAAGTCGGCCTTGTCCTTTTTGATATCCAGGCGATAGACAAAGGTCTTCGGATCATTTGCCGCCGGACCATCTGCACCGTAGTTCACCTCAAAACGGCTGCTGAGTTGGGTTTCGCCCAAGCCGGCGTCGGTGTCCGTGCTCTTACCCGTTTGGGCCACGTCCCTCTCGGACACCATCAACGGCACACCGTCCCATTTCAGTGTGAGGTTGACGTCGTCGTAATCCTTGTCGGATGTGTACTTCCCGATCGGCAGGTCTTCCCAATTGAGGTCGCCCTTGCCGCCGGTCCAGCTGCCCGAAAGTTTCTCCTGAACATACGATTGCCCACCTGGGTTCAGCGCACTGTCTGAGAAGTACACGCGGCTGGCAGTGCCACTGACATCAGTGTTCAAAACCACATCGCCCATCTTCACGGCCCAGGCATCGCCGCTTTGCTCAAAGTTGACTGCGGTCAAGTCGAACTTGGTATCCAAAGCGCCCCCATTGGGCAGAAGGAAAAACCCAATCTGGTCAGGCGTCACGCCTTCTGGAAGCTGAACCTTGTATCCCTTGCCATCTTCGGCAAAGGTCACCTCGTACTCCTTGCCACCCACGGTGAGCTTGCCAACCTCTCCATCGACCGGCACCCTGTCTTTCACGCCATCAAACAGCACGACACCTACCGTCGGGTTGCCATCGCTGCCCTTGACGTAAAAACCCACACTGTTGTTTTGCCCTGCCTCACCCTCGTGGTAGCTCAGCGAGAAGGTGGGGATGATGCCTGCGGTGGGCTTTTCCACCTCCAAGGCGGGCATATCGTCCTTCACATTGATGGTTACTGGCGAGTTGAGCGTGGCGCCATTGCCGGCAGTACCGATCAACGTCAGTCCGCCTGCTAGCTCATCGAATTCCTCGAGTTCCTCCAATTCATCCGGTGTAAGGTTGCTGCCCTCCTCCAAGGTTGTCGGCTTGGTGTTGTTCACCGGCCCCAAAACGGTCACGGCGTAGTTGCCATCAGGATCGATTTTGAACTCGACGGCGGCACCGGGCGGCGGCGCCACATTGCCATCGGCCGGCACCACCGCAATGGGGTTGCGGTTGGCGTCGTAATAGACCTTCAGCCCCCCGTCGGGGATGTTGTGGGTTTCGCCGTTGATTTGAATGGACGACAGCGAACCGCCCACACTGGTCAGCAAGTTGCCGCCTTTCGAGTGAGACAGCCCATCAGCTTCATTGTTGCCCAGCACGCCCCCCGCACCGAGCGGCACCGACTCTTCCTCGACCTTCAGCGGCAACTCCAACGTCACAGGAGCCGGGGTGGGGGCCGGCGCGGGCGGCTCGACGGGAGTTGGTGCGGGCGGGGGCGGCTCAGGTGTCGGCGTCGGAGCCGGACTGGGTGCTGGGCCGGGTGTAGGAGCGGGGCCCGGCGCAGGCGCGGGTGGCGCCGGTGGCTCGGGCGGATTGATGGGTGGCTCGGTGATCGGCGGCTCTTCAATCAGCACAGGCTGCCCCGGGTAGTCGGGCGGCAAGTCGGAGAGGCTGGTTTCGAAGTCAAACGCCAGCGGGTCCACGGGCTCCACAATGCGCAGCAAGCGCACGAAACCGTTGCCGTCGTCACCTGCGCCGCCACCGGCCCCTGCCGCAGGCGCTTCCAGCTCTTCCGTGAGGTCACCACCACCCGCCAGGGTATCGATGACCCGGTCGATGGTGCCGCTGGCCACCGCCGCGCTGTCAGACGCGGGCGCGGAAGTGGCGAACAGGCTGTCGTCGATGTGGAGGCGTTGCTCGCCACGCAGCTCAATGGGCGCCGCGTCGTCGGCCACCAGTTCCACCCGCCCTCGCGGGCCGGAGACGATGGTTTCGCCCTTGAGAACGACATCACCCTCCTTGAGCGCCCTCGTCTCCCCAGTGGCAGACACCACAAAAACCACCCCTGAAAGGGCCTTCACCGTATAAACCTGCGCCATGTGGACCTCTTGATTGAAAACAAGTGGTCGAGGATGACTTCAGGCCTTCAGAACAGCCATTGGCTGATCGTCGGGAAGTTTCTCAATTTTTGTGAGCCAGCCAGTGAAAGGTGTGGCCACTTTTTCCGATGACGCGACAGACTCAGGCCGCCAAACCTGAAGCCTTCAACACCGGCAGCCGCTGGTTGGCAAACACCTGTGCTTTTTCCAGCAAGACCTTTAGGTTGTCCTGCGGCGTCGTCAGGGGTTTGCCATCGGGCCCGACCAGCCGTTCGCCGGCCGATGACAGCGTTTGCCACACCGACTCGGCCCACGCCTGCGGGCGCAGCTCGCCGCCCCAGCATTGCGCCAGAAACAGCTGCTCAAACCGGTTCACCTCGATGCCACCGCCCAGCACCGGGCTGCTGAGGTAACGGACATCGCCGCCGTCTCGGGCCATTTCGGCGATCGCTTGGTTCAAGCGCTGGCTGGTTTGCACCACGGACGGCTCGGGCGCCAGCGCGGCCACCAACTGCACCTGCCCGGTGGCCACCAACAACGTGACGGCCTCGATCAAGTGGGCCACACTGAACGGCGCTGCCTGGGGCAGTTGTTTCTCCAGTTCACCCACCGCCTGGGGGCGCAGCGGTGCCTGCGCCAGCAGATCGAGTACCGCCGGGTAAATCGGCGCCGACATGTCGGCTTCGCCCCGTGAGCCGCTGATTTTGAGCTTCACATCGCCACGTGGCACCACCAACAACACCTGTTGTTGCCGCAGAACGGCCATGCGCTCGGCCGGCCGCATCTTCACCGGCCCCTTGACCCACAGGTCCCGCCTGAACTGCTGGTTGACCAGCAGGTCGCGCGTCAACTCCCGGAGGTTCACGTCATCGATGCCACGCAACATTGCCACCTGGTCATCGCTCAGGTTCAGGCCATCGGCGTGGTCGGGCAAATGGGCTGAACACGCGAACGACAGCTTGCAGTCGGCCAGGTGCTTGGCCATGTCGCTGAAGTACATGGGTGCCCAGTCGGCGTTGAAGTACTCGTGCGCCAGGTAAGCTCGTCCCTGGGACTGCACCTTTTCAAATCGGCCTGCCAGCGAGGGTAAGGCCGCCGCCATGCGGGGTTGCACCAGCATCAGCTGGCGGCCAAATCCCAGCGCTGCCTCAATGCGCGCACCCACCGCCGTGCCGGGGGCACTCATACGCTCGTAGTGGACCTGCAGCAGTTCGCGCATGGGCGCGAAGGCGGCCCAACCCGGCAAGGTGTTGTAGCTCAGGTAGACCACCCCGCCCACGCGCAGTTTGCGGCGCAGAAAGTCGGCGATCACCCGCCGATTGCGGTCCGAGATCCAGCTCCAGATACCATGCAGGCCGATGTAATCGAAATCCGGCAGATCGGTGCGCGCACAGAAGGACTCAAAAGCTTCGTCCGACAACAGGGCGTGTGCCCCGCTGGCCCGCGCCAGACCTTGCGCAAAAGCCACCTGAGAGGGGTTGAAGTCCGTCCCGCACCAGTGCACGTCGCTGGCAGCGGCATGCAGGTTGATGCTCATGCCCTGGCCAAAACCCAGTTCGCACGCATGGTGCACCTCCGGCCCCCGGAACCCCGCACGGGCCAGTGCCCAACGCGCCCGCAAGGGGTTGAGTTCGCCGTAATAACCGTAGGTGTAAGTGATGTCGGTGACGTAACCTTCGGACCACTGAGACATGTACCACTCCTGATGTAAAAAAACCCCGGGGGCAGATCGCTCCCCGGGGTTTATCTCACACAAACCAATCGTTCAGATCACCATGTCAGGTGGTGGCGTTCGGATCGGGGTTGGTGGTGGTGATGGTGAGGATGTCGGCCGCCAGACCGATGCCGTCGGGCGACAGCTGGTCAGGCGTGTTGTTCTCGACCACCACTTCCTGAACCGTGCCGGTGCCAGTCCCCCCGTTGCTGTCCACGGTCAACACCGTGTCGGCGCCACTGAGGGTTTCCGTCACATCCAGGCCACCATCGGTGTCGGGCAAGATGTCGTGGATGAGCAGGCTGTCCGACGCGGTGAAGTCAGTGATGACATCGCGGTCGCCGGCAGTCGAGTCGGCGAGGTTGATCTCGATCACGTCGGAGCCAGCGCCGCCGGTGAAGGTATCGCTGCCGCCGCCGCCGATCAGCACGTCATCGCCATCGCCACCGATCAAGGTGTCGTTGCCTTCACCGCCGATCAGCACGTCGTTTCCGCTGCCACCCTCGAGCACATAGCCCTGGTCGTCGCCAGCCACCGCCACATCCTTGTCGGTGTAGTCGTCCAGCAAGCTGTCCACTGCTTCCTTCAGCTTGGCATCAGCATCCGTGAGCGTGGTCGGACCATCCGTGGTGGTGGTGGTCTTGGTGTCGGAGACCACAGGTGCAGTCGCATCCACATAGACCTTGTTGCCGTTCGAATCGAGGTAGTACTCCAGACGGGTCGTGGTGGTGGTGGTCTCGACCACCGTGGTGGTGGTGGTATCGGCCACCACCTTGTCGGAGTCGACCGAGGTCAACACGCCGTCCTTGTTGGCATCGATAGTCACGTGGAACTGCGTGCTGACCTTGTCGCCGTCGCCGTCGGTGCCGTTGAACTGGAACAGCAGCGTCAGGTCGTAGGTCGAGGTCGTGGTGGTCGTGGTCTTGGTGTCCACGTCCTTGTAGTTCTCCACCACCGTGGTCTTGATCTCGGCCGGGATGTCGTAGGTGTAGTTCACCGTAAAGCCAGAGCCGTCCACCCGGTAATCGTCCCCAAATGGCGCAGTAAAGATCACGGTTGGTGTAGAGCCTGCATCGGACAGATTGATGGTAGCCGGAATGTTAGTCGCTGCATTTCCATCGCCAGTTCCGCCCCCGGGGACATAACCGTCGCCGACCGATGTTCCAACAACATTCCACTGGGCATATTCGTTCGTTCCCAAATTATCAAAAGTAACGTCAATGCTCGTGATTTTGATATCTGTCACCGAAGATCCATCGGCCTTAGTTGCAGAAATCTGAATCTTCAACTGATCGCTGCCATTTATGTCCTGGCCTTGGCCAACACCGATACCTTGATCGGACCAATTAACTTTGTCATTAAAAGAATCGCTGCCCCAATCGTCTTCCGCAGTGGCTTTCAGCGTCACAGAAACACCATCTTTAGACAGCGTGAACTCTGGCGCGTCGGCACTGCTGCCACCGTTAAGCTTGGTAGATCCCGAAAATGTCACGCTGCCCTGGACATCGTTCTGCGCCTCCTTGATCACCGTGGTGTCGCTGCCCGTGCTGATCAGCTTGTTTTCCCCGTCAACCGTCTTGGTTTCGGTGGTGGTCACAGTGTGGGGGTCCACGGTGCCCAACATGGTCACGGTGTAGGTGCCCGTCGGCGTGCCGCCCGACTGGTCCAGCGACACAGTGAAGACCACCTCATTGGTGCCTTCCTTGACTGCCCTCAGACCGCCATTGCCGTCGTCCTCGTACACCAGCGCCACGTTGCCAGACTTGACGATAACCGTCTCACCGTTGGCGGCCACGGCCGTCACATAACGCACGTCCTTGCTACCGTCGTCCATGGCAGGCACATCGGAGATGGCTCCCGTGCCCCAGCCGTCTGCACCGGGATCCACACCCAGATCGGCGGTAGCCGATACCGTGATCGGACCCACGGTGCCAATCAATTGACCTGACAAGGAGTCGAACGTGGCGGAGGAGATCACCTCGGCGGCGCCGCCGCCCTTCTCAGTCACGGCCAGCACCGTCAACTGTGGGTCATTGACCGGCGTGGACACCGCAACGACGTACAACTCGTCGACGTTGCCACCGATGTGGCTGGCCCAGCGGTCGACCCAGACCTGGTCCACATACGTCCCTGTTTGCTCCAGAGCACCGTCGTTGAGCTCGGTGTTGGGTGCACCATCGGAGATGAAATAGGCAACGGTCTTGTCCGACGAGGGAGGAGTCGTACCGCTGTAGCCCGCGATCGTTTCCTTAATGGCGGCTTCATAGTTGGTGGTGCCAGCTGTGGTGAGCGTGTTCAGCAAGCTGTCGAACGCGCTCTTGTCCAGCCAGGCGGAGCTAGGCTGAGCGGTGCCGTTCTTGAACGTGGTCAACCGCACGTTGACATCGCCCAAGCCATCGTAAGCCGCAATCAGGCTCTTGAGCGCAGACACCGATGCAGCCAGCTCTGTGCTGCTGATGCTGCCCGTCAGGTCCAGCGTGATGAGCACGTTCGTATCCTGGGTGGCGGTACCGCCATTGGCAATCATCACGTTCTGCGCACCGGTCACCTCAGGCGTGTCGTCGCCGAAGGCCAGTTTGCCACCCAAGTCAAAGCTGTTGGACGTGGCGTCGCCGTCACCATCCGTGCCAGTGGCAACCACGCTCAACACACCCGAGGCCAATGCCTTGACCTCATCCGTGGTGACGTTCGGGTCGTCGCTGGGTGCATCGTGTTTGATGGCCCGGACTTGATCAAGCGTCATTTCGCCCGTACTGGCTTCGATGTTCAAGGTGAACGCCACTTTGGTCGGATCGCCGTTCACACGGCCTTCCACGCCCGTGCTGGTCGAGTACAGAGTGATGGCCTGGCCCGTGGCCATGTCCACCAGGCCGCTGTCTGCGCCGTCTGTCGTCAACTTCAAGCTGTAGTTCGTGCCATCCGGCTGCGAAGGCGTGCCTGTGGTCATCTTCGGGCCGTCTGCGCCAAAGCTCACGTTGAACTTCACGCTGGCAGAGCCCGTGTCCACCGGGCCGGCCAAGGTGGCATCGCTTTGCACCAATTGCGTGATGTCCTCATTACTGAGGCTTACCAGCGGCACGTCGTCCTTGACGGAGGCGGCAAGATCGACCTCAATCGGGTCGCCGTCCTTGTCAACGCCCACAATGGTCACGGTGCTCAGGTCCAGCGTTTCCTCTTTATCGTTCATGGCTGCGGCGGCTTCGTCCGCCGTCATGCCGGTCAGATCCAGCGTGGTCGCATCACCGTGCGTCATGGCCGCTTTGACGGTCAGGGTGTACACGCCGGTGAGGACGTTGATCGACAGTTCGGCAGACGCGGCCGCCGTGGAGTTGGGTGGCAGCGCGACGCCGTCCGCACCGTATTTCACGGTGATGTAGCCGCCCGAAGCGGTGTGCACATCGGTGCCAACCTTCACCTGGGTGACGCCGCCGAACTGGTCGGCGCCCCAGTTGATGACGCCCGTCTTGACGGTGCCAGTGCCGCTGGCGCCCAACGTCTCCGGAGAGCCTTCGTTGTTGCCGATGACACCACCGCCTGATTTCTCAGCCGACTCTTCTTCGAGATTCAGCGTCTGCAGTCCCACTGGCTCGCGGTCATCGCCCAAGATCAGTGTGGGCTCGTCGTCGCCAAAGGCGAACTTGCCGTTGAGGTCCAACAGCTGTTCAGCCCAGTCGTAGTCGCTGTCGGTGGCCGTGATCTTCAGGGCAAACAGGGGCGCTTCTTGTCCCTCACCGCCCACCAGATTGAGCACTTGGAGAGTACCTTCGCCAGCATCGGGGCTGGTGGCATCGTGCTGGATGGGGCGCTGCAGATCCAGCGAGATGTTGCCGTAGGCATCCACCGACAAAGTGAAAGCCGCATTGCTGCTTTCGCCCACCAGACCCAGGATGGTTTTGCCACCATCTGTGGTGGTCAGGTAAATGGGTTGACCAGTCAACGCGTCACGCAGGCCGGAGTCCACACCCAACAGGGAAGTGAACTCGAAGGACATGCCCTGCAGGCCTTGGCTCCCTTCGCCGTTGCTTTGCGAAAGCATCGGACCGTCGGCACCGAACTCCACAGTGAACACAGTGCCCATCACGCCACCCGAAGCAGACTCGTCATCGCTGCCCGAATCGGTGCCCGTGGTGACGTCGTTGCCGAGCGCCCGATCTTTGACCAGCAGCTGCCCGAACTCCGCAGCCGACTCGTTCTCTTCACCCAACACCGGATGCAACACCGGGCCATCATCGGTGATGGTGATGTCGATGGGGGCCGAGGTGATGATGCCACCCGCCGGGTTGCGCACTTCGATGACAAAGGGATCGGGCACCGTGTCGTCTTCGTAGGTGCTGTCCGACGCCTCATCCACACCGTCCAGATCGTCGCCGCTGCGCTCGGGCTTGTCGTGGAACACGTTGCCGTCCAGCTCGTACTCGAACGTGAACGGACCATCGGTGGTGCTGGGCGGGAAGACGCGGATGGTGCCGAAGTCGCCACTCAACTCCCAAGACGTCTGGCTCGGATCCAGGAACGGGATGTTGATCTGCACCTCGCCCAGTTTGACCGGATTGCCTTCGCTGTCAGGCGGGCCGTACTTCACCAGCCAAATAGTGTTGGGCACATCACCGGGCGTGTAGTTGAACTCGCCAGTGATGACTTCGGGTGCATCGTCGGGTTGGGTACCGGGCGATTGGCCCTCGTTGCCGTCGATCAACGGCTCACGGATGGTCGCACCACCCCCTTCAATGGTGGGCGCGACAGACGGCGGAGGCGGGGGAGGCGGCACTTCTGGAGGTGGCGGCGCAACAGGGGGAGGTGGAGCCACGGGCGGCGGCGGTGCCACAGGGGGCGGAGGCGCCACGGGCGGCGGCGGTGCCACAGGGGGCGGAGGCGCCACGGGCGGCGGCGGCTCGACGGCGGCCACCACCAAGGCTTCGGGATCGGTGGCCGGCGGAATGTCGTTCAGGCCGGTGTCGAAGTCGAACGCCAGCGGGTCGGTGCCTTCGCTGATGCGCAGCAGGCGCACGAAGCCGCCGCCTTCACCACCTGCACCACCACCGGCGCCGGGGCCGGCTGCGGTGGCTTCGAGTTCTTCGGTCAGGTCGCCACCACGGTCCAGCGCTTGGATGACGCTGTCGATGGTGCCACTGCCCACGCTGCCCTCTGCGGGCGTGGGGGTGGAGGTGGCGGTGACGGCTTCATCGATCTTGACGGTTTGTTGGGCGCCCAGCGACAGCGGGCGGCCGTCTTCCATGGTCAGTTCCACACCACCGCCGGCGCTGGTGACGATGGTCTCGCCTTTTTGAATCTTGTCGCCGACCTTGAGGGGTCGGGTTTGGCCGTCCAGGCCCACCACGAAGGCGGTGCCGCGTATGGAAACTACTTGTGCCATGGAATCTCTCCAGATTGAGGGAAGGTGGAGAGAGGTTACGCCTGGTTAACTGTTGTTCACCATTGGACCAAGGTACAAATTTGTCGGATTTTTGACGTTTTCAGGCGGTCCGACGGGCGCCTTTTGCCCTGACGGGGTCAGATGACGTCGTCGCCGCCGAGCAGATCAAGCCGGTTGGCCAACGTGGCCCGGGTCTGGCGGCGTTGCAGCAGCTTGTTCTGTGCGGCCACGGGCAAATCGGTGAACTGGATGACCGCGCGGTCGATGAGCACGTCGATGAGGTCTTCCGTCACGCGGGCGAGTTCGGCGTCGGTGAGTGCCAGCGGGTTGTCGGCACCTGCGGTGCCCAGGCGCCGAGCAAACGCGGCCACGGCTGGGTCGGCCGGGTCGGCTTCCTGCCATTCGCCGCTGCGGGCCTCATCGGCAGTGAGCGGGCGCTGCAGCAGCCCGATCACCTCGCCACGTTCGTCGCGCTGGATGTGCATCATGGGGGCACCTGGGTCAATGGGGTTTGGGC
>FWPV01016641.1_pt1 | contig 10320 bp, 10 predicted proteins | sample 2228371 | NCBI WGS metagenome assembly FWPV01 (sample SAMEA103939776, study PRJEB20133) | metagenome
CGCCGACTACCTGATGGAGATGGAGTAGGGCTGGGTCCGAACCGACGACCGCGCGACCTACGTGCACCAGGGTCCGGGGTTCACGGAGGAGGACGTGGAGTACACCCGCCGGTGCGCCGAGTGGCTGGGATGGCAGTGCGACGTTCAGGTCGGCGATCCCCGCCTGATCCGCATGCTCCTCCGGGGCGAGTGGACCGAGGAGGAGTTCTTGGTGCTGCGGCCGGGGCAGGCGCTGCGCATGACGGCCGACGACCGTGTGATCGAGGCGAGCGGTGAGGATCGAGGCTGAGTTCCCGGACGGAACGGCGACCTTCGTGCTCGGGCGCGAGCACCTCGGCCAATCGCTGAGCGCCTTCTTGCGGCGGGAGAATCGCCCGCTGAACACCCGCTGTGGCGAGAAGGGCATCTGCGACGCGTGCCGCGTCGAGGTGCTCGCCCCGGACGGTCAGTGGGAGTGGGTGCGCGCCTGCCAGCTGCATCTGGACGGATCCCGGGACCTTCGCGTCCGAGTCCCCCAGCGCGCCGTGCTGGCCTACGAGCCGCAGGTTCTGGAGGGCTACCGCGTGAACGTGCCGGTGGCCCACGACCCGATCCTGGACCGCGGCCTAGGAGTGGCGGTGGACGTGGGCACCACGACGGTCGTCGTGCAGGTGGTCGACCTCGCCACCGGCGACGCGCTCGCCCGGGCGTCGATGTTCAACAAGCAGATGCACTTCGGCGACGACGTGCTCACCCGCATCAACCTCTGCTCGACGGACGGCGGGATGCTGGCCCAGATGCACCGGGCGGTGGCGCACGACACCATCCGGCCGCTCGTGCTGCAGGCGCTGGAGGAGTGCGGCCGCGCGCTGGACGAGGTTCGCGCCTACGCTCTGTCGGGCAACACGACGATGCTTCACCTGCTCGCGCGCGAGGATCCCTCCCCCTTGGGGGTCGCGCCGTTCACCCCGCGGTTTCTGGAACACCGGGAGGTGCCCGCAGGCGACCTGGGCCTGGAGCCGAAGCAGGCCAGAGCCCACCTGTTGCCGGGAGCGGCCGCCTACGTGGGAGCCGACATCACTGGGGGAGTTTTCGCCAGCGGGATGGTGTACGACGAGGGTCCGTGCCTGTTCGTGGACGTCGGAACGAACGGGGAGATCGTGTTCCGGCACGGCGACCGGCTGCTCGGCTGCGCCACGGCCGCAGGGCCGGCCTTCGAGGGGAGCGGCCTCACGAACGGTGTGCGGGCGGGCGTGGGAGCGATCAGCCACCTCCGCCTGAGGGAGGGCACCTTCGAGCCGGAGCTGGAGCTGATCGAGCCGGAGCGGTACTCCAAGCCGCTGGGGATCTGCGGCTCCGCCTACGTGGACTTTCTGGCGGAGGGCCGGCGGACCGGTCTGCTCGGACCATCCGGCCGGTGGACCCCCGAGGCGGTCGAGGCCGCCCGGGAGAGGATGGTGCCCCACGGCGACTACGGACTGGCGTTCCGGGTGGCCCAGGGCTTGGGCAAGTCGGACATCGTGGTCAGTCTGCCGGACGTGGCCAGCCTGCTGCAGGCCAAGGCGGCGATCGCCGCGGGAATCCTCACGCTTCTGGAGCGAACGGGTGTCCGGCCCGGCGACGTGCGCACGCTTTACCTTGCCGGGGGGTTCGGGATGCACCTGAACCTGGAGAACGCCGTCCGCTGCGGACTCCTGCCTGGGTTCCGCCCGGAGCAGATCCAGCTCGTGGGCAACACCTCCCTGGCCGGCGCGCACCTCTCGCTGGTCGACTCGAGCGTGCTGGGCGAGCTGAGCCGCATCGGCGCGGGGATGGAGGTCGTCGAGCTGAACCTGGATCCGAACTTCGAGGACCGCTACATCGACCAGCTCCAGCTTCCTTAGGAGGCAAGCTGGAATTCGGCTGGCTGCGGCTTCGAACCGCGCCCTTCCTTCGTCCTAGAATTGATGAAGGTCGCATGGATCCTTGCAGGGTTCCTTGCGGCCGCTCTGGCGTTCGGGCGGCCGGCACCGACCGCCTTTCTGAACCGCCCGGCCCGCACCGTCGGGCAGCTGGTCCGACAGGTTCGGTCCGACCCGGAGGTTCGGGACCGCTTCCTGCGCCACTATCACCTTTCCCCCGGCCAGTTGGAGGAGTTCCTCCGCGGCCTCCGCGTGGCCAAGCTGGAAAGGGACGGCCTCTACCCTGTGTTCAACTGCCGGCCCGACGGCGTCATCCGGTGTCGACTGCTCAAGCTGAGGCGCGGCACGCTGGTGTTCGCCGACCGCTACGGCCGACCGGTGCTGAAGCTCCTGTGCGGCAACCCGATCGGCACGGTGCCCCAGGACTCGCTGCTGGGCTCCGCACCTCGGCCTTGGGTGCAGGGACAGGTCACCGAGCTGCGCACGCTCGGAGAGCAGCTGTCCGCCCCCGACGCGGCGCAGGACCTTTACCTCGCCGAGATGAGCCCGCCCGAGGCGCCGGAGATCGACGTGGTCGGCGGCGAGTCGCCCGCGGAGATTCTCGAGCCGGGCCTGCCGATTCTGACCGGGGGCGGGCCGGGAGCGGTGCCGGTCTGGCCGTTTCTGCCTCCCATCGTCCTTCCGCCCGGCTCGGGCGGCGGAGGAGAGCCGATCGGCCCGCCAGTGATCGCCGAGCCGTCGACGCTGGGGCTGGCGGCGGCCGCGGCGGCCGCTTGGCTCTGGCGCCGACGCAGGCGCTAGCGCCCGAGCTGCTGGAGCATCTGGTCGATCTCCCTGCGCACGGAGGCGTCCGGCGGGGCGATCGAGCGAGCCTCGTACAGAAGCCGCAGGGTCCGGGAGCGATCCGCGGGGTTGGCCATGGCGATGGCGGCGAGCTCTCCGGCGGCCTGGGCCATTCGCCGCTCGCACTCCTGGCGCAGGTTGGGGTCGTTCGACCGTAGGAGCGCGTTGCGGTACGAATCCCCGGCCCGTTTCAGGAGCGCCGCCTGCTCGTCGGGCGTCGTCGCCCCCGAGGCCCGCGACAGGTAGAGCCAGCCCCGGTCCGCCTCGAACTGCGGCTCGTCCGGCGCCCTTTCCGAGGCGAGCTGGAGGGAAGCCTCCGCCTCGGCCCACCGGCCCTGCTGGATCTCCAGCAACGCTCTCTCGCGGTGGTCCCACGCGACCTTCCGGCGCGCCTCCGCCTGAAGGACGGGATCGTCCAGGTCGTTGGCGAAGGCCTCGCCCCGGGCGATCCTCTCGTCCACGCTCGCATTCCTGCGGGAGCGCTCGAACGCGCGCAGACGCTCGGACTCCGCCTGCTCGGCTCGCCAGCGGTCGACCAGGTTCCCGAGGGCGCTCACCGTCGCGAGGATCAGGGCGAGGAGCGTTCCCATCAGCACCAGGGTCAGGAGCAGCTTCGCGAGGAACGCCTTGGTCTCCGGCTTGAGCAGCGGCTTGGGAGGGGGCGGCGGGTAGTAGACCGGCACCGGCTGGGGCTGGCTTCGGGAGGCCTGGTAGGGGTCGTAGGGGGTCAGGATCGGCGGAGGAACCGCGCCCGGGCCGGCCGAGACGTTCGGGGGCGGCGGGACGGCGGCTCCGGACGTCGGTCCGAGCTGCCAGTTCGGCATCGGGGGAGAAGGCATCGGGTCGGCCATCGCACGGCGGAGCGCGTCGGCCATCTCCGCGGCGGAGGAGAAGCGCAGCGCCGGGGCCTTCTCCAGCGCGCGGCGCACGACGGCCCACAGCGGGTGCGGCGCCTGCGGCGGCTGGATCGGCTCGTGGTTGCTGATGGCGTAGGCGATGGCCACCACGCTGTCGCCCTGGAACGGCTTCTGGCCGGCGAGCATCTCGTAGAGAACGACTCCCAGGCTGAACAGGTCCGTCCGCAGGTCCAGCTCGCGCCCGATCACCTGCTCGGGGGACATGTAGCTGGGGGTGCCGAACACCTGCCCGTCCATCGTGATGTTCGGCTCGAACGTGAGCCGCGCGATGCCAAAGTCGGTGAGCTTGACGCGACCATCCGGCAGGAGCTGGATGTTTTCCGGCTTGACGTCGCGGTGGATCACGCCGCGCTCGTGGGCGTACTGGAGCGCGTCCAGGACGGCCTCGGCGATCCGGCAGGCCTCGGCGGGAGGCAGGAAGCCCCGGAGGTCCAGCTCGTTGCGGAGCGTGCGGCCCTCGAGGAACTCCATCGCGATGAAGTACCGCCCGTCCGCCTCCCCGGCCTCGTACACCGTCATGATGTTCGGGTGGCTGAGCGTGCCGGCGGCGCGCGCCTCTCGGAGGAACCGGCGGATCCTCTCCTCCCTCTGCTGCGGCGTGGAGCCGGTCGCCAGGAACATCTCCTTGAGCGCGACGCGACGGTTCATCACGGGGTCGTACGCCTCGTAGACGATGTCGTTCGAGCGCGCGATCTCCCGGATGATCTGGTACTTGCCCAGGGTTCCCGTTGGTTGCGACATGGAGGCTCGTGGGGCCTATCTGATGCGACGATGCCGAGGGCCGGAAGGTTCGCGCGGCCTCCCCGAACGTGTCCGACGCTCGGCGCCGACGGCCGATGCGCCCCGGTAATTGCACCAGTCTTGCGCTGTCAGGGCCCGATCCTTTGCCAGCAAGTGCCCGCACGGCAACATTCGGCGCGGAAAAGGGCGTACACTGTAAAGGACTCTTGGTGGAACCTCTAGCGGGAGTCCAAGAGTCGCGCCAATCTTAGGAGGTTGAAGAATCCATGAGACGCAACCGTGCGTTCACTCTGATCGAGCTTCTGGTCGTCATCGCGATCATCGCGATCCTGGCCGCTATCCTGTTCCCCGTCTTCGCCCAGGCCAAGTCCGCCGCAAAGCGGTCCGCCGCCCTGAGCAACGTCAAGCAGCTCGCCTTGGGCGCTCTGATGTACTCCGCGGACAACGACGACGTGTTCCACCCGCTGGTGAGCTGGGGAGGCCCCGGCCAGCCCGCGAACATCGGAGGCTACGCGTACCAGCCTTGGACGTGGCTGGACCTGCCTTACATGAAGACGGCGGACCTGTTCACCGATCCGTTGGCCCCGTCCATCGAGGCCACTCCGGCCGGCTGGCCGGCGACGACCTACAAGTCGCTCGTGCCGCAGTTCGGTCTGAACTACGTGGGCGTCGCCCCGTACCCGGCCACCGCTAACCCGGGCGTTCCGACCCCGCGCAGCCAGTCCGCGCTCGGCTCCGTGGCGAGCACCGTCCTGATGGCTGCCAAGTTCAGCAACTCCGAGGACAACCTCGGCGCTCTGGGTCTGTACTGGTGGGGCGTTCCTGCATGGACGTCGCCCGTGGCGATCGACCCGCCCTTCTGCTACAACGCTCCGGACTACTGGTGCACGGACGACTGGGGCAGCGGCGGCTTCTACGACGCCACGTACCTGGGCGGCAAGGTTGCGGCCGGCGCCATCACCGGCGGCGTGTCCATGCGCGGCGCCTCCGACCGCACCCTGAGCGGCGGCCGGGCGACCGTGGCTTGGGCCGACGGCCACGCCACCGTCAGCGCTCCGGGCGCTCTGGCCAAGGGCACCAACTGGTACCCGAACATCCCGAGCGGGGACGTTCAGCTCACCAACGTCGAGGAGTTCGTCTGGGACGGTCTCTGATCCGGGTATAAAGCCGACATGGCTCGTCTGTTGAACCTGTTCGTCGTCGCTGCTCTCGCCTCGATGCTGGCGCTCGCCGGTTGTGGGTCTTCGGACACCACCGCCGAGGGCGTGCCCGCGGACCAGGCCAAGACCACCGATGTCAAGCAAGGCATCCAGGCGCAGGGTGCCGAGATGACTCCGGCCGAGGGAGCCGCTGCTGGAGAACAGCGCGTCGGCCAGCAGGCTGGCGGCAACTGAGCCGACGGCGGACGAACGAGGGAGGCCTCCGGCCCGGAAGGGTCGGGGGCCTTCTGACTTGCGGCGGTCCCGTGCGGTAGATTCCGATGGAATGTCCCTGCGCGTCGCCACCTTCAACATCCGGCTCGGCATCGCCGACGACGGCGAGCACTCTTGGCCCGCCCGCGCTCCGCGAGCCGCCGAAGCCATCCGCAAGGTGGACGCGGACCTCGTCGGCCTGCAGGAGGCGTACCGCTTCCAGCTGGAGGACCTGGAGCAGCTGCTCGAGGACTACCAGTGGATCGGAGTGGGACGGGAGGACGGCTTCCAGCAGGGGGAGCACTCCGCGTGGCTGTTGCGCAGGGATCGGGTCACGGTGGCGGCGTGGGGCACGTTCTGGTTCTCCGAGGAGCCGGACGAGCCAGGCTCGATGTCCTGGGGAACGGCCTGCACGCGGTCCTGCACGTGGGCGCGCGTGGCGCTCCTTTCCGAGGGCCGGCCGATTCTGATCTACAACGTCCACTGGGACCACGAGTCCGAGGTTGCGCGGAGGCAGTCGGCCAGGGTGCTCTCGGCGCGCATCCCCATCGGAGAGCCGTGCATCGTGGTCGGTGACTTCAACGCCGGGCCGGACGCGCCGGAGGTCGCCGCACTGACGAACCCGACCGCGCACCCAGCCTTGGAGGACGCCACCCCCGGCGTCTGCCGAGCCGGCAGCTGGCACAACTTCACGGGAAGCGGCATCGGGCCCCGGATCGACCACATCCTCGCCAGCAAGCACTTCAAGCTGGTGGGCTCCGGGGCCTTCGAGCAGCCGATCGACGGCCTGTGGCCGTCCGACCACTTTCCGATCTGGAGTCAGTTCGTATGGCGCTGACCTTGCTCGCGGCCGCGCTGTTGATCCAAGCCCCCGCCACGCTCTCGGCCGCCCACTCGCACAACGACTACAACCGGGCCCGGCCGCTCACGGAGGCGCTGGAGCGGGGCTTCGGGAGCGTGGAGGCCGACGTCTGCCTGGTGTACGGCGAGCTCCGGGTCGCGCACGAGCCCCGCACGTCCAAGAAGGGCCGGACCCTGGAGAGCCTCTACCTGAGGCCCCTCTGGGAGCGCTTCCAGAAGCTGGGCGGCAAGGTTCACCCGGACGGAGCGCCCTTGGTTCTGCTCGTCGATGTGAAGACCGACGCCGAGCGGACCTACGCGGCCCTGAAGGCGGCCTTGGAGCCGTACAAGCCGATGCTCGCCAAGTACGACGACGCCAAGCGGCCTGGAGCCGTGGAGGTTCTGCTTTCCGGCAACGTGGCCCGCAGGACCGTGGCCGGCGAGCCGCTGAGGGTGGTCGCCATCGACGGCAGGCCGGACGACCTGGACGCCAACCCGCCCGTGGACCTCGTGCCGTGGATCTCCGCCTCGTGGATCGCCAACTTCCGCTGGCTCGGCTTCGGCGAGATGCCGGAGGAGGACGCCAAGCGGCTGAAGGACCTGGTGGAGCGCACGCACGCGCAGGGGCGCCGCCTCCGGTTCTGGGCCACGCCCGACTTCCCCCCGTTCTGGACCAAGCTCCGCGAGGCCGGCGTCGACGTGATCGGCACGGACAACCCGGAGCGGTTGGCGGCGTTCCTGCGCGGTCAGCCGACCAGCGGGCCCAGATAGTCGATGCTCGAGCGGATCGAATCCCACGGATCCTTCCACAGGTTGTCCTGCTCCGGGATGATCCACTCGGTACCGGCCTCGCGCAGCAGGGGCAGAATCTCGCTCCACGGAAGGTCGCCCTCGCCCACGGGCAGGTCCCGCCACTGACCGTCGACCATCCGGCGGTCCTTGGCGTGCACGCAGCGGAGCCGCCCGCCGAAGCGGCGGATGAGCGCCCCGAGGTCCGCGCCCGCGTGCACCGCCCAGTAGGTGTCCAGGATCAGCTGGAGGTCCGGCGCCGAGGCAGAGAACAGCGAATCGAAGAGGGTTCGGCCGTCGGCGTCCGGCTCGAGCTCCTTGGCGTGGTTGTGGAATCCGACCGAGATGCCGGCCGGGGCCATGCGCTCCGCAACCTCGGCGAGCTTCCGGCCGAGCTCGGCGAAGCCCTCGTGCCCCCCGTCCCAGAACTCCTGCGGGGGGTACCCCAGCCCGGCCAGCCCGCACCCCAGGGTGCGATGGAAGGCGATCTCCGCGTCGGTGGCGCCGTAGAGCCAGTCCCAGGGGCGGTGGGTGCAACAGGCCTCCAGACCGAACTCGTCGAGCATCGCCTTGGCCTGCGCGGCGTCCACGACGGGAGGGTCGCCGGCCATGCAGCCCACGGCCGACAGCTGGACGCCCTGGTAGCCCATCTTCGCCGCTCGGCGCAGCACCTCGCCGAATCCGTCGGCGGTCTTGGTGAACTCCCGCATCGTGTACAGTTGCAGCGCGATCTTCATGCGATCTCCTCCAGCTCCACCCTCTCGCCGCCGCGGCGGGAGCTCTCGTACACTGCCAGGATCACGCGGAGCGGCTCAAGCGCCATCCTCCCCGTGAGGAACGGATCCCGGTTCTCCAGCACGGCCCGGCAGAAGTCCTCGATCTGCATCCGGTGCTGCTCGCCCCACTTGGCCGTGGGGTCGTCGGGGATCTCCTTTGCCGAGCCGTGCGCGTGCAGGTTGGGCGTGGGCTGGCTAACGACCCCACGTCCGTACTTCGAGCGGTCTCCCTCCGGGTCCTCCCAGATCTCCCACACCTTGGCGACGTCGCCCTCCACGACGATCGTGCCGTACCTGCCGTGCAGCTCCAGCCGCTCGGCGAACCCGGGGAAGCAGCTGGTGGAACCCTGCAGCACTCCGACCGCGCCGGACTCGAACTCCAGCAGCGCGTTGCCCACGTCCTGCACTCCGATTCGGTGCGCCATCGTCCGGCAGCAGGCGCGCACGGCCTTCACCGGCCCCATGATCCACTGGAGCATGTCGATGTAGTGCACGCCCTGGTTGATCAGGCACCCCCCGCCGTCCAGCTCCCAGGTGCCCCGCCAGTCGCCCGAGTCGTAGTACACCTGCGTGCGGAACCACTTGATGTACACGTCCCCCGACACCATCGGTCCCAGCACGCCGCCCTGCACTGCCGAGCGGGCGGCTCGGATATCGTTCGCGAACCGGTGCTGGCTGATCACGCCGAGCCGCACGCCGGCCTGCTCGCACCCCTCGACCAGAGCCTTGGCCTTGGCCATGGTGGTGTCGATCGGCTTCTCCGCCAGCACGTGCCTGCCGGCGCGCGCGGCCCTCAGACCGACCTCGGCGTGGAGGCCGGACGGCACGCACACGTCGACGGCGTCGACCATCGCCAGAAGCTCCTCCAGGCTCTGCGCGCCGTGGCAGCCGTACCGCTCCGACGCGGCGCGGGTCCGCTCCGGCACGACGTCGTACACGGCCGCCAATTCGGCGCAAGGAATCCGCAGGATGGCGTCCGCGTGGGTGGGGAAGATCGCGCCGCAGCCGACGACTCCGATCCGAACCTTGGACATGGGCCTCTCCGGCCCTGACCTTACCCCCTCGCCCTACATCTCGTCCAAGATCAGCGTCGCGAAGGTGCAGCCCCCGGCTTCCATGTACACGTTTCCGTTGTAGAAGCTCGCCTTGCGGGCGCCGTCGGGCCACACGTAGTGCGCCTGGCCGAACGGCCCCTCGTAGGTCAGCCTCTCGATCTTCCTCAGCCAGCGCTCGGCCTTGTCGCGGTAGCCGAAGCGCACCAGCACGGCCGCGGCGTAGGCGGGCCAAGCGTCGAAGGCCCCCGTCGCCTGGTGGTCGGCGCGGTAGGTCTGGAAGGAAGGGAGCCTCTTGGTGAAGGCGTCCGGGTCCTTGGGCGAGAGCGCGCGCAGCCAGTCCTCGGTCTGCAGCTCCTCCTCGAAGAACCGGACCATGCCGTCCTTGACCTCTCGCGGCAGGTCGGCGGTCATGCAGAGCCCCACGTAGTTGAAGTCGAGGATGGTGCGGGCGATGCGGCGCTCCCCGTCCGGCTGGAGGCACGCGAACGGCCCGCCCTCGTAGAGCGACAGGACCTGGCGCGCCAGCTCGTCGGCCTGGCGGGCGTAGGTCTGGTCGCCGGTCAGCTCGGCGAGGAACCTCATGCCCTGCACGTTCATCGCGTTGAAGCTCGCGATCACGTGCTCGTAGGTGCTGACGCACTCGAGGACGTTCTGGAAGTCGCCGTAGTCGGTGAGGCCGGGCTTGGCGTGGGATTTCAGGTAGTCGAGGTGCCTCAGCGCCCACTCGGTGTCGCCCGTGTGGCGCACGTAGGCCTCGACGCTGTGCAGAAAGGCGCCGTGGTTGACGCCGTAGTACATCCCGGCTCCCATGCCGCTGACGGTCTCGAGGCCCCAGTGTTCGTGCAGGTCGGCGTGGATCATGCGCTCGAGCTGGTCGCGGAGCACCGCCGGGTCGAGGCGCGCCAGGAGCGGCGCCTGGTAGCTCACCTCCCAAAGGAAGCTGGTCGTGGGCGCGCCCTCCGGTGCCCCCCAGACGTAGCACACCGGCATCGGGTCCATCTCCTGCACCCAGATGCACTGTCCGCCGGTGGCGATGTTCGAGCGGGGATGGGCCGGCGGGTTGATCC
>FWPV01016642.1_pt1 | contig 10320 bp, 8 predicted proteins | sample 2228371 | NCBI WGS metagenome assembly FWPV01 (sample SAMEA103939776, study PRJEB20133) | metagenome
GTTTACGGTAATGGAGGTCGTTCCGGTACGATAGCGTACATAACTGTCGACTTCCAGGCAGGTGCGCTTCACGACATCCAGCAACCGCCGCGCCAGCGCCGGGTTCTCATAGTAGTCCACAAAGAGTTGGTTGCCGCGCAGATACAGCGCAATATTCTGTACGCCCTCCCAGTTGATATCACCCTCCAGATAGCCAAAACGGCGCTCCAGTGCATCCATCATGGCGATCGTCTCTTTCATCAGGTTCGCCTGCGTGATGTCGGGGACCTCTAGCGCGAGGATCTGTTCGTCGGTCATGTCGGCAGCGATCACCTGAGGCGAGGCATTGTCCGCGAACTCGATCTGGCAACCGAGGATAGCGGGCACGACGAAACCGAGCGCATTGTGCACCGGCCCGATCACCGGCCGGGGCTGCGCATCCCTTTCTCCAAGCCCCAGATCGCCGAACCGATCGTGCAGGGCCTGGCGCATGCGGCGCTCCTGCTCCACGCGCACCTCTGGGTCGAAGAAAAAGCTCTCGTCAAAGCAGATGCCATAGTTCTCGTGCCACCAATGCGGGTGAAAGACCACTTCCACTGGCAGGAAGCACTGAGGTTGCAAGTTCATCCCATTCTTCCCTCGTACATTGAGCTCAGGCGATGCCACACCATTCCATTGCGAAGAGAGCGATGAGCTGGGCCGCCGCCACGAGCTCATCCACTGTGACATACTCATTCGGCGCGTGAGCGCGGTGGATCGGGCCCGGCCCCACCTCCAGCAGCGGCATATGCCCATAGTTGGCGTAGATGAACCCGTCGCCGGAAGTCCCCACGCCGACAGGCGGCTCACTGCCGAATGCTCGGCGATATGCCGTTTGCGCCGACCGCACCAGATCGTGTCCCGGCGACAGCCACGTCCCTTCGAGAAACCGCCCGATCGGCCTGATTGTGGGTGGATGCTCCCGCAACCAGGCAGATATAGCCAGCTCCTGCTCAAGATGCCTCTCTAGCTGAGACAGCAGCGAAGCCTGTGTCTCGTTGGGCAGCACCGTCGTCCAGACCTGTAGCTCGCACCAGTCCGGCACAGAACCGCCGCCGACGGTGCGCGCCTCGAAACGGCGCACTGTGAGAGGCAATGGCACGGGCAGGTCGCGAAACAAGGGCAAGCAGCGGGCCTGTTCGCAGCGTTGCGCCTCCAAGCTTAATATGGCGTTGTACACATCAAAGGCGAGACCGATAGCATCCACGCCCTTCCAGCGTTCGATCGGATGCGCGCCGCGGCCATGTACCACAATATGAATACTCTGACAACCGTACGTGGCCGGGCAGATGACCAAACCGGTCGGCTCGAGCATCAGAACCGCGTCGGCCCGCGGACCGCGTATCACGTGGGCGAGAGCCCCGTTTCCTCCGCCATACTCTTCGTCTACGAACGTCTGCAAGATCAGATCCCCGCGCAGCAGGATTCCCAGCTTGCGCAGACAAGTCATTGCCACCAGCGCCGCGGCAACGCCCCCTTTGTCATCTATAGCACCGCGCCCGTAGATGCGGCTATCGGCGATCTCGCCACCCCAAGGATCGTATTGCCACTGCTCCAGATCGCCCGGCGGTACCACGTCAACGTGGCCCGTGATGATCAGGGATCGCCCGCCCCCCTGCCCTCTCCACACTGCGCTCAGGTTCGGCCGATCACGGTAATCCCTGGGGATCTCGACACTCCCCCCGGCGTGGTAGGCAGGGTGGGCTTTCAGACCCATCACGTCGTCGAGGCAAAACAGCTCCGGCGACAGGCCGCTGGCGCGGAGAGAGCGCGCCAGAAACTCCTGCACCGCCCGTTCGTCACCGTTGGGTGGCCGGTTGACACTGGGAAAACGCAGCAGACTCTGCGTCAGAGCGACGAGATCGTCACAGTGATCCGCAACCGTGCGTAGGACCGTTTCAACCGTGCGATCTGTATCCACTCCGGGCACCCATCTCCTCTCCAGCTGCGGACGTTACAGTCCGAGACGAGTCGCCCACTCCTCGAGGAAACGCTTGCTGTGCAGGAACTTGGCTTCCAGGGTGGGCAGCTTTTCCAGATCAATTGCGTAGTAGCTATCGTAACCTTGTTTCTGCAGTGCCAGGAAGACCGCCTCCCAGTCAATGTTGCCAGCGCCCGGTTCGAGATGCCGGTTCGTCAGGCCGTCATTGTCGGCGATATGGATATAGCGGATGTGACGTCCTAGCTTCTCCACCGCCAGCGGCAGCAGTTCCTTCTGGGCATGCTGGTGTGCGGTGTCCAGAATCACGCCCAAGTTGTCGTCGTTCACCGCCGCAACAAGCCGCAGGAGAGCGTCGCTGTTCGGTGTTACCTCCCCCACACGGGGCTCCACCAGAAGTTGCACGCCATACTTTCTAGCGATCCGGTTGCAGCGCGAGACCGCGTCCACGAAATGATCCCAGAAGCGTGCCCACTCAAAACCAGTCGGAATGCGCACGCGGTATTGCTGGCCAAAGGTCATCTCTGTCGTCAGCGGCTTACCTCCTACCAACTCCAGCGGCGGGAAGTAACTGTCTATCCACACAAAGGGGGACCCCAAGTAGGCAGCTGTCTCGACCCCCTCCGCAAACAGCGCCATGGCGCGTTCCCGCAGCATGTCGTCAAGGGAGATGACTTCCGGGAGAAGCGGCGCAAAGTTGGCCAATCGCACGCCTGCACGCTGCACCGCCTGCCTGATCGCGTCACGGTTGTCAATCACCTCCCGCAGGTTCTGGAAGCCGACTCCCTCCAGCTCGATATACCGGAATCCCAAATCGGCCATCTCCTGAATGGCGTGTAGCATCTGCGCCACCGTTGGCGGAAACCCGTACTTGCCGATGGCATACATCCAGCAACAACTGATCTTCATCCCTGGGCAACCCCTTCTGCTTGCTCAGCAAAGGAGGGGGCGCTCACCTGCCGCAAGCGCCGCGAGCAATCCATGTAAAAGCGGAACATGTCCTCGCTCATTGTGGCCGGGATCCCCCCTTCAGAACGGAAAATGTAGCTCCCGTATCGCTTGCCGAGCGCGATCACCTCTGACAAGTGGCGCTCTAGCTCCTCGCGCGTCATCTCCCCGATCCGCTTGCTGATACCTCCAGCGAAGGTAGTGTGCTGACCATAGGTGCGCAACAACTGCTCCAAGTTCATACCGTCTGTGGGACCCACCGGGTTAAGGATATCAACGCCAGTGGACATCAGCTGAGGCATGATGCCGTTGATGTTGCCGTGGCTATGGATCTGCAGGTATCCACCGCACTCGTGGCACGCATCCGCCAGCCGGCGGTGCCACTCGCCGAAAAACTCGGCATACGCTTTAGGAGAAAAGAGAAGGCCGCTGCTGCTTCCCATATCATCGTTAAGGAGAATACAGTCCACGCCTGCCGCCAAGAGGTGGCATGCGCTGCGCAGGACATAGTCCCCAACGAGGTCCACGAGTTCATGCACATATTGTGGGTCGTCCAGCATATCCATCAAGAGCTGCTCAAAGGGACGGAAGAGGTACCAGAGGGCTGAAAACACGCCATGGGCTTTGGCAAGTGTAAAGTAACCTCTCTCACGGCAGAAGGCCGCGAGCTCACGAACGCCATGGTAGCGCGAAGCGTCATCCGGATCAGGGAGCGAGACTGTGCTGAGGCTTGACTTCTCGCTCAGCGGAAGGAAGACCGCGGTCGTCTGAGAAGTGGCCTTGTCCAGCCGCCACACGGCGCCGTTTTCGTATGCAAAGACCATCTCGCGTTGGTCCTGCCGGAGGACGCGGGTACGGAGGCGAGCGGACGCCACCTCGGCAATGTCACAGTCCATGAAGCGCAGCATCGCGATCCGTTCCTCAGGCGAGGCCTCCTTGGTGGCGGGCATCGTGCCGTATGACTTCATCCCCGCGTACTGAGGCGCGAATTTGGCTTCGGCAGTCAAGTCAAAGAACTCCTCGTAGCTGGGAATGCGATCGACCGGCTGGCGCCGCAGCGTGCCTAGCACTCGCTCCCGGGGTGTCATGGTGTGACATATGGTCAGCATGGTGGCGGCTCCCTATCTTGGTGGCTATTCGCCATTACCCCTGCGAATTGGGTTCTCAAACGTGCTCTCGATGACCCTCGTCGCCGCGCCCACGGCTACCGTGTACTCCCCCAACTTGGTAGTGGTGATCTCGGGGAGCGGAGGGTAGGCGTGCAACGCCACAGCGCGGCGGAGGGGCTCGAGCAGGAGGTCTCCTGCTTTGGCCATGCCGCCCGCTAGGATGATCAGCTCAGGGTTGAGCAGATTGACCAGATTGGAAATGCCTATTCCCAGATACCCACCCATCTCCTCAAAGATATTAAGAATGAAACGGTCCCCCTCTTTCCCCGCCCGGATGATAGCGTCCAACTTCTCGGTGCGGCTCGTCGAGGGCAGTACCACCTGCGTGTCCGCATTGGCAGTGAGGCCTCGCTCGACTTGCTGCAAGAGCGCATTGGTCGAGACGTAGGCCTCCAGGCAGCCAAGATTTCCGCAGCGACAACGCCTGCCGCCTCGCTCGATGATCATGTGGCCAAGGTGCCCTGCGCGATCCTGCGGCCCGCGATAGATCTCACCGCCGATAATGATGCCAGCGCCGATGCCGCTGCCAACGCGCACACAGATCAGATTTTCACGCCCCACGCCAGCGCCGTACCACAACTCGCCCAGGGCGACGGCTTGGATATTGCTCTGCAAGAACACTGGGACATCAACCCGCTTGCTGACAATATCCAACACCGGCACATCCCGCCAGCCAAGATTCGCTGAGAACGCAACTGCTCCATGACGAGTGTCAACATACCCCGGAGAGGCGATGCCCACGCCAAGGATTGAAGCGCCTGGGACCCTTTGCGCAAGCTGGTGATACAGCTCCGCCAGCTTTTGCAGCACCTCAGGATAATCCGTAGTTGATAGAGGGAGCACCTCGTAATGCAAGATCTCGCCGCGCAGGTTCATCACCAGGCCGAGCAACTGGTGGGTTTCGATCTCGATGCCAATGGGGAAGTGCATCTGCGGATTCAACTGGAGGTGAACCGGCCGCCTGCCGATCTGGGTCGTCGTAGCAGGGGTCTCGATCACGAAGCCGGCGGCGATGAGTTTATCCACGATGCTAGAGACGGTGGAGGGGCTGAGATGAGCCAAATGAGAGATCTCACGGCGCGAGATCGGCGTGTGCTGCCTGATGAGATCCAGGGCCAATGATATGTTCGTCCCTTTCGAACACCCGACCTGGGGGCACATCAACCTGGTGGCCAGTCCGATCACCCTCAGCCGCACGCCTTCTTTCACTCTAAGCAGTATTATAGCAGTTTTCCCTCGTTTTGTCAACCTGTTTTTTAGAATGTCGAAATAGCATCTTGACAATCTGACGGAAGTGTGGTATCATTTCAGGAGACGGTCGATATTGCTGATTCCCGCGAGAAGGTGTACCAACCACAAGGACGGCTTATAAGTGTCTTTCCTTATGTCTAGCGAGTCTGGCGCAATGCCGGAAGGAGGTGGCCAGGTCAACACGAAACGACTGCCCGCCTATCGTTTGTTCTGCGTCAGCAGATACTGCTGAGGAAAGGAGAGGATCATGTCTCACAGGGTGTCTCGACGTGAGTTTCTCAAAGGTTAGGTGTTGACCGCCATCGGGGCAGCGCTTTCTGCGTGCGCTCAGCCGACACCGGCGGTCGTCGAGAAACCGGTCACTGTCGTCGTGGAAAAGCAGGTTCCCGTCGAAAAGCAGGTCGTCAGCACCGTCGTCGTCGAGAAGGAAAAGGTCGTCAAAGAGACCGTCGTTGTGGAGAAGATCCAGGTGGTGACACCAACGCCGGTGCCCGCCACCGCCACACCATTGCCGCCAACCGCGACGCCCAAACCCACCTTCAAGCTCACCGAAGCGCCTATGCTGGCCGACATGGTCAAGCAGGGACGGCTGCCGCCGCTGACAGAGCGGATCCCCGCTACCCCATTCATCAATAACACCGCGCCAGATATCGGCAAGTACTCGGCCGTCTGCACGCTGCCGCACGAGTCCACGCTCGATATACCGGTCAATTTCTGGATCACCGGTGAGTACAGCCGCACGACTCACATCTGGAACGAAAGCCTGACCCAGTTCGGCGCTGATGAGACACACACGGAAATTGGGGCGAGCGGAACGACCACCATCGAGCCGAACCTAGCAGAGAGCTGGACGTGGTCGGCGGACGGCAAGGAGATCACATTCAACCTGCGTAAGGGAGTCAGGTGGTCAGATGGGGAGCCCTTCACCGTTGACGACATTCTGTTCACTTGGAACGACGTAGCGATGAGCGATGCCATCATTAGCCCACAGGTGACCGGCCGCAAGCCGCAATTCGAGGCAACTGGCTATCACTACAGGGCCGGCGGCGTCCCGGTCTTTTCCAAAGTGGACGACTATACCCTGAGGGTCACTTTCAAGAATCCCTATCCAGAGTCGCTCGCTATGTTCTTCAGCCAGAATGCCTACTATGGCCTCTACATCCTGCCCAAGCATCAGATGGCGGCCCTTCATCCCGGCCTGAATAAGAACGCGACGATGGAGCAGTGGAACGGCGCGCGGTTCCCGAAAGACAAACCGCCCGTGCTGATGCCGTGGATCCCTTCTGGAATTGTAGGCGACAAGCTTTTCTGCGAGCGGAACCCCTACTACTGGAAAGTGGATCCTGCCGGGCAGCAGCTACCATACTTTGACCGTTTCGTCTTCAAACGCGCTACGACGGGATCTGAGGTGGCGATGGGCCTCATCTCTGGCGAGCTGGATGGCGATTTCACCAAAGCTGTAGCGCAAGAGGCGGCCACTGTCAAACGCTACGAGAGCCAGACCGGCGTTCGTCTGCTGCAGTGGGATTTCCCCAAGGCGTGGTACGGCCAGGGGCTCATGATCAACCTGGACACCCCGAAGAATGGCTTGCGCGCGCTCTTCCAGAACGATAAGTTCGTGCAGGCTCTGCACTTGGGTCTTGACACGGATTCCATGGGCTTGAAAACGTGCGCAGTGTGCCCGGCCTGGAAGTCGCCATTCAGCCCGTACTTTTACTACTATGGCGAGTATAAAGACAAATACGAGAAGTAGTTTGACCGTGCGGCGGCGCTCAAGATGCTCGACGAACTGGGTCTCAAGGACACTAACGGCGATGGCTACCGCGAGTATCCCGCGGGTGGTCCGCAGGCTGGCGAGACGATCGGCTGGTTGATGGTGGCGCCAGCGCACGACTGGAACCGCGTGCGTTGGGGCGAAGACGCGACGGAGCAGTTCAACCAGATGGGTTTCCAGGTGACCTTCAGTCCGATGGATGAACAGGTCGCCCTTAATACCCTGAGCAACCCAGGCGAGTTCGACATGTACAGCACGGGCGCCGCCATCTTCGGCGGGAGCTACAGACAACCCGAGGATCTGGAGAAATACACCGGTTCTGGGCTGCTGCCACAGAAGGAGGGAGATCCCAACCCACTGCTGCGGCGCACGAAGGATACCAAACTCTTCGACTGGCAGGTGGAGGGGCAGAAGATCCTCGCGGACTTTAAGAGCAACCCTAAGGACAAGGCAGCGCGGGACAAGCTGATTGACTGGGTCGTGAACAGCACCTACCGCCACCGCTTTGCCTACGGCGCGGTCAGTTACGTGGTGGCCGTCAATCAGCGGATCGGCAACTGCCCGTACCTGTACAATGCCACGATCGGCAAGAAGGGCTTTTTCGACGCTAGCTGGGATGCATACCAAGCAATGCGCACTTGGCAGTGGTATAACAAGACGTAAGGCGCTGATGCGATAGCGCAGCGGAGCAATGGATGAGGTGGAAGGCGTAGGTGAGACATCTCTTGCGCCTTCCACCTTGCGTATCTGTTGTGGAGGTCAAGATGGCGCGATATATCGTGCGGCGTCTTCTGTACATGATCCCCATTACTCTGATTCTCTCTTTCATCTGTTTCCTTGTGATTGACTTGGCGCCTGGCGACTTTGTGAGCCTATACGAGAACCGAGTTCGAAACGACACCATGATGCCAGAGGACGTCAAAGAGGCGCACCTGGCGTACCTGGGCGAGCTAAGGAGCATCTACGGCCTGGACCGGCCGATCCTGATGCGATATGGCGCTTGGATGTACAACATTCTGACCAAGGGAGAATTCGGCTTTTCCTTTCAAGCGATGCGCCCCGTCTCCACCTTGATCTGGGAGCGGTTGGGGTGGACGATGCTGATGGCCGGCGTCGGGCTAATCGTGCGCCTTGTTGTGGGATTCGCCTTTGGCGTCTACTCCGCTACGCATCAGTATAGCCTCGGTGATTATGCCACGAATATCGTGGTGTTCCTGGGCATGGCGACCCCTGATTTCTTCTTGGCACTCGTCTTTATGACCATCGTCGTCTTTGTCTTGCGACAGCCTGTAGGTGGTCTTCTTTCCTCAGCGTATGTCGCTGCCCCGTGGAGCCTTGCCAAAGTATGGGATCTGATCAAGCATCTCTCGCTGCCCATCACGGTAGGTCTGATCACCGGCGCGGGCGGCACAATCCGCATTATCCGTGGCAACCTGCTCGACAAGCTCGGGCAGCAGTATGTGCAAACAGCGCGCGCTAAGGGGTTGCCAGAGCGCACTGTCATCTACCGGCACGCGTTGCGCAACGCGCTCCACCCCTGGATCATGAGCATGGGCGGCATATTCTCGAGCCTTATCAGCGGTGATACGACCTTGAGCATCGTGCTGGGATTGCCTACCGTCGGTTATATGTTCTATACCGCTATCATACAGCAGGACAGCTACGTGGCTGGCACATTTCTGCTGTTCACCACGATGCTGCTTCAACTCGGCAATCTCCTAGCTGACATCGTGCTGGTCTGGCTCGATCCCACGATTAGATTCGAGTAGGAAGGAGAGAACATGACCACTGGCCTGTTCTCCAAGATACTCCGACGACATCCAGAAGGCGCAGCCCGGCCAAGAAAGGCCGTCACGGCTTGGACATTGGCCTGGCGCAAGTTCCGGCAACACAAACTGGCGTTGGTTGCACTCTCGTTCCTCGTGATCATGCTGACGATACTTTTCTTTGCGGAGTTCTTTTCGCCCTATTTCCCGACCGAATCATCGTCGCGCATCTTCATGCGTCCACAAGTGATCCGTTTTGTTGATAGCGAGGGGAAGTTTCACTTCCGCCCCTTCGTGTACGGCCTGAAGCCTGTCGTGACTGCTGAATACGAGACCGTCTTTGCGGAAGATACTAGCCAGATCTTCCCGATCCGATTCCTGGTCAAGCGTCCCAAAGGACAGTTCGGCGTTCTGGCCCAGCAGACGCAGACCGTGCTCTTCGGGGTCGAGTCGCCAGGCTACATTCACCTGCTCGGCACCGACTATCGCGGCCGAGACCTGCTGAGCCGCATCATCCACGGCGGCCGGACGAGCTTGAGTGTCGGCCTCTTTGGCGTCATCTTGAGCACCATCCTAGGCACCGTCATGGGCACGATCTCGGGCTACTATGGCGGCGTCGTGGATATGATCATCCAGAGGCTGATCGAGATCATCAGCTCGATTCCCACGTTGCCTCTCTGGCTGGCCCTGGCGGCCATATTGCCGAAGGATTGGCCCTCAACGTGGACGTTCTGGGGCATCACCACCGTGCTGGCTTTTATCGGCTGGACCGGCCTAGCGCGACAGGTGCGTGGCATGGTGCTGAGCGTGCGGGAGCGCGACTTTGTCATGGCATCCACCGCGGGAGGAGCATCCTCCAGGCATATCATGTTTCGGCATGTGGTCCCCAACGTGCTCAGTCACCTGATCGTGGTGACGACGATGGCCGTTCCCGGCATCATCATGGGTGAAAGCTCCCTCAGCTTTCTGGGCCTGGGGATCAAGCCACCCCAGGCCAGCTGGGGCTTGTTGCTGCGCGACGCGCAGGATCTCCACGCGATCCTGATCTCGCCATGGATCATGACCCCGGGACTCTGCATCATACTGACGGTTGCTGCCTTCAACTTCTTGGGAGACGGGCTGCGGGATGCCGCCGACCCGTATCAGTAGACCCTGTAGAGGAGTGTGACATGGTGCCAAGGGATATGGGCGACCTGTTACGGGTTGAGGACCTACACGTCGAGTTCCGCACGCATATCGGCATCGTGAAGGCGGTACGTGGCGTTGACTTTGTCATCCGGCCCGGTGAGAAGGTCGGGCTGGTGGGGGAAAGTGGCTGCGGCAAGAGCGTCACAGCTCTGGCGGTAATGCGCTTGGTGCCACGACCACGGGGTCGTATCAGCCGGGGCCACATCTGGATCTACAACGATAACACTGCAACTGACGTCGTGCAGCTGGACTACGACAGCGCCGAGA
>FWPV01016644.1_pt1 | contig 10320 bp, 9 predicted proteins | sample 2228371 | NCBI WGS metagenome assembly FWPV01 (sample SAMEA103939776, study PRJEB20133) | metagenome
GACTTCTACATCCGCTGCGACGCAAAGGACAAAGAGGAGCAGGCGCGTGGGAAACGCTTTCCTGGGAACAGGCTCTCGATGAGGTCGCCGCGCGTTTTGCTCACGCCAAAGAGAAGTACGGCGCTGAAGCCGTCTGCCTAGCCAAAGGACTCTACCAGAGACACTCCGACTACGTCTCGCGCCTCGGCAATGTCTTCGGAACCCCCAACGTCACTAGCATCGACAACACCTGTTACATCCCCAGTGCGGTCGGCCGCCTGGTGACCTACGGCTTCGACGGCATGCCCGATGTAGGGGGCGGGCCGCAATGCCTCCTGCTCTGGGGTACGAGCGCCGACCCGCCTCTGCTGCTGGGCGCGAAATTGATCGTCGTGGATGCGCTCGAGTCGGCCGCGGCGAGAAGGGCCGATCTCTGGCTGCGCCCTCGTCCCGGTAGCGACCTGGCCCTGGCTCTGGCTCTACTTAACGTCATCGTGCAAGAGAAGCTCTACGACCAGGAGTTCGTGTCCGCCTGGACCTACGGGTTCGAGCGCTTGGAGGAACACGTACAGACCTATTCGCCGGAGAAAGTGGCGGCTCTCACCTGGGTTCCCGCCGAGAAGATCGTGGCGGCTGCCCGGCTTTTCGCCGCCGCACGTCCCGGCTGTCTCTGGAACGGCAACGCGACCGAGGACACCCTGAACGGGACCCAGTGCGCCCGCGCCTTCGCCATCCTGCAGGCCATCTGCGGCAACCTGGACGTGCCCGGCGGCACGGTCCACGTGGAAGGGACCCTTCTGGCAGAGGGAACGGACCGCGAGGTTCTGCGCCACCTCCTTCCCCCCGAGCAGGAAGCCAAGAAACTAGGCGCCGAGGCCGGCTACGTCCCGGCTCACCCCCTCTGGGACGCGATCGCCTGGAAGCCGGTGGAGGTGCATCCGCAGCACGTGGTGGCCTCTATCCTAGGGGGCAAGCCCTATCCGCTGGAGATTTTGGGGATCTTCGGTAGCAATCCCTTGCTTACCTGGCCCAACTCGAAGAGAGTCCAGCAAGCCCTACTCAAGGTGCCCTTCCTGGTGGTGGCCGACCTGGTGATGACGCCAACGGCCGCCCTGGCGGACATCGTACTGCCGGTGGCCTCCTATCTCGAGACGGACGGGGTGGAGGTCACCCGCAACTCCGCGGGAGCTTTCTGCCTGGAACCCCAGCAAAAGGTGGTGCAGATCGGTGAGTGCCGCCCGGATCTGGAGATCATCTCCGAGCTTGCCGCACGGCTGGGGCTGGGAGAGTACTTCGCTACCGACCTCGAAAGTCTTCTCGACCGTTACCTGGCCCCTATGGGGATGACCTTCAGCGAGCTTCGCCGTCGTCCCGGGGTGGTGTGCTCGACCACCAAGTACCGCAAGTACCTGGAGAAGGGGTTCGCCACGCCTTCGGGCAAGGTGGAGCTGTGGTCACAGCTGTGCGCGGCCTGGGGATACGACCCCCTGCCGGTCTACCGCGAGCAACCCGAGACCCCGTTCAGCGCTCCGGAGCTGCTCAACGAGTATCCCCTTGTGCTCACCAACGCTCACGAGGCCGAGTATGTCCACTCCCAAGACCGCTACCTACCCACGCCACGGGCGAAGCGACCGGAACCGCTCGTAGTGCTCCATCCACAGACCGCGGAAGGGCTGGGCATCGCCGAGGGCGACTGGCTCTACATCGAGAGTAGACGGGGACGCATCAGACAGAAGGCCACCCTCGACTCCGGCATCAACCCTCGAGTGGTCAGCGTGGCTCATGGCTGGTGGTTCCCGGAGCGAGGCGAGGCGGAGTTGTACGGCTGGGAGGAGGCCAACCTCAACCTCCTCACCGACGACAGTCCTCCCTATGGCCCGGAGATGGGCTCCCCACGGCTGCGGGGGTTCTTATGTCGGGTCTACAAGGCGGGGTAGAGGGGAGCGAACGCCCACACATCGATGCGGCTGAGGCTCTCCCGCACTTCGGTCACCAGCTCAGCCGCCGCTGCCAGCTCCTCGATGCGCTCTGGCGGCAGCCGGTGCTCGAGCGGCGGACCGCTCTCTTCGGCGCGGTAGGGCCATTCCACGACCACCACGCGGACTCTCGCCGTGCGGGCTGCTTCTTGGAGCGCCAGCGAGGGGTCATCCACCTCATGGAGCACGAAACCGAGAAACACTAAGTCGAAAGACTTATCCGCGAAGGGCAGCGCCTCCGCTGCCGCCTCCACGAACCGACCGCTGGGAACATGCTGCCGAGCAGCCGCCAGCAGCTCAAGGTTGGCGTCCACACCCGTAACGTCCAGCCCGGCCTTCGCGAAGGCCTCGGCAAAGAGGCCCGTGCCCGTCCCCACGTCAAGGACGGATTTCGCCGCGATGCCGCTCAGACTGAAAGCCACCACCCGCTCGGGCTCCAGCATGGCCACGCGGGCTGGAGACCTCAGCCTGGCCGCATCTCCGTGGAAGCGTCTTTCGTGCTCATCTCCACACATTTCTCGATCCCGCACTTCTCTCGTCCATATCCCGCTTGGTCTTTAGAGGGGCGTCTCCCCCAGTGTTGAGGCAGGCGTCCAACTGGGTGATGAGACGGGCGTCAATCCGCCACCTGGTCGCTGCCACCCTTGCATGCCCCCGGACACCCCATCCGAAACGTCCGCCGCGTGGACGGCAGGAACGCCAGGCCGAGAATAAGCAGGGTCAGCACTGCCGTGAAGTACTGAGCGGGGGCACTGAAGCCGATGAAAGCGGCCTGGGCCACCAACCACAGGACCAGTATGACACCTTCAAGCACGCTGCCCCACCAGGCCCAGTGCAGGCCGCGCCATCCTAACAGACGTTGCACCCACGGCCGGGACCGTCGCGAAACCATCCCGCAGGCAAGCAGCGCCGGGAACAAGCACATCACCACGAGCAGAAACAACCCCGGCAAGACCAGGGACCCTACCGGCAGTTCCTGCAGAGTCTCGGTCATACCAATGCGAGAACCATCGGGGGAGTAGAAGAACATCGCGGCGCCAGATGCCCCGCCCACGGCCAGGATTATCAACACGACGACCAGTAACCAGGTGCTGACGTGTCGCTTGGGAGTCGTTATGATCGGGTGCTTACCGCCAGCCGTCCTGTGGTCGGGTCTAGACTCCTTCGCTACTGACATTCCCGTGCCCGGCCTTTGCTCACCGCCGCACCCCTCGATAGGCGGACACCAGCCAGGTGCCCTCGCTGCCATCCGCCAACCGCACGCGAAAGACGTACACCGGCCGGTAGTGCGTTTCCACCAAGGCCGGCGGCGGGTCATAGTAGCCCAGTTCCACGTCCTTGATGGTGACCTCCGAGACATTGTCGATCCGCGCACCGCCCGGCAGGAGGCCCTCGCCCGCCTCCACGTCCTTGGCCGCCTCTTCCACCGGGAGAATCGGCACCTCCACCTGATCACGGACAGCTTCCTGGAGCTTGTGCGAGAAGCCGATGACCTTACCACCCGGGGCAACATCCACGGTCACACCGGCCCCGATCAGCCGCAGGCCACCCACTGTGACCGGGTAGGAGACTCCGCGGGTTATCACCAGTTCGCTCAGCTCCGGTCGTCCACCCCCTGTGCGCCCGACGGAAGTACGCACGAATGCCCTGGGCTCGCCCAGTCCTTCGCGGAAGCCGTGCGCGGAGAGGTACTCGTCGACGACAGCGACGGCTTCCTCTTCAGACACCGCCTGCACCTCCTCGCCTCGCTCGAAAGCAGCGATCGCCTCCTCATCGCCCTCCAAGAGGCGGAGGTCAAAACAGTGCAGGTCTCCACGGTAGAACGTCAGCACCCACCCCCCGGCCGCAACAGCACCGAAAGAGTCTGGCGGCTCGGGGGAACTGTACTTGCGGTCTGCAGGCATCCCCAGCCTGTCGGCCAACTCCCTCATCCCGGCCTCAGTGATCGTTACGGGCTCGATGCGAAAGAGCGGCATCGAGTCAGGGGGAACGAATGCCTTAGCCCGGTCGCTCAGAATCACCCGACCAGGACGCGGCCGCGTGGTTTCGCCGAACCAGAGTCCGGGCACCTCAGCCGGCGCTGCTACGGAGGTGCTTGTTGACGGCGTCACGGACATGGCAGCAGAGGTCTCGGGACTGCTTGCTTCGGTCGAGCCACGGCTGCAGGCGAAGAATACCCAGACTGTCATCACCAGCAGGAATGCAACGGCCGCCCCGAACAGGGCAGGTGTGGCCGCGCTGGAAGACGCCGCCCATGAGGGAGAGGCACCTTTGACCGGCCGAACGCGCCTTCTCCACACCACTTCAATCAGCTCCTTCGCGGCTGCACTCGGCCGTCTGGTCAATTACCAGGCACTTTCTCTTGAAGATCTCCAGAACCGCTTGAGAATCTTCGACGGTCAGCCCCACTCGCCACCATCTGCCTCTTATGGTTATTACAAAGATCCTGTCTCTACGCGAGCGATTGTCGGGGGGAAACCAAGTGCGGAAGTCACCGCTACCGTAGTAACGATACTTGCCGGTCTTCAGAGTCGGTTCTACTACAAGAACACTTTCTATATCCTGGAATCTCACTTGCTTGTTTCCAAAGGGCCAATAATAGTTACGGATTAAGACAAAATCGTCGTATATCTCAACCGGCTTATCGCTGTATAGCTTCTTTGCGGACTTACCAGAATCCTTCAGCCATCCCCTCGGTGACACAGTGTGTTTCACCCGTCTCTGCCTCTGCGAGCTGTCCTTCGCCCTTGCATCAAGCCCGACTGTCCCCATAGCAAGGTCTATAGAAGCCGCACAAGCAGCTCCCGGATCTGATCTTCGTTGTCGAAGACCCGTCGAGCATCAATCCTCAGAACCTTCAGCCCCAACGCTCTCAATGCCGCGTCGCGGATTTCGTCCCGTCGAATGGCCTCGTCATTCAAGTGGCCTATCCCGTCGACTTCGACATCGTACCTAATGCCGAAGGGCGTCACCACCAGAAAGTCGAGTCGATAGTGGCCGACGGGGTACTGGGGCGTGAACCAGAGACCCGCTTCTTTGAGCAGTTCGGCCATCCGGGTCTCTGCAGGCGACTCAAGAATCAACACCTCATCACCCGCATCCCATCCGTCCCGTGCCGCACTGGCAAACGCGCCGAGCACACCTCCCGCCGCGAGGCAAGCCCCAAGGTCGCCCACCACATGGAGCGCGGCACGTGCACGCGTTATGGCGACGTTCAGCAACTGTTCGGTGTCTGCCACCCATCGCACAAGTCGCGTCAGCATCCCATCCGCGACCACAGGCGAGAAGATCATGACATCGCGTTCGTCACCTTGGAAACGATGAGCAGTGCCCACGGTCAGCCGCTCTTTCACCTGGTCCCACCAAGGTCGTGCCCGCACTGCTTCTTCCAGCCGTTCCATTTGCAGCCGGAACGGTGTCACTATGCCAAAATCAACCTCCTTACGCAGCAGGAACCCTCTGCTGGCCCACTCATCGAGGAGATCGATCACAGCGCGCAGTTCAGTTTCATTGACTGCGCTCCGTGAAGACCGCGCTACTTCACCGTGGACATCGTGCCAGAAGATGCCAAGACGCTCACCCTTCAGTCGTTCGCAGAGGGAACCAAGGTCGGTTCGCAGAATCAGCTGTCCTTGGTAGAACGTTCGATTCGAGAACTCGATGATTTCCGGATGCGACCTATAGTGTTCTGCAAGAAAGAATGGTTGACTACCGCTGCGAAGCGTCGCCCCTTCGGCCAGGGCGTAGAGAGAGCGCTGGTTATACGACCACGCCGCCAGCAATTCGCTCACTTCCTGCTCATGGGCAAGGGTCTCCTCCTCTCCTGGAGAAAGCATGCTGATGTGGCGAAGCTGCCGGGGGTCGCCGATGATCAGTGCTCGACGTGCCCGGAAGAGCAGTGGCAAGGCCGACGGAATATCGCACTGACTGGCCTCATCAATTATGACAAGATCGAACAGGGCCGGTTCAAGGGGAAGAGCGTTGCGTACCGAAAGGTTGGTCACGATCCAAACGGGAAGATCGGCACCTAGGGAGTGGACCGCATTCTTGAACTGGTCAAGAACCTCGATCAACTTGCTTCCCCGGCTCTCCCTCACCCGCGACGAGAGGTCGAAGTACAGGTTCAACGTGTGGGAAACTTGGGCTCTCCGTCTGGCGAGACGGCCTGTCCAGACTGCTCGTAGTTGTTCACACGCGAGTTCAGCACGTCGGCGCTGAAGATCTTCTAACCGCTCGGAGAGCACGCTGGCCGACTCCCGGCTACTAAGCTCTGTGACCACCCGGGCACAGGCATCCTCTGCTTTCCGCCACCGGGCCAGACGAGCAAGCTTTTCGCAGACCTCCGCAACCGGCCCCCACTCGTCTGCGCCCGCCTGGCTAGCGGCACTCTCCACATCCGTCCTGATGTTCTGTGGCAGTCCCGATGCCACGGCCACGAGTTCCGCAGATACCCTGCGGCGGAGACTCCTCGGAAAGAGGAATCGTCTCAGCTTCAGCCAAACGCTAGCGGGACGTTGTCCTGCCAACGCTTCGGCAATGTGCGCTAGTCGCTCCACGCGGCATGGATCCGGCGAAAGGCTCCCGGGTACCCAAGATTCAATCCAAGCTGGGTCGACTAGCGCCTCAGCAGCACGTCGCTCTCGATCGAGAGTCGTATACTCACACCAAACACGCTCCAGCTGCTCGATTATCTGGCGCAGTCTCGCGATCGACTGCTCAAGCTCGTGCAGGATTTCCGGCCTCGGGGCAGTTTGGACTGCTTGCCGCCGCAAACCGCCAAGTCGCGATTCCATTTCTCTCCGCGACTCTTCCATGACGTTTCTGCTTCCGAGACGGAGCGTCCAGTCTTCCTCTTCGCCGAGGATAGCCCGCAAGCGAGCGCGGACAACATCGACCGCCTTGTTATTCTTGCTGGCGAAGAGCACAGGGCACCCGGCGAGAGCACAACTGGCGAGAAGGTCGACAACGAGCTGCGACTTGCCTGTGCCTGGCGGCCCGGTGACCACGGTTAGCGGCGCTCGGAGTGCCGCCCGCGCAGCAGCCTCTTGGGTGGAGTTAAGCGGTACGATCTGAAGGAGAGCCGGCCAGGAGGGCTCCGTTGTCGCCTGCGATGAGGTCTCCTCTTCTATCCCGGCAATCATGCCGGCTGCCGTCTCGCCCAGAGAAGCCACTAGCCCCGAGTCTTCGACCAGTGCTTCCAGTTCGCGCCGGAGATGGTGAGTGTACGCGTTGCGCCCGCTCTTGAACAGAATCGGCCGATTGACCCATCGGTTGCGCGGCGAGGCGTCCCCTGGATAGGGGTCCAATGGACTGGGTGGAAACTCTCGAGGCGGTTCCCCCAGTGCTTCAAGAGTCGCTCGCAGCCGGTCCGTGAATGATCCAAACTCCCCTTCAAGCTCGTCTTGTATCGCTCGAAGCTCCTCGGGTTGCACGTGCTGGCGCCGGAAAATGTGATGGTTAAGCTGGATTTCTCCCGCTTCCGTTGGCCTCATTGCAAAGCGGCCCTGACCGAGGTGCTCCACCTCGACCTGCGCAACAAACACCGGGTGCAAGAGACCGTCCTCGTCCAGAAACACCGGATAGCCGTACAAGAAGCGTTCGGGGCCCCCGACAAGCGCAGCTCCACCGAGCAGTACTTTCTGGTCCGAGCTGAGCGTAGCCTCGAAGACGACTTCGGATGCCTCCGGATGGAAAAGCAGCTCCTTTTCCCAAGGTGAGACCAGGGAGCGGTCCAGGGCCGAAAGTCTGACAGTGAGGGAACGCCGGTCTTCGGCTTCAATGGAAGCCAGGTAGAAACGAAGCAAGCGCTGGAAATCCTGTTTCCTCACCGAAATACCTCAAACGATGTGCGTGACCTCGACATCGCCCCAATGAGACTTCAGATACTCGGCCACGAGTCGACGATGGAAGTGATCCGGCTTGTCCTCGCTGCACAGCAGACAGCCATCCGCAATCAAATCGGGGTCGACCCGCTTGTGGATCTCCCTCTCGCGCATCAACTCCATGAACTTCTGCTCGTACACGGCCCAGTCGCCCTCGTTGTTCCTATACTCATCGAGAATGTCCTGCGTGGGAGCCAACTCTGGTAAATGCACGTAATCCATGTGGCAAATCTCGCGCAGGAAGTGCTCTAGGTCATTGCGCTTGGCGAACCCCGCGAGTTGGGAGACGTTGTTGAGGCGCACGTCCACAATCCGCTTGGCACCAGACTGCTTCAGCTTGGTAAAAAATTCTTCTGCGGACTTCTTGGTAAAGCCAATGGTGAATAGTTTCATGAGTGCTCCCGTCTAGCAAGAGTGTCGTCCACATGCGCGATTCTCTCTTCTCTCTTCTTGCAAGCCATGGCTACCAAATCATCCTCGCTGAGCGGCTCATCGTCGCCGAGAGACAGCTGAAGCCCCAACTGCGAGAGTCCTTCCTCTCTGACCAACCGAGCCATAGTCTGCTCGTGCTGTTCAGTACTGCCATCTGCGAGGATATGAACAACAGACACCCCTCGCTGCTCCAAGGCGCGGCCGACCAGCAAGGTGCGGTGGCAGTCCAGTGGTTCCTTCTCCGCGCACATCAGCGCAATGCGGTACTTCTGCGCCCCGTTCAACAAGCGTTCGATGCCTTCCTTGAAAAGCGAAGTCTCAGCTAAGCGCGCATAGCGGACTCTACCGCCTTCGTAGCAGCAGGGGTCGTCTGGTCGTGCACCCAGTTCCTTACCGAGGAAGATGTAAGCAATGCCGTGCTTTTTCAAGGCGGCCGAAAGAGTGTCTTTGTTGAACTGTGGGTTATGACGACTGAACGGGCTAGAACGAACATCTGCTACGGCAGTGATGCCGTTCTGGCTGAGAAGATCGAGGAACTTCTGCAGCGTATGAGTGGAATGCCCTATGGTGTAGATGACGGTTGGGTCGCTCATGACCGTGGACCTTTGCGCGTGATTATTGATGCCACCAGCTTGTATCGACACCATTCTCCGTTCTGCTTCCGAAATGGTTCCCCTAGACTCACACAAAGGCAGCTCTCACCGAGGGCGTACGTCCCGGAGATGGCCGGGTTTTGTTGGACAGCAGAGACGAGCTCTTAGGTGATTGCTCATCAGGCCGCTGTTTGCTCTTTTTGTAGTGTAGACCAGTAGACCTCGTCCGGGGTCCGGTTGCCCAGACCCTGGTGCCGGCGCCTTCTGTTGTAGAAGGCGAAGTAGGCGGCCAGCTCCCTTCGTGCTTCCGGAATGCTCTCGTATGCTTTCAGATAGACCTCCTCGTATTTGACGCTTCGCCACAGCCGCTCGATGAAGATGTTGTCCAGCCAGCGGCCCCGGCCGTCCATACTGATCCTGACCCCGTGGGACAGAAGCAGGCTGGTGAAGCCTTCCGAGGTGAACTGGGAGCCTTGGTCGGTATTCATGATCTGAGGCGCGGGGTAGCGCTCAAGGGCCTCCTCCAGCGCCTCGATGCAGAAGGAGGCATCCAAGGTGTTTGAGAGCCTCCAGGCAAGCACCCGGCGGCTGGCCCAGTCCATGACGCAGGTGAGATAGCAAAAGCCCCGGGCCAGGGGCAGGTAGGTGACATCGGCTGACCACACCTCGCCCGCCCGGGTGATCTCCCGTCCCCGCAGGAGGTAGGGGTAGATCTTGTGGCCGGGAGCGGGTGTGGTGGTCCGACGTTTGGGCCAGAGGGGCTCCATCCCCATCTGGCGCATGAGGGTGGCCACGTGCTGCCGGCCCACCGAAAAGCCCCGGTCCCTAAGCTCGTCCCGTATCCTGCGGGCCCCATAGAAGGGAAGCTCCGTGTGGATCTCATCTATGGCGGCCATGAGATCAAGGTCGTGCTCGCTTACCCCCACCGGCTCGTAGTAGAGGCTGGCGCGGGAGAGGCCGAGCAGACCGGCTTGTCTGGTTATAGACAAGGGGTGGGCGCGGTCGATCATCGTCTTGCGCTCGTGCCGTTCGTGCGCCCGAGCGCAGCGGACAAAAAATCGTTCTCCATGGTGAGCTCGCCGATCTTGGCGTGAAGCTCGGCGATGGTGGGGCCCTCCTCTTTACCCTCCCCGGTTTCTCCGAAGGCGGCCGCAGCATGCTCTAAGAGCTGGCGTTTCCACTTGGTGATCTGGTTCGGGTGAACGTCAAAGCGCTCCGCGATCTCGATCGTGGTCTGCTCGCCCTTGATCGCTTCCAATGCCACCTTGGCCTTAAATGCCGGCGAGTGATTGCGTCTCGGTCTTCTCGGCATCTCGGATACCCCTCCTTGCTGTTTTGCCTGGAGCAGTATCACCTAAGGGGGTGTCCAATTTCACCCGGCCACTTCTAAGGAAGGAGCGCATGGCTGCCGGGTAGCGCTTCTCGTAGCGAGCGACCACCTCATCGCGGATCACCCGA
>FWPV01016645.1_pt1 | contig 10320 bp, 8 predicted proteins | sample 2228371 | NCBI WGS metagenome assembly FWPV01 (sample SAMEA103939776, study PRJEB20133) | metagenome
CCGCTAGCACCTCAAGCTAGTGCGTCTGCCAATTCCGCCACCTCCGCACGGTGGAAACTTACGCTATTTCTTCTGTGCCGGCGCTTGCACTGGAGCCTTGGCAGGCGCCGGCACCGTCTCAGTCGTCACTTGGGGCAATGGAATGGGTACGGGAGCCGGCGCCGTCACCGGAGCCGGAGCGCCCTTAGGCGCGGACGCCGGACGCGTCGGCTTCGCCCGCTCTAATACTGTCGAACCCCGCCCCGAACTGCGCGTAGCCAATATCGCCAAGCTCAACGAGGTAATCATGAACAACGCCGCCGCTACTGTGGTCGCCTTGGTTAGCAACGTCGCCGAGCCGCGCGGTCCGAAAGCGGTCTGTGAACCCATCCCGCCGAAAGCCCCCGCCAGATCCGCCGCCTTGCCGCTTTGCAACAGCACCACGATAATCAGGAACAGGCACACCAGCACGTGCACAATGGTCAGCAAAATGGTCATAACGGTTCTACTACGACGGACGGATCAGAGCGTAACGCCGCACCTTAAGTATAGGAAACCCGAACCCCGGGGGTCAACCCGCATCCCTTGGCGAGCCGCCCCGCGCCGGCAAACCTAGGGGGGAGAGGGAGCCCGTTCCCGGACTGAATCGGGCTCAGGAAAATACTCAAAGGCGCCCATATCGGGCCCGGCGCCTTGCCAGCCGTCGTTGATTCCGGGCAGCGGCAGGGCCTTGTCGATGCCGGGATCGTCCGGCAGCAGCCGGAAATCCCCCATCGAGACAGCCCGGAACCGCGGCGGAGCGCTTATGCCGTGCGTCTGGAAACCTAGCCGGAGGAACGCTTCACGGTCGAGAATCCGGTTTTCCCACTTCACCCATCGCGTCCGGTCCGTAGTGTAGAAGTTGTTGTAATCCCACACGTTGCCTGGCGGATACGGCGCCGGATTCGAGTTCTCGAAAACGTAACGGGTGCACCGGACGATGTTGTTGAAAAGCTGCGTGTTCCCTGATCCAGTCGAACTCCACCCGTTGTGATCAGGAATGTCAGTGTAAGCGGTGTTATGGTAGATGCGCACTTGGCCCATGGGGCGCTCGCCTCTTGGATTCAGGGAGATTTTCAGCCACTGCCCCTTGCCTTTGTCATGGGGCTGGTGCGTGTGAAACAAGTTGTACAGCACCCAAGTGGGACCCGTCTCAATCGGCGCAAGCGAAACTCCGACGAACAGGTTCCAAACGACGTTCTCGAAGATCCGCAGATTGATAGCGTGGCATTCCGGCTCAATGGCGTCGTCTTTCACCCATTCGATGGCGTTGCGGTAAACGTCGTTTTCCATTGCCCACTCCTCGGGGTAGTCCGTCACCCATCCGCCCAGATAAATCCCGTTGTAAGTTCCACGGATGTAGTTGCCGCGAACGACGTTGCCTTCCCCGGCGCGCGAAACGCTCACGGCGTTCGAGCTGCAATCGTGATCATGGTGACAGATCTCCCACGGCCAGTCCCAAACGCCGGAACCCCACAGGCGGTTACCTTCGATCAGGTTGTCCCGCGCGCCCGCCCCGTCGACATACACCATTTGGCGGCTGTCGTGCACCTCGGAATCGCGCAGAGCGCAATGGTGCGACGAGCGGAAGCGGACCCCCATCTCCGTGTAATGGTGCATCCTGAAACCGCGAATCTCGATATACGCCTTGGACTCCACATAAAACGCGTAGTTCAACACGGCGGCGCGCAGCAGCCGCCCGGAGAGCGGTCTGCCATCCGGAGGCTTGACATAGAGCGTGCCGGAGGAGACGAAGAATCCGCCTTCGATGCCGTCTCCTTTGTTTCGCAGATTGCTCAGGCTGGAGTGGCGGTACAGCCGCACTCTATCCAGGGACATGTAGCGCGGCGTCCGCGCGTACGGGCGGCTCCAAACGCCGCCCTCTAGCTCCCGCCAACCGTCGCTGGTCGGAATCGTCTCGCCCCCGTCCATTTCCACGGCGGGACCATCGGCGACGAAACGGATCCAAGCCTCCGGCAAGCCGGAACGCGGCGGCGTGACCTGCTCCCGGTAGACGCCCGGACGCACGCGGACGGTGTCGCCGGGCTGCGCCGCCGCGGCGGCGGCTTGAATGGTGCGAAACGGCGCAAATTCCTCTCCGTTGCCGCCCGGTTCGGCTTCGGCATCCACCCACAGGGTTCGCCCGCGCGCCGGGAATTCGCTAGAGCGTGTAATCGCCTCGAGCGGCTGCTGAAACGCCACTCGAGCGCCGTCTTTATGCGAAGGCAGGAGCTCGATCTCGTATGCCGTTCCTTCGCGCAGCCAAAACAGGCTGGTCACAAACCGGTTGCCTTGAATGCGGATCAAAGGATGCCCCTCCCGCCAGTGCTCCGTCCCTTTCTCGCGGTAACGGATGGCCACCGAGCCCCTCTGGTCTTCATCGCCCGAATAGCTCACCCGCACGCCGATACACTCAAAGGTCGCCTTCACAGCAACCTTTTCCAAGACCATCGGCTCCGCGGCTGTGATCAATCCGAGCCCAAGAACCAGCAAGCGGCCCCACATAGCGATGATTTTACCCTCAACGGCGCCGGGAGCCGCGCGCATCGGAATGCGGTTACTCTCCTGTGACGAAGGGAAACATCTAAGGTGGAGCGAAAAGGTTGGTTGCGGGGGGTGGATTTGAACCACCGACCTTTGGGTTATGAGCCCAACGAGCTACCAGACTGCTCCACCCCGCAGTTTCATCGTAGCGTAATGGCCGCCGCAGGTCAACATCCTGGTTGCACCGAAGTTCACGGTATGATGGACGGATTAGCACGGTTTCGATGCGGCTGCCCCGCTTCTACCCTATCCTCGACACCGGCGTTCTCGAACGGCTCGGGTTGTCCCCGGAGCGAACCGCCGCCGCTATCCTCGAAGGCGGGGCGCGCATTCTTCAGTTCCGCCACAAGGGTCTCTTCAGCCGGGAGGTTTTCGCGCAAGCCGAAGGGGTGGCGGAATTGTGCCGCGCCGCGGGTGCGCTCTTCGTGATCAATGACCGGGTGGACGTCGCCGCAATGCTGGATGCCGGGGCGCACGTGGGGCAAGAGGACCTGCCGCCCCGGGAAGCCCGCTCCGTGCTTGGCGCCGCGAGGATTCTCGGGCTTTCCACGCACAACCCGGCGCAACTCGAAGCCTCGAATGCCGAGCCGGTCGATTACGTCGCCCTCGGCCCCATCTTCGCCACGTCCACCAAAGAACGCCCTGACCCGGTGGTGGGCTTGGATCAGTTGGCGGCGTGGCGGAGACTGACGAGCCGCCCTTTGGTGGCGATTGGCGGCATCACCCGCGATAACGCCCCCGCGGTTCTGGCGGCGGGCGCCGATTCGGTCGCGGTCATCTCAGACGCGTTATGCGGGGAAAAGCAACTTCGAGGGAGGATCGAAGAGTGGATCAAGATCGCGGGCTGATCAAGGGGCTCGGTTTATTGGACGCCACCACGCTCGTCATGGGGTCCATGATTGGTTCAGGCGTGTTCATTGTGGCGGCGGACATCTCGCGTCAGGTGCAGTCGCCGGGGCTGATGATCATGACCTGGGTGGTGACGGCGATTCTCACCTTGACCGCAGCGTTGAGCTATGGCGAATTAGCCGCCGCCATGCCGCAGGCGGGCGGCCAATATGTGTACCTGCGCGAGGCGTTTGGTCCGCTGAGCGGCTTCCTTTACGGCTGGACCCTGTTTCTGGTGATCCAAACCGGGACGCTCGCCGCCGTCGCCGTAGCCTTCGCCAAGTTTGCGGGCGTCTTTTCCCCCTGGATCTCGACGGACAACAAGTTGTTTTTAACGTTCAACACACAGCAGCTTGTGGCCATCGTGCTCATCATCTTCCTGACGGCGGTGAACACGCGCGGCATCCGCACCGGGGCGATGGTCCAGAACATTTTCACCTTCGCCAAGACCGGCGCCTTGCTGGGACTGATCGGCCTGGCTTTTCTGGCTGGGCGGAATCCGCAAGCCGTCGAGCGCAACTTCACCGACTTCTGGCAGAACGCGGATTGGAGCTTCCAGACGGTCCGCTTGGTTGGCGTGGCTATGGTGGGCGCCTTGTTTTCGTCCGACGCCTGGAACAACGTGACCTTTACGGCGGGCGAGGTTCGCAACCCGAAGCGCAACCTGCCGCTTTCGCTGGCGCTTGGGGTCCTACTTGTGTCGGTTTTGTACCTGGCATGCAATTTCGCCTACCTGGCAGTTTTACCCTTGGAGGCGATTCAATCCGCCCCCGAGGACCGGGTGGCAACCGCCGCGGCAAGCGTGATTCTCGGTCCGGTCGCCGTGCAGGTGATGGCGGCGGCGATCATGGTTTCCACTTTCGGCTGCTTGAACGGGATGATCCTGGCGGGTGCTCGGGTCTACTACGCCATGGCTTTGGACGGTTTGTTCTTCCGGCAGGTCGGCGTGCTGGACCCCAACCATCACACCCCCGTACGCTCGCTCACGGTGCAGTGCGTGTGGGCGTGCCTGTTGACCTTGACGGGCCGCTACGGGGACTTGCTCGACTATGTTATATTCGCCGTTTTACTGTTCTACATGCTGACGATCGCGGGGCTGGTGGTGCTGCGCCGCACCCGGCCGGACATGGAGCGTCCGTACAAGGCGGTCGGTTATCCGGCGCTCCCCGCCCTTTACATCGCGGCAGCCGGTTTGATAGAAGTTCTTCTTTTGCTTTACAAGCCGGCGTACACGTGGCCGGGGCTCATCATCGTCTTGCTGGGCATACCGGTCTATTTTGCGTGGCGAAAGAGGAAGGTTACCGTATGAGCCTGTTTGCGACCAAACCTTTAAGCCGGATCCTTGCCGAGGCGGAAGGCGGCGAGCACACCCTGAAGCGAACCTTAGGGCCGGTGAACCTGGTGGCGCTTGGAATCGGCGCCATTATCGGCGCTGGTCTGTTTTCGCTCACCGGCATCGCGGCGGCCGAAAACGCCGGTCCGGCGGTCGTATTGTCGTTTGTGCTGGCGGCGCTGGGCTGCGCGTTTGCGGGCATGTGTTACAGTGAGTTCGCCACCATGATCCCCATCGCCGGGAGCGCGTACACTTACGCCTACGCCACGATGGGCGAATACCTGGCCTGGATTATAGGCTGGGACTTGGTGCTCGAATACGCGGTGGGCGCCGCGACGGTATCGATAAGCTGGTCGCGTTATGTGGTGGCCCTATTGCATTCGATGGGAATCGATCTCCCGCCGCAGTTGATCGCCTCGCCCTGGCAGCCGGTGCCGCTCCCGGACGGTACGCTGGTGTACGGCATCATCAATTTGCCGGCAGTTTTTATCATTGTGGTCATCTCGACATTGCTGATGCTCGGCATCAGCGAGTCGGCGAGAGCCAACGCCGTGATGGTGGTCATCAAGGTGGCGGTCGTGGTGATTTTCATCATCGTCGGCTGGTCGTATATGAAGGCTGAGAACCACACGCCGTTCATTCCGGAGAACACCGGCGTGTTCGGGGAATTCGGCTGGAGCGGCATTATCCGGGCGGCGGGCGTGATCTTTTTCGCCTATATCGGCTTCGATGCGGTTTCGACGGCGGCGCAGGAAGCGAGGCGCCCGCAGCGGGACATGCCCATCGGGATCATCGGGTCCTTGGCCGTTTGCACGCTGCTTTATGTGCTGTTCGCCTATGTCATGACCGGGCTCGTGCATTACACCCGGTTCAAGGGCGAAGCGGCGCCGGCGGCTCTGGCGATCGCCGCCACGCCGTTCGCCTGGCTGAAGGCGGCGGTGACGGTGGCTATCATCGCCGGACTCACCTCGGTGATCCTGGTGATGCTGCTCGGACAGTCGCGGGTCTTTTTCTCGATGTCGCGCGACGGGCTGCTCCCCAAGATCTTCTCCGACATTCACCCGAAATTCAGGACGCCGTGGCGTTCGAACCTGCTCTTCATGGTGTTCGTCAGCCTCTTCTCGGCTTTCGCCCCCATTTCGGTGGTGGGTCACATGACGAGCATCGGCACCCTGTTCGCCTTCGTGATCGTCTGCACCGGCATCATGATTATGCGCAGGACTCAGCCGGATCTGCCGCGCCCATTCCGGACGCCGCTGGTCCCGTTAGTGCCCATACTGGGCATCTTGACCTGCGCGCTAATGATGTTCGGTTTGGGCTTGGATAACTGGTTACGCCTCTTCGTCTGGCTGGCTATCGGCCAGGTGATTTATTTCACCTACAGCCGCCGGCATAGCAAGCTGACGGCGGGAAGCCCCGGCAAGTGAGCAAGCTTTCTATTTGAGCAGACCCACCGTCTGAGCGATTACAACCCGCTGATCAGGGCGGAGCTTTAGAAGCTTGGCGATTTCTTCGCGGTTCATCGAAGCCCGCACGACGGAGCCCAGCCCTTCGGAGGCGCAGTACAGATACACATTCTGCGTAATGGCGCCTGCGTGTACGCCTGCCCAGACGAGCTTTTCCTGGTCGGGCGTTTTCCCCATCTTGGCCAAGTCGGACACGTAAACCAGATTCAGCGCCGCGCCGGCTACCCAATCCTGCGTGCCGGTGGCTTTCCGGTGGTCGCCTTCGACCACGAGTTCCAAAGCATGTTCCTTTGCTTTGTATAAGAAGACGCCTTCGGCGGTGAACACATAGATGTCGATGTCCTGGACGTTGCGCGCGGTAGCCGCCGTGCGGCGCCCGTCGGGGCGGTTCACCCCGAAGGCTGCCCAGAGCAGGTTCGACATCGTTTGCGGGCTCAGGCTGCCCGGCTTGTATTCGCGCGTCGACTTGCGTTCCCTCAACGCTTGCATGAGCGGCTTCCCTCCGCTCGTATCGGGCTTCGGCAGCGGACCGGCGGCCGAAACCAACATGGCGCACAGAACGAGATGAGCAGTCATCAATACACCTCGCTAAATCACTTGTTGTTCGCGGGTCCATACGGCGGCTGACCGAGGGGCTCCACCGTCCAATTGCCGGGTTCGAGCGTGACCCCAGCGATGAGTTCCGAGCCGAGGAGGATCCTTTCCTTGGCGCCTCGCAGGCGGTAGAGCGTGTTCTCATCCACCGTGAACCACTCCGGGAATTCGTTTAAACGGACATAGTTGCGGTCGAAGTTGAGAACCCGCCGGTGGCGGGCGAAGTCGAACAGAATGCGGGTAGGCCCAGGAGATTCCAGAGAAAGCAGAAGCCTGCCGCCGTCCCTGACCGCCCCCACCCGGATGCCCGGCTTCCAGACCTCAGGGCGGCAACCCTGGCTCTTCATGAGAGCGTAAAGCATCGCCGTGCGGTTGAAGTTGCCCTCTCCGTACCAGTTCTCGATGTGGCCGCCGGGTTGTTGCATCTTCAGCATCACTTGGATTTCCGTCTCGATCCAGTCGAGCGCTTCCGGAACCGGCTCCCGGTTCACCAGATAAATGGCGCTCTCGATGGAGTCCGCATAGCCGTCGAATGACCCAAGCGGCAGGTCCCGGGCGGGCTCCCACTGCCAGTTGCGGTATTTGGGCAAGTTGCGCAGCACTTTGCGGACAGCGTCCCGGTATTTCGTTTCGCCGGTCGCTTGGTAGAAAGTGTAAACCGCGCCGTAAACGTAGCCCCAGTTGTCGGAAAGACCGCTGTTGACCGGCTTGAGGGTCGCCGCGTCCACTTGGTTGTAGAGCATGCCGTCCGGGTTGGCGGACTCTAAGATGCGGTCGAGCATCCGGGCGATGGCGGGGCGGTAGGACTTGGCCCTCGGCGTGTCCTGGTAATTCTCAATCGCGAACAGGAGCGCCAGGCCGACCACAGTTTCATTGCCATGGTCCCGGAGGCGCAACTGCCCGTCGCCGGTGTGCGTGCTGAAGTCCCACTTCGAGGATGGCACCCCGTGGTTGCCGGGCAGAACCTCTTCGATGTAAGCGTCGCCGATGCGCCGCGCCCATTCGAGAAACCGTTTGTCTCCGGTCATGGTGGCCAACCGGACGAGCGCCTGCAAGAAATCGCCGTTCAATTCGGCGTCCGACGCCGGGAGTTTCCCGAACCGGGAGTCCACCGGGGCGTGGTTCATGGCGTCGGCGACCATGTCCACCATGCGGTAGAACCATGGGGTGCGCCCGAGGTACTCGGTTACCGCCAGTAAACCGTCTTTGGCGTACTCGCCGGCGCCGAACAGACTCGGCGGGCCCAATTTCCGGGAAGCGAGTTCGAGGTTGCCGGGGATGGAGTCCAGGACAGTGGTGTAGCGGATCTCATTGCGCAACATTTCCATCATCCGGCCGCGGTAGATGTCGGGGTCGGTAAGGTGCGCGGTAAGAATCAGATAGGGGTAGAGGTCGGCGGCGGAATTGTGGGGCGTGTACAGCCGCTGGGCGTCGCCGGGCTTGGCGCCGCGCGGTCCTCCGGGCGCCCGGTCGGGCAGCAGCAGAGTCCGGCTGTCGGCGTGTGCGAGCCAAGCCTTGAGCACCCGCTGCATCGCGGCGGCGGACTGCTCGAACTTCCGCCCATTCTCCCGCGCCTGATCAAAGGAGGCGCCCCAACCCACCGGCGCCACCAGCGCAACCAGAGCCGTAATCCTTTTCATACCCCTCCATCTTCAAATTTCGGGGACAGGCAACGCAATCCCCAATTTCGCCCTCTCATTCGTGGGTGCCCGGGGATTAGAAGCCGCGCGATGCCGTCCCGCCGGCGCGGCAAGAGCACCGGTAATAAGGGAAAGCGTTGCCTGTCCCCGAATGAAAGAGTGAGAGGAATGGGGGGCGGATTACACCACTCCAGCAGGAATCGTTATGGACGAGCGGGAACGTGAGCGCAGGCGGCAGATCGACTTGGCCTTGATGCAGATGGAAAAGCAGTTCGGACGGGGGTGCGTGCTGCGTTTGGGAACGCACAGCGCTCTCCCGGTGGACGTCATCCCGAGCGGGTCGATTTCGCTCGATGCGGCGCTCGGGGTGGGCGGCTTCCCGCGCGGCAGGGTGATCGAAATCTTCGGCCCGGAATCTTCGGGCAAAACCACCATTGCCCTACACCTCATCGCCGAGGCGCAAAAAGCCGGGGGGACGGCGGTTTTCATCGACGCCGAACACGCCCTGGACGCCACCTACGCCGCCAATCTAGGCGTCGACACCGCCAACCTGCTGGTGTCGCAGCCGGACAACGGCGAGCAAGCGCTCGAAATCGCCGCCGCTCTGGTGAATTCGCAGTCCATGGACGTAGTGGTGGTCGACTCGGTCGCGGCGCTGGTGCCCAAAGCGGAACTGGAGGGCGAGATGGGCGACAGTTTCGTCGGGCTCCATGCCCGGTTGATGTCCCAAGCGCTGCGCAAGCTCACCGGAGCGGTGGCGCGCGCCAATACGTGTCTCGTTTTCATCAACCAGGTGCGGGAGAAGATCGGGGTCATGTTCGGGAATCCGGAAACCACCACCGGCGGGCGGGCGCTCAAGTTCTATGCCTCAGTGCGGGTGGAGGTGCGCCGCACGGCAGCCATTAAGGAGGGCGACGCGACGGTGGGCAACCGTACAAAGATTAAGGTGGTCAAGAACAAAGTCGCCGCTCCGTTCCGGGAAGCGGAGGTGGATATTCTTTACGGGCAGGGGATCTCGAAGGAGGGAGATCTGCTGGACGTCGCCGCCGCCCGCAACCTGATCGACAAGAGCGGGTCGTGGTACAGTTTTCGCGGGGAGCGGATCGGGCAAGGGCGGGAGAACGCCCGCCAATACCTGCGGGAGCACCCCGAGGTCCGCGGCGCGCTGGAACGGGAACTTCGCAAGGCGTTCGGCTTCGGGGAACAGCGCGCGGCGGTAGCCTGAGAGCCAAAACATTCTTGTCAAGCTATGTTTTTGCCCCTTCGAGCGTAAAAAATCGCTTGAAAGGCCCAAAAAACGGCCTTTTGGGGCATCTTCCCTCTTTACAGAAGCGCCGGGCATCCCTTATCATCAGATTGCTAACACGCTCCGGAGGCGATGGGGCGGCCGTTTTGGCCGGGTGCAGAGAACGCCGGTCCTCATCGGTTCTCGCTGAGAGGCTCGAGCCGCCCGAGCGGCGCGCCGTGCGGCCGCCGGGAATCGAACGGCCGGATCGGATCCGGAGGGTGATCCAGCAGTGTTGGGAGAATCAGGAAGGAGCAAAATGGCCAACGCCAAGATGACGCAAACTCAGTTGGTGAAAGAGCTCGCCGCCGCCGGCGGCGTGCCGAACAAAGTGGCGAAGACAATCATTGAGACGCTCGGCGCGATCGCCGTGCGTGAGACGAAGAAGAACGGCGTGTTCGTGGTGCCCGGCATCGGGCGCTTGGTGCGCGTGGAGCGCAAGGCTCGGATGGGGCGCAACCCGGCGACGGGCGAAGCCATCAAGATCCCGGCCAAGAAGGTCGTGAAGTTCCGTGTCGCCAAGGCCTGCAAGGATGCAATCCTCGGCGCTGG
>FWPV01016646.1_pt1 | contig 10320 bp, 9 predicted proteins | sample 2228371 | NCBI WGS metagenome assembly FWPV01 (sample SAMEA103939776, study PRJEB20133) | metagenome
GGTAGCAAATCGAGCGCTTCCATGAAACTGGCTCTCGACCAACCGATTCGGTTCAAACCCAGAGCCGCATTCGAGATGCTGTAAAGCAGGGCGAATATCAGCGCCACCGCGATTGCTTTGGGGTAACCCACCTTTAAGGGTCCCATGGTTCTGAAGAATATCCCGCTGAGGCTGATAGCAACTAAAGTAATGCCTGTATCAATGACAAACCAACTGATGTGTCTGCGCACCAGGCGAGTAAATGGACCCCAAAAGAGACGATCTTCGTGAGGCACTGCGGCGCCTGCCTTTGGCAGCAAAACCAGAAAAGTCCACAGTAGTGTGTCGAGATCGAGGAGGAAGAATCGGTAGCGAACGTATAGCTGGTCGAGTCGCAGTTTACTGGGCATGATCGTGCCCAGGTATTTTTCCATCAGTTGTCCCGAGAGCAACATCGACTCCTCGTCTCGAAAGATGACCGAAGCCGGGCTGGTGATGCCAGGTCGGACGGATAAAAGCTCATCCTTCACTTCTTTCGACCAACTTTTGGCTAACTCCGGGTCCTCCGGTCTCGGACCGACCAGGCTCATCTCCCCGACAAGGACATTCCATAATTGGGGTAGCTCATTTAATTTAGTCACCCGAAGCCACCGCCCCAGGGGAGTGATGCGTGGGTCATCCTGAGCGGTCAGGCGTGGTCCTTCGTAGCTGGCAGGGCGTTCATACATCGTCCGGAATTTGAGGATATAAAATATTTTTCCCCCCAATCCCATCCTCGCCCCGCGGTAAAAGATGGGACCCGGCGAGTCGCGTCGTATTAATATCGCGATCAAAACGAAAAGCGGAAATAAAACAATCAAGCCCAGGATAGCTACCAATACATCCAGAACGCGCTTCAGGACATCATCCAGCCATCGCAGTGACCCGAAACCATATCGGGTAGGAGTTTCATGGGTAATCAACGCATTGAATCGTGTGGACATGTTTTCCGCCAGACCACCCTGCTATTTGTTTTCCTTGGAAAACAAGTATATCGAAATCGAAAAAATTATACTTTACAAATCTGAAATATCTACAGTACAAATGTATTAATTTCAACATTGTTAGTTGTTTCTCCCCCATCTCGCAACATTATTTTACAGATTCACATGTGCCTCAATATGCTAATAATAATCTATCTCCCGAACTAACCCATGAGTACCCTTACCGTTGAATTGATTCCAGTAGTCGAGTGGCATCAGTTACATATTGTTTTACCAGTTGTTTCTGCTCATCGGATAAGACCCTGCAGCCTTTACCAATGTTGCTGGAGGTGACAGAATCAGTGACGCGGTTGAAATATGGTTTTGGATCATACCCAAGGTAATCTGCAATTTCGATCAATTTTCCTTGAGGATCACGAATGAAATCCTCATATTTGAGATGATAGACCCGATCAGGAGAAACCTTCTTCAAATCTCGGACGGAACTGGCGACACAGCGATACCATTGGATCGCGCATACCTCCAATAAAGGCTTCGAATTAATGTCCTGGTAAATGCCCTGATAACAAGGACCCCAGGGGTTTATAGAGCCTCCATCCCTGGCGAATATGTGACGCGCCAACTTAGAGACGTAATTCATAGCGTATCCAAAAGCCAACATGAACGGGTATGTTCTGGTTTTGGCGATGATATAACGCCAATCCGGAGGCGCCGTCCACTGGCGAAACGATGACTCGATGACGTCCCATCCATCTCGATACAAATGGATAAAACGAGCTTCGGGGAAGACTTTATCCACAGCGAAAATCCGCAAACAATTACTGACCGTCTTCTCCACCAGAAAAGGCGCGCCATGAGGAAAAGGCGCGCCGTGAGAGCATGAAGAAAAATAGCGACGAATCTTTGTCGCAATTTGAGGGGTTATTTGTTCTGGAGCAATCTCATCATGGTCGAGCGCTTCATTGCCCAGGCGCCAGATGTAGTTGATGTCATAAGGGATCTTCTCGACCTCAGGGTGGCTCGCGATGATATCTCTGACCAGCTTTGTCCCTGACCGTGCCGCGCCGATAATGATGACTGGTTGATATTCCATTATTGCCCTTGATTATCAATAAAATCTCAATGATGATTCAGCAGCAATGAAAGATATTGATTAACACTAGTTGTTGAACTATACCTGTCTTTCCCCAATCGAAGCGCCCTCTCGCCCTGTTGAGCGACCAGTTTGTGGTCCCTCATGTAATTCATAATCACCCTCTCCAATTTATCAACATCGCCTCGAGGGACAACTGAACCGATCCCGGCTTCTTCGATCATGAGGGCGATTTCACCGGATGGCTGCCCCTGATAGATCAAAGGTCTGCCTACCGCCACGCCAGGGCGCTGTAAGCTTTTGATGGAACTTCTAAACCTTCAAATCCATCCCTTAGAGAAACAAAATGAACATCCCCCATGCTCAGACTTTCTGCCAGTCTTTCTTGGGGTTGGAATGGAAGCAAAATCAGGTTTGACAGCTCTTCCATTTCCTTGAACTTCTTTACCTTTTGCCATTGGGCGCCGTTCCCAATCAGAACAAATTTCAAGCCCGGCAGGTTGCGAAAGCGGCGGGCTACTTCCAACAAATCATCAAAATCATGCGATATCCCCATATTCCCGGAATATAGCACTACGAAGTCTTCCCCTAAATTGAGTTCCTGCCTCAGCTTATTGTCACGCTGAGGAACAGGATAAACCATCTCTTCATTGACCCAGTTCGGAATATAGTGAATTTTAGATGATGGAATTCCCTTGGCAATCAACATTTCGCGCATACAACGACCGATAACAATCACTGCCGAGGCGTTTTTCAGTGTGAAAATCGAAACTCTACCCAAAAACCAGCTAAGCACTGAGCTTTCAGAGAGCACCTTATCTCGAATAGCCACGTCCGGATACACGTCCATCATGATGCAGAGATAAGGTTCATTCCGCAGGAGCTTGAGGGCATAACCCCAGATTGAAAACAACGGCGGCTGAGATAAGAATATATTCATATTTTCTCGATATTCAATGCCAACTCTAGAGACATGTAGACGCGAGTGATTCAATACCGTTTCCAATCGCCTGCGAACCGGGCGATAATCCCCTCGGCTGAGAACGACATCAACTTCCACCCCCAATTCCCCAAGTTTGGGTAGTAGATCCCGATACAGGGGAGAAACTGGTTCAACGGTGTTGAAGAGACGGATACGCATAATTATCGTCTGACTGGCAAAAAGCGATTCTTTGCCTCAATGTTATTCTTCCAAATGTCTAACAACCCGAGCAGGATTTCCCGCAATCAACACTCCAGCAGGAAACTCCCCTGCAACCACGCTACCCGCTCCCACCACAGAGCTTTGACCGATCCGAGTGCCTTTCAAAATCAGTACATGCATTCCAATGAAGACATCGTCCTCGATCACAACCGGCTCCGACCGACCCTGACGTGGTAATTGCCGTCTTACACTGGCATCCAATGGGTGAAAATCTGTGTCAATAATCGTGCTGTTTGCCCCAATACGAATATGATTGCCGATCGTCACCTGCTCCTGGGCACAGATGGTGGTTCCGGTCAGATTGACATCATCTCCGAACAAAATTTGTGCTCCCTCGCTCCAGGTCGCCAGGATTGAGCGATGGTTCACCCCCAATGGATTGGAGCTAAACCAGTTGCGCATTTGCATATAGTTGCCAATCATTATCCGGCTACCGCTATGACGCTGGATGAGCGGCAACCCATACACTCTCCATCCTTTCCCCCACCGAACTCCATGTAGCTTGAAATATGCCCAAACAACCGGCAGCGCCAGATAGCGTCTGATCTCATTTGAGATCTTCCAGGGGGTGGACAGAGAACTCTTGACCATTTTCCCCTCATCTTGTCTCGCGAAGCGCTTGGGTATAAATACTTTCTAAAAGATCGCCAACAGTCTGGATTGAGAACTCGCTATGGATCAATTCCAAGCCTCCCTTGCGATACTTATCTCGGAGGGCAGCATCCTCTAAAAGTTCTTGAATAGCTCGTGATATCTCGCCAGCATCAACACGGACAATGGTAGCAGCCCGCCCCGAGAGCTTATCGGCAATCTCGCAAGTCTCTGTAACCACCATCGGTAACCCAAAAGAGCACGCCTCCATGATTGCCATAGGAAACGTGTCTCTACGAGCCGGTAAGACAAAAACATCAGCATCTAATAAAGCACTTTTAGATTCGTCCACCGACAAGACACCTGTCAGGATTACACGTCCATTTATCCCATAACCATCTATCAGGGATTTGACTTCCTCAAGCTGACCATCGTCAGGTCCAGCGATGACCAATCTGGTAATCGATTTCAAAGACTCAGGAAATTGAGCATAAGCATCAACCAGTAAATCCACACCTTTTTTTGGATTGATTCGACCCAAAAAAAGAATAACGGACTCATCTTTCGAGATTTGATATCGCTTTCTAAAATCCCCTGGTGCCGGATGACCATTTTGGTTTCTCGTCAACGAGAGACCGTTGGGCACGATCCAGATCCGTGCTGGATTCCCTCCAGCCTCAATAATTTGCTCGCGTTCGGCTGATTGCCCCGCCAAGAGAGCACTGGACGCCCTCATTACAATCCCCAAAAAAAGCCTATCAAACATCTTTTTTAGTCGTATTGATGAAATAATCGGTGGCAAAGTCCCATGGGGCTGAAGGACAAAGGGTTTCTTTAGCAGGCTAGCAAAAACAAAAGAAGTCAACACAATGGCGTTCCGGGTGCCATTTGCATGGACAATATCCGCAGCGTGAATTTCATTCCACAAGACTCGCATGGCGTCGATGCCCAATACACTTGGTCCTGCAGTACCATGCCAGTTCCTCAGCATGTAAGTTTGGAGATAATTCACACGTAATCCATCTATTTCTTCCGTTTTCGTCCCCTCGAATAAATAAGTTGATTTGTTTGACCGATTTGAGGCGCAGATTGACACCTGGTGACCTCTCCGTTTCAACTCTTGCGCATTTTCATGCACAATTTTCACCGGTCCGCCCCAGGATACCGCGGGTAAATAACCCAACGTACACATCAAGATTTTCATTGCTAATACTCTGCTCAGATCAATCTAAATAACCAACAACCTACCTTCGCTCATATACAACCGCCACTTCATCCTTATATACATTATCCCAGTCAGGATTGTCAGCCAGGATGCGGCTCAAAAGAGATGCCCTCTCAACCAGGATCAAATTCACCTCATAACCATCAAGAATCTGTTCCCAGCCAGGCTCAGCGCGCATCACCTGTAGCCACTGGCTGATGATTTCGTCGGAATAGAGATCAGTCCTTCCATCGATGAAAACTGGGTACTCCGGTAATGCCCAAAGTAAATATCCACCCCAATTGTAGCTATTAAATAATCGCCCCGGAGGCTTATCTGCCTTGATATACTCCACCGCACCAACGGGCATTGTGCGCCGGATAACCTCCTCGTTAACTTTGGCAGGATAGACCGACAGAGACTTAAGCGCCACAACTAAATATACCAATAATAATATTGCCCAATTGACATACTGGATAATCCCCGATGATTTACCCTCTCCCAAACCACGATAGCCGATTTTTCTGCCTGTTGCATTTATCAGCAGCGCAGCATAGCGGGTGAGCACCAGCGGAGCAGCCAGGGCGAACAACGCCACATTTCGCCCCGCTGTCAAACCCAGATATAGAAAACCAGCGAATAGAAGGTAATCACTGAGCGCCAGTCGTTTTCGGGAGGCGCCAATAGCACCAATCGTCAGTAACATAAGCCAGATGAAGGGTTGTAACTGCAGGGAGTGAAAATCAGGCGATTGCCACTCTTGAATATATTCTCGCAAGGCGCCGATGCCAACCGTTTTGAACGCATACAGGAACATCACCCATCCCGAAGGGTTGATCAGCACCCCCAGAAAAATAAATATACCGATGGTCAGCAGTCTAATCAACGTCGGTTTTAAGCTCATGTGAGCGTCTCTATCCATAAGGCGGGTAAGAAACCATCGCATCAACACATCAGCCACATAGACGCCCCATAATATGATCCCCACCACGAAGCCACCGTGGCTGTTGACCCAAATCACCATCAGCAGCGGCAACCACCATAGGCGGTCTTTATTGCGCCAACGAAAATCTTCCAGGATCCATAAATAAACCGCCGCCAACACGAAGGTGACCAAATAAGGGCGCGCTGCCCAATACACCCCTGAGGCAGCGGCTGCCAGGACGACCACAAAAGCGCGCAAGAACGGTCCCCCGCTCAGGGTGTGCCAGGCAAAAACGAACGCCAATGTGACCATGGCTGCAGTCCATAAATTCAACGCCCCCAGATATCCGACCTGAAACAACCCGTACATTGGCACTTCCACCAACCAACCCGGATATTGCCAGGGTTGACCAGCGCGAGTGTATGAAAAATTGTCCACTTGTGGGACACTGCGATTTTCAACAATCCACTTCCCGGCTCGGAGATGCCACCAGGTATCCGTATCTACAGATATCCGGGCTGACATGGCGAACACTGCCAGGAAGGTGATCAACATGACCAGGCGATGGGTACTCATCATGATATCGGGCATATTTTAGCTGCGATTGGTGATGTGTACAATCCTGGCAAGGTTATTTTGGGCGATATAGCGCCAGTTTATACAATTTTGTTAGGCGAGTAAACAAAACACCCCAACCTGAAGGCTGGGGTGTTGGTGGTGAGGTTTAACCCAGATATTCTCTGAGTTTACGACGGATCGCCGGGTGGCGCAAGCGGCTGAGCGCCTGGGCTTCGATCTGGCGCACGCGCTCGCGCGTGACGCCCATCTTACGCCCTACTTCTTCCAGGGTATATGCCTGACCATCCAGCAAACCATAACGCAGTTGCAGGATGCGCACTTCGCGTGGGGGCAAGCCATTCAGCACACTATCCAGGTGCTCGCGCAACAGGTTATAGGTCGCGGTTTCATCTGGAGCCGCCACCTCTTCATCCTGGATGAAATCACCCAGGACAGAATCCTCCTCGTCATCGGTGGGTGTCTCCAGGGAGAGCGGACGGCGCGCCACCTGAATCATGTTCTCAACCTTCTGAGGCGTCACTTCCAAAGCATCCGCCAGCTCTTCGACAGAGGGATCGCGCCCCAATCTCTGGGTGAGTTGATGTTGGACGCGGAGCAGCTTGTTGATCTGGTCGCCCATATGGACTGGCACGCGTATCGTGCGCCCCTGATCGGCGATGGCGCGGGTGACCGCCTGGCGAATCCACCAAGTGGCATAGGTGGAGAATTTATGCCCGCGGCGGTAATCGAACTTCTTGGCTGCCCGGATCAAGCCAATATTGCCTTCCTGAATCAGATCCCCAGGAATGGCACACCGCGCCCCATATATTTCTTGGCAACGCTGATGACCAGTCGGGAGTTGGCTGTGATGAGATGCTCGCGCGCTGCCCAGCCATCTTCGATTAACAGCTGTAACTCCTTTCGCCGTCTCGGGCTGACATTGCCTCGCGCCAGTTCCTCACGCGCCAGCCGCCCGCGTTCAATCCGCTGCGCAAGCTCGACCTCTTCCTCGGCGGTTAACAATGGAACCCGACCGACCTCTTTCAGGTAAAGACCAATTGTGTCGTCGGTGTCAATGTTCGCCAGATAATTATCGTCAATTGACAGGTCGCGCTGACTCTCTTCCTCGATCTCTTCTTCGATCAGTTCCTCATCCGAAGGTCCTCCAGGAATAGGCTCATCCACATAAGCAATACCGGCGCTGATTAGAGCGGCAAAAGCCTCCTCGAGCTGATCAACATCCTGTTCCGCCTCCCCGCCTCCGGGAAGAAAATCAAGATGTCGTCAATGGTGACATAGGTTTTCTGCCTGCCAAATTCTACCAACCGCGCGATGGCAGGGTGTTCATCCTCGTCCCTATCTGAAATTGCGTTCAACAAATCTTCATCAATCATTTTCTCTCCAAAAAGGGTTGTAAATAATATCAAACAACCCCGTATCGTGCGCTAACCAATCCACGATCGGAACCATGATCTTTGCCGGTTACGATTCGATCTAAGGTCGGTTAATTCAGGATACACTTAAATTGTCTCAAAATCAATACCCAATTTTGTTTTTGATCGAATTTCTTCTAATTTGTCTCGTTTTTCCCCATCAAATATCGCAACCGCAAGCGATTCTCTTAATTCCTTCTCCGAACAACAAACAGTCACCAACCGTCTGGACACGGCAGTAATCATCATCAATATCAGCCGTTCTTTTATCAACAAGATGGGGAGGTTTAGATGTTTCCTTAAAGTTTCATAACACTGCATAAGTTTATACATTAAAAAAACGGTCAGAGTCAATAGGTTCTGCAACTTTTAACAAAACGCTAATATATTCATCCGAACATCCTTTTCTTGACACATTGGCATCCCGCCTGTAAAATGACATTAATATTCCATTAGGGTGCAAGGCGCAAATCAATCAATGAATAAACCCTATGACCGCAATGGAATTCTCAATCTGGATTCTCCTGGGGGTAAAACTGTATCTACGGAGAAACAATATCAGCATGACAATGGAGGTATAAATATTACAGCATTCAACCCATTCACCTCATCCATACCCTTGAATAACTTATACTCCACACAATAACCCGAAGCTAAGCACCTGGGAGGAATCAATTAAATGTTTGGTTTAAATACTTTTGAGCAAATTGCCATATGGAGTGTGCTTGGGGTAGCAATCCTGGGACTGCTCTATGCGATCTTCCTGCGTTATCAGATTCTTCGAGAGGATCGGGGTACAGAGAGGATGCAGGAGGTCTGGAACGCCATCCGTGAAGGCGCAGACGCCTATCTGAAACGCCAGCTTCGCTCTATCATCCCCCTGATTGCCATCCTGACCATTGCATTATTCGCTTCTGTGTACATTGTCCGACCAACCCCAGAAGCCTCGGAATGGTACTGTATGGCTTTTAAGGGGGCGCATATTGAGACCGCCCGGGAGTGCTCGGAGAATTTAACTGCCACGGAAGCGCAACAGGTGCGCACCCTGATTGGTTTAGGACGGGCATTGGCGTTTGTGATGGGTGCCAGTTTCTCGCTCAGCGTCGGGTGCCAGTTTCTCGCTCAGCGTCGGACAGATTGGTATGCGTATGGCTGTCCAGGGTAATGTACGTGTGGCTTCGGCAGCCAGGAAATCCTTCGGTGAATCGCTGCGAATAGCTTACCGCGCCGGCACCATTACCGGTATGCTCACCGATGGCTTAGGTCTTTTCGGGGGTACGATCATATTTATCATTTTCGGCATCGCCGCGCCCGATGCCTTGCTTGGCTTCGGCTTTGGTGGGACTCTCCTGGCGTTATTCATGCGCGTGGGCGGCGGCATTTATACCAAAGCCGCTGATGTCGGCGCTGATTTGGTCGGCAAAGTCGAAGCGGGCATCGCCGAGGATGACCCACGCAACCCGGCGGTCATTGCCGATCTGGTAGGCGATAATGTCGGCGACTGCGCTGGCATGGCTGCGGACATTTTCGAGTCGTATGAGGTGACGATCGTCTCCAGCCTGATATTGGGTGTCGCCCTGACCTCCATCACCGGTCATATTGAATGGATCATTTACCCACTGCTCGTGCGTGGCATTGGGGTTCTAGCCTCCATTATTGGCACGTATCTGGTGCGCGGTGGACCGGGCAAGAGCGGCGACGCGATGAAAGCCATCTTCACCGGCTTTCTCACCTCGGCAGGTATCTCAGTCGTCCTTTTTGGGGCGATTGGTTTGTTTTATATGCAAAACGTGACCGGTGGTTGGTGGCGCCCATTCCTGGCTACCGCCCTCGGCGTAGGCTTGGCAATCACCATTGACCGCCTCACCGACTTCTTCACCGGCACCCACTACGCGCCGGTTAAGGAGATCAAGAAATCATCCGACACCGGACCAGCTACTTTGATTCTCTCCGGAATGTCGGTCGGTTTTGAGTCATCCGTCTGGTCAATCCTGGTCATTGCTTTGACGATCTTCCTGTCAATCGTAATATTCTCCGGATTTGATGTCAGCGATTTGGTCGCCAGCAGCGGCTTAAGTCCAGAATTCGTACGCTTCACGTTCGTGCTCTATGGTGTCGCCATGACCGGTATCGGTATGCTCACCCTGACCGGCAACAACGTCGCCATGGATTCCTTCGGACCCATCTCAGATAACGCCAACGGCATTGGTGAAATGGCTTGGCATGATCTCGATGATCCCGATACCAAAGCAGCGCGTCAGATTATGGCAGACCTGGACGCCGTCGGCAACACGACCAAAGCCATCACCAAAGGCATCGCCATCGGATCTGCCGTTATCGCCGCAGTGTC